>Ga0214474_1000108_pt1 | contig 42972 bp, 39 predicted proteins | sample RVTome_2_FD_187335 | JGI IMG/M metagenome (GOLD analysis project Ga0214474, IMG submission 187335) | Soil microbial communities from uranium-contaminated site in the Upper Colorado River Basin, Wyoming, United States - RVT95D214 HiSeq ... | reverse complement strand
TCAGTCCCGAGACAACGTCTGGGGTATCGGCGGCGAGTGCCCTGGACACGTCCTGGGCATTCACCTGCATCGACTTCGAGATGAGGTTGGACACGGACCCGAACTCCTCCTTGCCCAATATCGCGATATTGTCGCTGGCGACCATGGAGGTTCTGAGCCCCGCGTCATTCGTCGTCGCGTCTCGGGAGTAGAATGCTATCTCGTCCGCGCCCTGAAACCCCAGCTGGCGATAGAAACCAAGTGCCTCTGGGTTCGCATGCAGCTCGACCCTGTCCACGCCCTTGGCATCGAGCCTCTTGATGGCGGCCTTCACCATGGTTTTCCCCAGTCCCTTCCTCCGCGATCCTTCTTTGACGATCACATGGACCACGAAAGCCATGAGTCCGAAGTTGATCACTGTTACCAACCCCCTCAGCTCGCCGGCCTCCTCCGCGACCACTGAACTCAGCGGGTCGAGCATGTGGATGCGCTTGATCTCGTGCAGCTCCCAGCCCCAGTTCTCGCGGTCGATCAGCTGGAACACGCCTTCGAGGTCCGCCTCGATCCATGGCCTGACAACCAGTCCGCTCTTCCGATCCATGCCCTGACGGGGCCGCCGATGAGCGATGGCAGAGATTAAGGTTCGCAGTACGGGAACTAGAACCGTGCCTTGGCGAGGGACTCGATGCTGAAGTCCTTCGTGTACTCCTTGACAAGTGCGTCCATGCCACTCAGCATCTCAGGCTCCAGGGGCTCCGGCTCATGGGATTTGAGCAGTTCGGTCATGCGTTCGCGTGCCCTCTGCTCAGAGTTCTTGCGACCGAGTGACGTCCACTGCTGCCTCGTAGACCTGTCAGACTGCTTCGCGGCTGAATGCTGCGCCCTGAAGTGCCGAGATGTCTTCGGGTGCTTCAGGAAGTTGCCCTGAGGTCCTATCTTCGCGATGACATCGACCGAGAGCGTGTCCTCGGTGACCTCGATCCCCTGTGCGATTCTGTGCACATACGACGCTATTTCGTCGTCCAAGATCAGCTGCACGGGTGAGAATGCGTTGAAGGCCTCCGTCGATCCAAGGAACAGCTCCGCGAAGTCCGCCCCGGACAGTACGGACATCAGCGCCGATTGCATCTTCTCGTAACTCGTCTGGGCGTCGATGGTCTTCGAGTCGCTCTGGACTCCCATGTCGCTGGGCAGGCCGTAGTACTTCGCCATCTGGACGGCTCCGACGCCAAGGAGAGAGAATTCCGGGGAGCCCGTGACAGACGTCCCAGACCTCATGTCCAGAGGGCACGAGACCGAGCCGTAGATGATCTTCGGGGCCTTGTTGACGCACCTCGACACCGCGATCGAACTGAGTATCTCCGCGTTCTGCTGAACTAAGAGGCCGGCCAAAGACGCCGGCGCTGTCCCGCCTGCAAGGGCCATGACCATGACGAAGACCGGCAGGTCCCACTCAGAGTAACGGATGAGCGTCTGCAGCATAGCCTGATCGTGCGCCAGCGGGCTGACGGGATCGATGTATGCGGGGAACAGCGCCACCTTGCGCAGTCTCTCCCTGTCTCCGAGCAGTATGTCCACTACCTTCAGCATCAGCTCGAACTCGTCGTCATCTCCCCAGCCACCATAGCATGCCTTCGATGAGTTTATGAGCCCCGCAGCCCACATCACTGCGCTCATCGCGTGCTCCGGCACATCACTGGGATAGATCGGGACGTAGCCGAGCGAGGAACCGTCGAGCGCGTCCATGAGCCTGCACACGTTGATACCGTCTTGGAGCGTCGCGCTCCTCGGTTCGTTATTGACAGGGTCGAGATATAGCAGGCACTGCGCACCAGGTCCGAATTTGGTCTTGCCATCGACGACGTCTAACGAATGCTTCTCGCTCCGAGCATGCCATCTGAAGTTCCTCTTGCAGCTCTTGACTGCTTCCGTGACCTTGTCCTCGGACATCCTCACGATCTTCGTCCGTCGGTCGACCTCATAACCATTCCTCTGAAGCAGGTCAAGGGCCTGTTCGGAGTCGACCACGACGCCTACCTCGCCAAGGACGTCCATGGTGGCGCCGTGGATGGCCTCGAGGTCGCTCTTGTCGAGAACTTTCAGCAGGTTCTTCTCAGAAATCATTCGTTCGCCTTCGGGGGGCGGTGCTCAAAGCGACGCACCGGAGCTTCGACGAGAGTGAAGCCAATCGTGGTAGATAAAGAAAACACACCGTCGCATGGTTTGGTTGCTCGCCCGCACGAAGTAGATGCTCAGATCTTCCGGCCGAGGTCTTCCTCTGCCCATCTGTGGGCGACGATGGACGCACTGATGCTCGCGATGAGCTCAATCCACCTGATCGCCGTCCTCGGTGGAAGCTTCCCGCTCCTGGGCCGAGACAGCTCTATCCAGCCGATGAGGTCCTTCCTGTAGTCGTACATCCACACATCGATGTAGTCGCCCTCGTGGAAGTCGTCGGGCCCGGTCCTCTTCTGGGATATAATCAACGGCCGGTCGTACAGATCCTTTTCGCGCTCCGGCAATCCCTCTACGGGGTTGAACTCGGACAGCCTGCCTATCTTGACGTTCGGGAACCTGTCGTAGCTGACCATGTCGTGATAGCTGTACTCTATCCGTCTGAACTTATCAATGACCTCTTTTCTGTAGCCAAAAAGGACCTCGTACCTGTAGACCCCGCTTCTCCTGTCCCTGAGTCCGACGGCGATCTCGTCGAACGAGAACAGCCTGAAGATCATCTTGGCGACATGGTCCATGATCGATCTCGAGTTCTGCTTCTTGTCCTGAGCGAGCTCGATGAGAGAAATGACGTTGTCGATGATCCTTTCCTGCTCGTCCCTGGGGATCGGGGAATAGGTCGTCTCAATATACGATTTCAGCTTCCGGTCGAGCGGATCCTTGGCATCGTCCATGCGCTGTCTCCTGGTCTTTGAACTCCCCGGCGAGGTGAGATTCCCCATGCGCGTATAATGAGTCTTCGCCTGTTTGTGAGGGGGAGCAGTCAACACATCCGACGACCGTTATCAGAAATGGTAGAATCGGGCCGATGCACTCAATTGTGCATCCGCACTTAAATCCCGGCAACTGCGACTGCGCGCGAGGAGTTGCCGGGCAGATGCTACTCCAAAAAGTGATATACCTCAAGCGGTGTAGCATTTTCCAAGTCAGTATCACAACGGGGGGAGGATTCTGTCTCATTTGTCGGGCAGGATACACCATCAAAATGACGCCGGGAATCTAGGCAAGGAAGCGTGTGTTGACCGAACGGAGCCTGAGAGCTCGAATGCACGCACTTCCGAACCCACGGAGGCATCGAATGTTCTGCAGGAGACTCTGGTGAACACAATCGTCCAGAAGTCAGATCTCAACGTCCTGCAGAGAAGGGGCAACGTGGACGATCTCTTGGAGAACCTGCACAGGATGCTCAAGCACCAGACGACAAAGCCTCAAGAACCGCCAGCGAAGCCCGTCGTCCCACTGATGCCCATGCCGACCGATGTGTCAGGCGCCTCGGTCAAGAGCATCAGGAAGAGGAGGACAAAGGCGCAGAAGGGCTCAGAAGGCGGCCAGGATTCCCCTAAGATCCGCAAGTCCATCTCAAAGGCCGAGGAGTTCAGCGACCTCGCGGAGGCATTGGGCGCAGATCTCTCCTCAACCAGGCAGAGGATGGATTCCGCCAAACGCGCTCTGCACAAGGGCGAGCTGGGAAAGGCAAGGTACAATGTCCAGAAGGCGACCGCAGGGCTCAGGGACGTCATATCCTCGGAATACGAGCTGCGGCACAGTGTGGTTTCTGAGAGGTTGGGACGCACGGCGCGCGCGGGCGGGGATGTGTCGGAGACGAGGCGTGCACTGACATCGTCCAAGCGCAAGATGCTGGACGGAGAACTCAACGAGGCAGTCGTCGGGCTGTTCGAGGCAGAGAAGGGCCTGAAGGACGCGCAGACCGAGCTCGTTCTGAGGATACTCTACGATTCGAAGAATAAATTCATGATCGCAAACAAGGCAGGGCTCGACATCAGCTCCGCAGTCGCAGTCGTGAACGAATCCCGAAGGAAGCTGAGGGACGGAGAGATCGAGGAAGCCGTCACGTTGGCGAGGAAGAGCGTCGAATCCATCGACTTCATCATGGGAACACACGAGAAGGCTAGGAGCCTTCTCCTGATGTGCAACAGGGCAGTCGCGGCGGCCGAGAGCATAGGCGCGGACACGGTGCTTCCGAGGAAGAGACTGGAGGATGTCAGGAAGCAGTTCCAGGCCAGGCAGTACGACTTCTGCGTAGCGGCCTCCCGGGAGATCATCGCCGACATGAAGAAGGCAGCGCAGGAGAGGGCTAACTGGTCCATCGAACTGGCAGTGAGGGCCGCCAAGCTAGCCGCAGACGCTGGGATCCCTGTTGCCGATTCCGAAGACTACGTCGCCATGGCCAAGGATGCCCTTCGAAAGGACGAGTTCGCAAGGTGCATCGAGTTCTCCAACCTGAGCATGTTCAGGTCGAACACGATGCTCGCGACTGAGCTGGGTAAGAAGGTCAGGAACATGGACCAGTTCGCGAAAGGCCTCTCTGGAGAGATATCGAGCCTCGACGAGGTGAAGAAAGCCATTGCGACCTCCAGGGACAGGAGTCTCGAGACCGTCCGGAGATACGCGGAGATGACCGAGGAGATAGTGGGGCAAGCGTACGACAGCGCCGTGTCGTACACTCGCGTCACACAGGACGTCGTGAAGCAGGCCTGCCAGGACTTCCTTGGTCCGGATGCGGTGATCCCTGCGCCATCAGTCGGTGAGATGGTGTCTGCGAGCGACGAGCCGCGGATATCTCCGGCAGCGACAGGTGTGAAGAACGAGAGCCAGAGGCTGAGAATGGTCGACCTGTACCTCACGGGCAAGATCACTGACAGCGAGCTTGACAAGCTCCTGCTCATGCTGGATTCTGGCACGGACAGGGCCGACATGGTCTGATCTTCCTGCTGATCGAGTGATTACATCAACCCGAGATCGATTTCTCACGCGACCATCGAAAACGACTTATCGGCCAAGCGAATACTCCGAGCAGGAGCAGGCCGGAACTCGGGGACGGAAGGAGCGGGAACATGAAGGTGCTTCTGATCGGTGCATCGGGACAGATGGGCGCGCTGACGTTGAGGGATTTGGTCGACACATACGACGCCGAGGTGATCGCTGCCGACCTCAGGTTGGACAGAGTCAAGCAGGTTGTCGGACGTGTGAAGTCGGACAAAGTGCAGGCGCTCTCACTCGACGCGAACGACAAGAAGGCGCTAAAGACGGCCGCCAAGGACGTCGATGTCGTCATCAACGATGCTTGGTACGAGATGAACATAAAGATCATGCCCGTTGCGATAGAGGCGGGAGCTCACTACACAGACCTCGGGGGATTCTACGACTACTCTTTCGAGCAGCTCAAATATAACAAGAAGGCCAAGGACGCCGGGGTTACGTGCGTCCTCGGGATAGGCAGCTCCCCGGGGATTACAAATGTCTGCGGAGCAGCGGGTGCGAGGAAGCTGGACTCCGTCGAAACGATCAGCATCTACTGCACGTGGGGGACGAAGGCCGAGACTGCCTCGGCCGCTTTCCCGGCGTACTCCGTGAGGACTGTGTTGGACGAGCTCACTCAGAATCCGCCGATCGTCTCAGGCGGGAAACACATGCGCATGCCCGTGCTTTCGGGCGAGACCGAGGTCATGATGCCGGAGCCCGCTGGAAAGGTCGTCGCCTACTACATCAAGCACTCCGAGCCTGCCACGATGGCAGAGTACATAGGCAAGGGCACGAAGAACGTGAGCTTCAGGATCGGCTTCCCCGCTAACGACTTTGCGACATTCAGGACCCTCGCCCAACTCGGGTTCGCCAGCGAAGACCCAGTCGAGACCGGAGGCGCGAGGATCTCACCGAAGGACTTCATCACGGCGATGTACCTCAAGGCAGTCGCATCGTCGAGGGAGTCAAATGATGTCGTGGACGAGTACGATTACTTCAGAATCGACGTGATCGGCAAGAAGGACGGACTGCCAGCAACCATCACCTACTACGTGAGGACTTGGAATGACAGGCAGACGGGGATACCATCCGGAAGGGACACCGCAGTGCCCCCCTCGATCACGGCCAACTGGCTCGCGACTGGCAAGATAAAGGAGAGGGGGACCCTGCCGCCCGAGGCGTGCATCGAGCCGGAACCCTTCTTCAAAGAGCTAGGGAAACGTAAAATCCTGGTCGACGAGGAAGTCCAGTCCGCCGCAACGTACTATCAGAAGTAGCTTCGACCTGTCTGGATGGCGCCCTAAGCCGTCCCTGTACTGGGGAAGCTTATTATCGTCGTTGAGGCTGACGGGTCATAGATGGACGACGAGATCAAGTGCCCCCACTGCGGAGTCCCAAACCTCGCGACCGCCACGACCTGCAGATTGTGCGGAAAATCGCTCGCGGAGCACGGAAGCACTGACGAGGGGGCACGAGCCTGTATCTCTTGCGGACTGGTTCACATCAAGAAGGAAGAGACCTGCAGCCACTGCGGAATGCCGGTAAGAGAAGTTGTGAGCCGCAACCTTCCTGGAGACTTGCCAGTACAGGAATGTGTTCACTGGTCTGAGGCTCCCGCATCGGCCGGAAGGTCGGCCAAGGTGTCGGTCGCCGGGATACTCGTCCTGCTTGCTGGATTCCTCGGGATTGCGCAGGCGGTCTTCGCGCTCACCCCCGACATAGGGGAGGGTTTCATGAGAACTTACGAGGACCTAGTGCCTTGGGCTCAGCCTGTCGACAACCTGCTTGAGGATTTCATTGTGATGCAGGGAGCCGCCCTCGTATTCGGGGTCGTCGCAATCTTCGGGAGCATGTTCGCGCTGAATCAATCCAGGTTCGACATGGCTGTCGTGGGGGCCGTGTTCGGGATACTGGCGATTGGTTTCCTGATGGGCGCACTGCTGAGTATCTTCGGGCTGTTGCTCATCGCGACTTCGCGGAAGGAGTTCTTGCCCGAGTGCGGCTGAACCGTCGAGCGGAATTCCATACCGTCTTTCAGAGACTCGGTGGCAACTCAAATAGGATAAGTACACTCGGACAGTCCTGCGGGCCGGTTCGGACTTCCGCAGCGGAGGGTATTGGAGATGGAGAGGGGGGAGAGTGGTCGAGCTAGGCGCAGCGAAGCGTTCAGATTGCTCACTCCGTGGATGTGCGCCGGTATCGTAGCCGGTGTTGAGGTGTGGCAGAAACCCTTTGGAGTGGCTTTGGCTGTGATCGCGTGTTCGATCGCAGTGCTTCTGGTGATACTTGCGGGCATCGACATGTGGCAGGCGTCCTCGGGACAGAGCCGCGTTCAAGCGCCGGTCAAGGTACAAGAGGTCTTGCAAACAACGGGGACCCCGGCTCCATCGATAGGGCCTCTAGTGTCCCCGACCGATTGAGCACTCTCTCTTGAATCGCGCGATTCGCACGTCATAAGGCTTATAGACCAGGCCACTCGATTCATCCCCACCATATTTGGGTGATCGCATGGCAGACGAACAGAAGCAGGAAAAGGGAAAAGTGGAGGACGCAGCCGAGAAGACAGGGGAGCTCGTTGGCAAGGGAGCGAAGAAGGGATGGGGGGTAGTCAAGGCCTTCGGAAAAGGCACCAAGGACGCGTTGACAGACAAGGACAAGAAGAAAGAGGGATAAGCGCAGGTGTCCTTTCGAAATGCCTCGAACTAATTTGATATAGACACCACCAGCGTATGCTGGTTGCCAGGCACTGAATCAGGAGCGTGCCGGGACTGTCCCAACAGGCACCGTGGCAAGGGGCCCAGGCAGGCGGAAGAACAAGCACGAATATCCTCGTTCTAGCGGTTGCCCTGATTGTAATCATCTTCCTGGTGGGGCTCATGATCGTGATCGTTGCAGGCCCGTCCAACAACGATCTCCGAGCAGACCTCGATTCGACAGTCTTCGGCGAGGGGGGCTTCGTCTTTGTGTCCGTGTATGGGGAGATTACGAACACCGGAGACCAGCCGGCCTCGGGAATCGTCACGATCAAAGTTTGGGATGGTGTCGGGTGGCAGAGCTTCGCCGAGACAACTGGATTGATTGAGCCCCACGGTGCCACTGACTTCGGATGGCTGCATCTCTTCGAGTCTGCCGATGCATCGGAATTCGAAGTCGAATGGACCGTTGTGGAAGCCTAGACCGAATACTAATTATCGCCCCCTCCGCCATTCTCTGGCTGGGGAATGGCCTTGAAATGCCCTTCGTGTTCAGTAGAGAACCACCCGGAGGCCGTCCGATGCAGGATGTGCGGGGCGATCCTTCCGGGAAAGACAAAATCGATATTCGCAGGCATCACCTGCAGCTACTGTAGCTCAGACAACCCTCCAGACGCGAAGATCTGCTCCACATGCATGCGCAGCCTCAGGCCAGAGCCGAAGGCGGCTGCTACGGTAATCCCTACGAACACCTACGAAAGAGGACCGGCTCACTGGTCCGAAGCCCCAGCGTCCGCCTTGAGAACGTGGCGGCTATCCCTGGCAGGGACGCTGCTGCTCATGGCCGGGGCGCTCGGGATCTTCGAGGGAATCTGGATCTTGTCAACCGACATCGAGGGAGGCATCATCAGTGCTCTCGGAGGGTACGTGCCTGCAAGCGTGAATCTAGATGCGCTTGTGAACACAGCCATCACCTGCACCGCAATCAGACTCGTGTTCTCATGCTTCGCCATCGTGGGGGCCATGTTCGCCATCCAGAAGACCAGGTTCGGACTGGCAATCGCGGGAGCTGTGTTCGGGATACTGGCGCTCGGCTTCTTCCTAGGTTCAATCCTCAGCGTGGCGGCCCTGATACTGATTGTGATCTCGAAAAAGGAGTTCCGGATATTCTAGGTGCGGTAGGCGGGACTACAACTCTTCCCTCAGCTCCAGTCCGAGGTCGCTCATCTTGGACTTGAATTTTCTGAGGACGGACGCGTACTCCTTGGTCGGCCGCCTCGCATCAGCATCCCAGCACTCATGCACCGTCTTGCCGAGAGGCGGGGCCTTCAACTTCGACTCGTAACTTCTGAGGAGTGAGTTGCAGATATCGTTCGCCTCCTTCCTCTTCCTACCGGCAAACGCGTGCGCGGCTTCCGCCGTTATCCTCGGCTCGACCGGAGTCTCCCGGTCCTCGTACTTGTTAGTGGCGTAGCCCCCGGATTCGATGGACAGTCCGGAAGCGACCGCGGCTATCGCGGACGCCGACGACTCCTGCAGGGCCATCTCAGTGCACGGCCCAGCTGCCGTGTAGTTCAGGCTGAGCGAGAGAAGGTGAGTGTTCCTGCTGACAGCCTGAGCCATTGTGCTGATTATCCACAGCATCTCGCGGCTGCTGTTCGATACGTAGCGCAGGTGCAGCGGGAACGGTATGAAGTACGTGCAGCCAAGAGTCAGTAGCGCCATCAAGTGCGTCGCGACAGTGCACACGGCCGTCCCCTCTGGACCGCCGGAGTATCCGCCCATGAGCGGGGAGAAGTCGCATCCGACAGAGCCGCCCAAGGAGTGGACCACGACCGACTTGTTCAGTCTCTGGAAGTCGATCTTCATAGGGTCCATGCTCGCGATCATGTAACCGTCCGAAGGCCGCATTCCGAATCTAGGGTGCAGTGCTGCGGCGAATGAGACGTCGCACTCAGCGGTCGCGAGCGAGTTCATGAACGGTATTCCAGGCCTGCCCGCTCTGTTGCACGCCTCCCTCGCCAAGGTGGCATTCCGCATGGCGGCCAGAACCTCAAGAGGCGAGCCCGGCCTGAGCCTCATCCCGCCTGCGCGCGTGAGCGCAGGCGTCGTTATAGCGTTCGTCTCCGGTATCTCGGCGTAGCCCTCCATAAGCTTCAGGAATGTGGCCTCGTTCGAGACGGGCCCTCCCCCGGCGCCCAAGAGGCACCACGGGGGCGTCTTGTCCTCGATCTTCCTAGGGACGAACTTCTTCCTGTCCTTTCCCTCGCCGAAATGCATAGATGAGGGGGCGTTCCTGAGCCCTTCCTTGATCTCCGATTCGGTGAATGATATGACCCTGCCAGTCGTCATGCAGTAAGCGCCGACATCGGCCATCACCTCGAACCCCGCTTCGAAGACCTCGTCTGCCATCGAGTCGTCGCTCGGGACGGGATTCTGCGGGTCGTACTTGATCCCGTGCTCCTTGACCTTCTCCTGCACCTTGGACGCGAAGCTTCTCAGCTGGTAGTCGTTCTCGCTCATCGGCTTGCCCTCGAGCGCCTTCTGCATCACATCCAAGATCTGTACCAAGTCAGCCTTCCCCCTTGTGACCTGGGCGGGCATTCATTTTCGCGTATAAGAATCAGCGGCAGAAATCGCAATGGGAAGGGGTTTTGAGGTTTGGCGGCTAGTCGTCCGGCCTGGTCACAATGTACGGCCTCATCATTTCGTTGTCCTCGTGGTCCAGGATGTGGCAGTGCCAGACATACCCGGGACCGTAGGTCGCATCGAACGGGTACTCCTCCGAGCCATCAATCGGCGCGAACCTCACCTTGATCACAGTGACCTCACCTGGGTTCATCTGAACGGTGTCCTTCCAGCCCTGCTCGAAGAGGGGAGCCGCCTTGGCCTTGCCCTTGAGATAGGGCGCGATGGGGAGCTCCGATGGCGTCGTCATGAAGGGTGGCATCATGCCACCATTGAGGGCGACCCAATCATCGTAGTAGGCCGTCGTGTCGATCCGCTGCCTGCTCACGACCTGGAACTGGGCTAGGTGCAGATGGATCGGATGGGTGTCTGCGGTCGGGTTCACGATGACCCACTCCTCAGTCGTTCCGAGGACAGGGGTCTCCGACACCGGCGCGTCCCATTTCTGGCCGTTCAGAAGTATTTCCAGGGGTCCGTTCGCCCCCATGACCTCGACCAGCACGAGCGTCCTCGTCTTGGCGACCGGGTCCTCTATCGAGGGATATGTCATGCCGATGTACGGGTTGAGGTAGAGCGGAAGATCAGGCATCGAAGGTCCTGGGTTCCCGCCCACGGTGAACTGCACTATCTGTCCGGTTGTCGCGCCCTGTGGAGGCTTCCCTGTCGGGAACGGGGTCTTCGCGGAGTTCAACATCACTACCTTGGTCCCCGGTGCGAGGTCCGAGAAGTCCACGAGGATCTCGTACCGCTCTCCTGGGGCGATTGTGAGTTTGGTCACGGCCACCGGTGTCCTGAGGAAACCGCCGTCCGTGGCGATCACCGTGAAGGGCATGCCGTTCGAGAAGCTAAGAGTGTAGAACCTCGCGTTCGATCCGTCGAGCAACCTGAACCGGTAGACTCCCTGGTCCACGTCCATGTTCGGCCAGGCCAGACCGTTCACCATGATAGCATTTCCGAAGAACTCCGGCATCCAGTACGGGTGAACGTCCACGTTCAGCCCGACAGTGTCGAAGAAGAACGACCCGTCAGCGTTGAAGGTCCTGTCCTGTATGACCAGTGGCATGTCGTACTTGCCGCTCGGCAGCAGGGGCGAAACGGGATCTGTCTCGGCGTCCGAATCCCTGAGGAGATAGAATCCGGCGAGGCCTGACATGACATTGATCCTGGTGATCCCAAGCGCGTGGTCATGATACCACAGGGTCGTCGCGGGCTGCTCATTCGGGTAGTGGTAGAGGGCTGCGTTAGCCTCATCCGCCTCTACCTCCGGGTAGAATCCAGACCCGTGCTTTCCGTCCACAGTGAACCACGCATCCGGACCCCCGTCCGAAGTCGACTGCACCTCTCCCCCGTGAAGATGCGTGACGAGAGGCACGGGATACTGGGCCTCGGGGTATCCTGGCGGGTAGGGCTCGAACGGCGGGCCATCCATAACGACCTCGTGGTGAATCATGTTCGGGTCGGCCCAATGCAGGGTCGGATCGACCGCGAACATGTGCTCGTCATCGATCTCGTTGATCCACTTGACATTAATCGGGATGCCCCTGGTCGCCTCGAAGGACGCACCGGGTGAGTTCATAATGTAGCCGAGCGGTGCCCCGGTGACCGAGTCCATCGCATAGCCCGCATAGCCCCAGACGGGAGTCGTCGGGTATGGTGCAGGCAGGATCTGCTGCGTGAACGCCCTCATCTCCACGGTGTAATCATGGGACTCAGCGTCCCCATCCTCGTCCGTCACCACTGTGGGTTCCCAGACAGGCGGCGGACCAGTCAGCTGGTTGACCCATTTCGGGATCATCAACGGGTCCAACAGGTCCGGGGCGACCGGCGCCATCAGGCTCTGCCCACCGTTAGTCGCGAACGGCAGGACCATCGCGATGATGACAAGCGGGACCGCGGCGAACGTGAGAGCCGCCCTCCGTCTGGGCCTGTTCGACTTGCTCTCATGGGCGGTTTGAGATGACTTCGCTCTGGCAGCCTCTGCGCTTGCTCTTGACAGTACTATGGGTCTCATTAGGTGTTCCTCCCTCAACATTCGGAAAATCCGCAGCGAGTTAACATCGTTAAAATATATAGCGATGACACCGAAAGAGAACGATTCGGACCTGAACCCCGAATCCGGGCTAGGCAGGTTCAGTGAATGATTAGGCCAGAAAACATCATGACCAAGTTAGGTCAATACACATCCAGGAAGTGACGATGCGCTGCCAGAGTTGTGGGGCGGACAACTTGTCCGCCAGTGGTTCGTGTAGTAGGTGCGGTAGGCCCCTGAATCCGCTCCGGACGCCTCCGAAGTCGTCAGGGCCGAGGAGCCGTGATGACGCGGCTGGCACGCTGAAGGCGGACTACAAGACCAGCACTTCATACGTGGACCACAGAGACATCCCTCACAGGATGAAGTTCGAGTACTCCCACAAGCTGAAGGACCCGACTCAGAAATCGCTCGAAGCGCTCCAGTCCCTGCTCGATTACTTCACCAGACCCGTCATGGACTCGCGAGAGCTGATGAAGCAGGTCGCCGAGACCATCTGCAAGCAGTTCGGAATCGACAACTGCGCCATGGGCATCAAGGACCCAGAGGACGGGATGTACAGGTACATCATCCTCGTGGGGTTCAGGGAGGAGGCGGCAGAGAACCAGAAGAAGCTGGCATACACATACGACTCGTTCATCCAGTCCGGGGAGTTCAACGGGACAGTGATAAGCAAATACACCAAGATCTACCTCGCGGAGGACAACGAGTACCGGGATGTCGAGAAGCTCGCGTACAACCGGCCGCTTCTGCTCGGTCTCCGAAGACGTTCTCTGAACGACAGTCTCGAGGCGGACTACATAGACACCTACATCTTCGGCCAGAACGAGGAGCTCCTCGGTTGGATAGAATTCTCAGGCACCAGGACCGGGAAGCTACCAGAGGCGGCTGCGATACGGTGGATCGAGGCGGCAGCAGCTGTCATATCTGCGGCGATACGCTGCGAGCAGACGAGGAAGGTCGAGGGCCAGCCCGCAGAGGTCAAGTCGTCGGGGTAACGTTTTTGAAAGTGCGATAGAACAATGTCACGCCGATCGTGTAGAGTATCGTGGCTATGTAGAACGGCAACACGAAATCCCCAGCATTCAACATGTACCCACCTGCAACAGTGCTGGCGCTGTTCGGCAACCGCCAGACGATCGCGTTCACCGCGCTCGCGAGCCCGCGCTCCTCCTTCGAAACGATGCCCATCAGGAAGGAGTCCAGGAGCGGAACTGCCATGTTCATCAGCGCGGCCCTCACGAGGTAGAGCCCGCTGGCCAAGGCCGCGTCAGGGACGAACGCCAGCGAGAGCATGAACACGGTGGACATGCCCTGCGTGAGCACTATCGCCCTGATCATGCCGTATCTTTTCGCGAGCCCTGTGCTCATGATGGCCGCGAAACCCATGGTTATGCTCGAGACCGCGAGCAGGGGTCCGCTGTAAGTGTCCGGCACCCCGAACTTCAGAAAAAGCCAGGTCGGGATGAGTGGGATGATGAAACCGGCACCCAGGCCGATGGTGCTGTTGATTCCTGAGAACTTCAGCAGGATCTTCAGGTTCTTGCCCTTGATGAACTTCTGATTCGGCCTGAGCTCCTCCTTCAGGTCCCTCAGCAAGAGTATGTATGCGAAAGGGGAAAGGAGGGTGAGAAAGCCCAAGACGATCAAGGTGTTCATGTGGACGGAGTACGAGTCCCAACCGTACGTCGATTCGATCCACGGGAAGACGAGCGGCAGAGCGAACCCCAGGCCGAATGCCGCTGTGCCGACGACGAACGACAGCGCGAACGCCGAGTTCCGTGTCTCCTTGCTGGTGAGGTCCGCTATGAGCGCGTTCCAGCTCGCCATGAAGGCGCTCTCGGTCGCGCCCATCGCAATCGACGCGAGGATGAGATAGGCCATGTCCTGTGTCAGGGCGAAGACGAATATCGGCGGAGCCGTCCCCGCCATGCCGGCAATCAGTACCCACTTCCTGCCCTTCCGGTCTGCGAGTATCCCGACCGGGATGGCGCAGACAACGAAGGCAATCCCCATGACGCCGAGGAGGAGGCCCACATCTGCTGACGACAGGCCGACCTCAGGCTCCGGGAGGTAGGCTGATATCAGGATGACCAGATAGCCATAGCTGACCCCACCGAACGAAGATAGATAGATCAGCCACTTGACCATCGGGGGTATCCCTGAGAGTGCGCCCTTCAGACGGAACCCTGACTTCTCCTGTTCCATTCTAGTACTCAGCTGCCCGCCCGTCCGCCACGCAGACGCAGCTCGGTAACTCCGAGACCAAGGGCCTGTCCTCTTCTGAGGGCCTCTTTCCTTGGCCGTTGTTGTGAGCAGTCTCCGTCGCGAACCAGGCCGAGTCCTTCTCCCCGAACTCCGTTCTGATGTATTTTGTCTCATCGGTGGGGGTTCTGCGAAGGTACCGCGGCAGCAACATGCTGTGAGGGGGAACCTGCATCAAGTCAGCCACCTTCTGGCCATCGCCTCGGTCTCAATCCTCGCGATGGAGACTGCGTCGATCCTGTGACTCGCGGAGCGTGTGGGACTGGAGGTCCTGCGTCCGCTCATCAGCCAGGCGTTCACCGTCAACAGGGTTGCGCTGCCCAGAGAGCGTCCGTAGCCGTTCATTCGTGCGTTTGTGCGGGTCTTACCCATGTTTGCACCAACCAAACTTTCGTTTTAGTAATACACATCTAGGTTATTAAAACTTGCGTTTGTGTTAGAGAAACCATTATAATAGCGCTAAGTCATGTGTTTCAACGGTGATACCCAGATGAAGGCAGTCAAGCTCATAAAAGACCCCGAGGCGTTCATCCTCCTCGGAGATCCAACGAGAAGAAGGATCATCCACCTGCTCAGAGCTAAGGAGAGGACTGTCAGCCAAATCGCGGAGGAGCTGGGCCTTACCCCTCAGGCGATCTACCACCACATCCGCAAGATGAAGGATGCTGACCTTGTTGAGATCGCGAAGGAGGAGCGTGTCGAGCACTTCATCGAGACATACTACCGCGCGTCCGCGGAGATCTTCCACCTCTCTCACGGTGAGGGGACGGGCAGGGCGAACGAAGAGAAGCAGACCAAAGAGGTCCTTCAGAACTTGTCCAAGATAGGCATCAAGACCGCTTCCGACCCTGAGACTGTATCCAAGGTCGTCGCCGCAGCATTGGGCCTGAAGTCATGTATGCAGGAGTCTGGATGGTTCGAAAAGGTCAATGAGCTCGAGGACGTCGATTTCTTCACGCAGCAGGGGATGATCGAGTACGCCTGTCTCGCGACCATGAGTGACAAGGACTTCGAAGCGCACATGGACAACTACCGGGAATTGCGTAGGCTGCTCAAGCATGGAGCCGAAGGACATCCTGCAAAGAAGAAAGGATGAGCGGGGAGGAGCCAGAGTCAGCGTTCCTTCCAGGACATGACCTTGCTCCCGAGTATGAAGAACACTATCCCTATTGCCACAACGATCACCAGGTTGACGATGGCCGTGTTCACATCGTTCTCTATCATCGTCGCCCTCAGACCGTCGTTGAAGTACGTCAAGGGGAACACCTTCGCGATGGTCTGGATGTAGCCTGGCATCGAGGCGAGCTCGAAGAAGATGCCTGACAGGAACATCATCGGGAACCCGACCGCGTTCGCGACGGCGGAGGCCGATTCGGGGTCTTTGACTATCGAGCCCAGCAGCATCCCCATTGACAGGAACAGGAACGCCCCCGCCGCGATGAAAACGAAGGCCAGCGGCGTCAGGGTTGATTTCATGTCGAAGAGCGCCTGGCCGACGGCGAACGTCAGCAGCAGAGAGGCCACGAGCAGGACGGTGTAGAACAGGAACTTGGACAGCAGCCACTCATGCTTCTTCAACTTGGTCGTCGCGAGGAGCTTGAAGTAGCTCCTGGTCTTGTACTCCGCGCAGGTCGAGGTTATGGTGTAGAGGGTGTTCGTCATCACGACGAGGCCCACCACGCCCGGCAGGAAGAAGTCCATGAAGTTGAGACCGCCAAGGCTCTCAGGCACCTCCGTTCGGAACCCCATGATCGGGGTTGAGGCAGTCAGCGCCTGGCTCATGTTTGTAAGTGTGAAGTCCACTATCTCCGTGACGGTCGTAAAGGACGTCGTGCTCGGGTCACCATAGAGGAGGACATATCCCGCAGCACTAGGGTCCCCTGCCAGAGCGAGCGCCACCTGCTCCGAGAAGTTGCTCGGTATGAGAACTGCGACCGAGAGATCCTCCTGCTCGAAGTAATCATAGAAGTTCTGGTCCACCGGGATGACCTCTAGGTCGACTACAGTGATGTTCTCGAGTATGCTCAAGTACACATCCGAGTAAGCACCATCGTCGAGGTCCTGGACGTGCATTGATATCCTCACATCGCCGGCCCCTGAGAATATCGCGCCGAATATCAGGATGAGTATGATCGGGAAAGCGAATGCGAAGAACATCGCCACCCCCGAGCGCATGTACTGCTTGCCGAAGGCAACGGTGTCTGCGAGTATCCTGCTCATCTTGCCAGCACCCCCTCGTCCATCTTCGACCCGACGACACTGAGGAACACATCCTCGAGCGACTGCTTCCTGGTGTACATGTCCCTGACTTTCATCTCGATGGAGGCAAGTTTGGCCAGAACGATCCTCATCTCGGCAGGATCGGAAACCGGGACGAGCACGTCGCCCTCTTCCTCAGTAGCAGAGATTCCTCTCCTGGTCACCTCTTTCAGGCCATCCTTGCCGGCCCCGACAAGCACCACTACGGTCGTCTTCCCGTGCTTCGCGATCAGCTCCTCGGGCGATCCGCGGGCCACTATCTTGCCTCGGAGCATGATCGCCACATCGTCGGAGAGCTTCTCCGCCTCGTCGAGGTAGTGGGTGGTCAGCAGCACGGTCGTGCCCTTGCTTCGTATCTCCTCGATCAATTTCCACAGGTCCCGTCTCGCCTTCGGGTCGAGGCCGGTCGTGGGCTCATCGAGGAAGAGCATCTCCGGCTCGTTGACGATTGACAACGCGATTCCGAGTCTCCGCTTCTCGCCTCCGGAGAGCTTCTTCGACATCGATGATTTCCGGTCGGAGAGGCCGACCCGGTCGATGAGGGCGTTGGCATCACTCCTCGTTATCTTGATGTCGTATAGTCTTGCCCAGTACTCGACCGCCTCGGTAGGCTTGAGAAGGTCGAAGGGTTCGAAGTTCTGAGGAAGGATGCCCACGCGTTTCCGTATCTTGTCGTAATCCTTGTGGACATCCACGCCGAACACAGTAGCTGTTCCTGATGTGGGAACCCTGAGTCCCTCGAGTATCTCGACAGTAGTAGTCTTGCCAGCACCGTTCGGTCCCAGGAGCGAGAATATCTGTCTGGAGGGGATCGAGAAACTGACGCCATCAACGGCCTTGATGTCAGGCGGGTAGTGCTTTTTCAGCTCCTCCACTCGTACGATGTCGTCGGCCATGAGATCGGATTCCCCGAAGGTGTTCCCGAGCACGGTGGATGTTCATTCAGACTGAATAACCTTGGTGTTCCCGCTTGGACAATAACCGAGGGGCGCTGTCCTCCGCTGCGCTCACGAAGACCGGCCTGCACGCTACCCGCACAGGAAAGGAAAACACTACTTATATTACCCAAGTCCCTGCGATGGCAGAGGTGGTATGGGAATGGAAGCCACAAAGGAAAAGAAATTCGTGAACTTGAGGAAATTCAACTTGGCCATGGGGTTCCTGCACCTCGTGCAGGGCGGGCTCATGCTCTGGCTCAGCAACAACTACAGGCTGCCAGTGAAGACCAATTTCCTGTCATACAACGATGTGACTGGTGAGTTCTACTTTGTTACAGACATAGTCGCGAACTTGCCATTGGGTGTCATGATCGCGATGTTCCTGTTCGTGTCCGCGATCGCGCACTTCTCGCTCGCGTCTCCCAAGGGATACCCCTGGTATGTGAAGAACCTCGAGAAGGGCATCAACTACGCGCGCTGGTATGAGTACGCGATCAGCTCGTCGATCATGATCGTGGTCATCGCGATGCTTTCGGGCATATACGAACTCTCATCGCTCCTCCTCATATTCGCGCTCAACGCGACCATGAACCTGTTCGGGCTGATGATGGAGCTGCACAACCAGACCACTCAGAAGACGAACTGGACTTCGTACATATTCGGCTGCTTCGCAGGCATCGTTCCGTGGATAGTCATAGGCATCTACTTCTTCGGTGCAGTGCTCCTTGCAGGAAAGGACTTCCCGGAGTTCGTCATAGGCATATTCGTCTCTCTGGCGGTGTTCTTCAACATCTTCGCCATCAACATGGTGCTGCAGTACCGCAAGAAGGGCAAATGGGCAGACTACCTGTACGGCGAGAAGGTCTATGTGATCTTGAGCCTAGTTGCGAAGTCGGCACTGGCGTGGCAGGTCTTCGCAGGCACTCTGAGATGACACTCCGCGCGATATCCCTGATGAAAACTCTTTCGATTCATTCCTTCTGCAACAGGAATATGCGGCTGGAACTAAGAAATCAAATCATCGGGAGCAGAGCCGATTCCCCAATCGGAGGAGCTAGTAAGCATGGGTTGGCTAGCTCGCCCTAGGATCGTAGTCAGCAGGTGCCTGGGCTTCGACTCCTGCAGATGGAACGGAGCGATGATACCGGACGATTTTGTAGAGGCGTTGAAGCCTTTCGTTGAATATCACACACTGTGCCCCGAGTCCGATATCGGCCTAGGCGTCCCCAGGAACCCGGTGAGGATCGTCTCATCTTCGGGATCGCTGAGACTCGTTCAGCAGGGGACCAATCGAGATGTGACGGAGGACCTCCTAGCGTTCGCTGACCGTTCGCTCACAGCTTTGGGGGAGGTCGACGGGTTCATACTGAAGAGCAGGTCCCCCTCGTGCGGCATCAAGGACAGCAGGGTCTACCCCGGTATGGAAAAGGCGGCCGCCCTGAGGTCAAGCGCCGGCATCTTCGGTGGGGAAGTCTTGAGGAGGTTCCCCAACCTGGCGATCGAGGACGAGGGCAGGCTCAACAACGACCGCATCTGGGACCATTTCCTCAAGCGCGTCTTCACCTTCGCGAAGTTCAGAGAGCTCAAGAAGACCGCACAGATGAGAGACCTTGTCCAGTTCCAAGCCGAGAACAAGCTCATGCTGATGTCCTACGGCCAGGTGGAACTGAGGAACCTTGGAAGGATCGTGGCGAACCGGGAGGGATACCCTCTCGATGTCACGAAAGGGGAATACGAGAAGCACCTGCAAATTGCCATGACGAAGATACCTCGGGATACAGCTAACATCAACGTCCTCATGCACGCGATGGGGTTCTTTTCCGAAAGGATCAGCCGCGAAGAGAAGGAGTTCTTCCTTGACGTCCTGGACAAGTACAGGCTCGAGCGCATCCCTCTATCCGTACCGGTCAGCCTTGTCAAATCTTGGACCATCAGGTTCGACCAGGAGTATCTGAAACCCCAGACCTTCCTGAACCCGTATCCCGATGAACTGTCGGGGATCCTCGGGAAGGGCGTCGCCCGGGACCTCAGGCGTTGACACCCTGAACCTTTCTGGAATGAGTCCATATAGTGCCCAGGCGCTGCACAGACGTGTGTCAGAAACCATTCGATATGATGTCGTTCGGTCGCTTGACGAGGTCGAGATAAGGCAATACCCGTCATACATCCTCGCGACCGTGAGCGGCCTGACCGACAACGAGGCATTCGGGATTCTGTTCGACTACATCTCCGGCAACAACCGGTCCAGGAAGAGGATCCCCATGACTGCCCCGGTGATGTCAGCTGTGGAGAAGGGAGAGAAGATTGCCATGGCGACGCCGGTGATCTCAGGCGGCGGAGGGTTCTCGTTCGTGCTCCCCCAATCGTACGAAATGGACACCGTGCCTGCGCCGGTGGACGGCAGGGTGATGATAACCCTCGTCCCACCTAGGAGGGTCGCGGTCATCAGGTTCAAGGGACGCGCTACCAACGCGAACGTGCAACAGAAGGTCTCCAGAACCCTCGCGGTGCTGAAGGAGAACGGTCTCCAGGTCCGTGGAGAACCCTTTCTCATGCGATACAACCCTCCCTTCATCCCAGGATTCTTGAGGCGGAATGAGGTCGGAGCGGAGATACTCTGAAGGCGTGCCAAGGCCTCCCGCCTTAAGCTTCCTTCCTAACTTTTCCCCTGGCCAGGGATGCGAACACTCCGATGAAACATAGGATGGCGAACGCTGCGAACGCGAACTCGTAGCTGTCCATGAACTGCTCCGAAAGGGCGGGCGTTATCTCGACGTCACCGACATAGACCGCGATGAAGAGGGTGGCTATGCCCAGGCTCAGTACCTGGCCTACAAGCCTCATGGTGCTGACAGAAGCCGACGCCACCCCGTAGACCTTCTTCTCAACTGAGCCCATTATGGCATTCATATTGGGAGATGAGAACAGCGCGAACCCGAACCCGAGGAACGCCAACATGCCAACTACGACAAGGATGTCCGTCTCGGAGGAGACGAGGCCTAGTAGCAGGAGTCCGACCGCGCTTATCGCCATTCCCACCGAGGCGATGATCTGCGGCTCGACGGCATCGGACAGCTTGCCGGCGAGTGGCGAAAATGCAGCCATCATCACCGGCTGGGAGACGAGCACGAGGCCAGTCGTGCCAGCGTCCAACTCCTTCACATATTGAAGATAGAGGCTCACGAAGAACACGACCGCCGACGTCGCGCTATAGTTGATCAGAGCAGCTAGGTTTGAGAAGGCGAAAGGACGATTGTATCTGAACAGCTTCATGTCCAGGACAGGTTTGTCGACCCTGAGCTCCCAGAGCACGAAGGCAGCAATGCCCCCGGCCCCCAGAAGACACGCGATGCCGCCCTCGATATCAGGAAGGAGCGACAGACCGAACACGACCGCTGTCAGGGCCAATGCATAGATCGCAGACCCCTTCAGGTCAAACTTCTCTCCCCGCGCCTCAGCCCACTCCCCTCTCAGCTTGACATAGCCCGCGTACAACACCGCGGCGCACAGGGGCAGTGTGACCAGGAAGAGGCTCCTCCAAGTAACCAAGGATGTCAGAACGCCTCCGAAGAACGGCCCCGCAGCGAGGCCGATGTACACTGTCGCGACAGTCAGACCGAGAGCCTTCCCGCGCTCATGGGGCGGGTACACCGAGCTGAGGATTGCGACGGATGTTCCGAACATCATCGCGCTCCCGACCCCCTGCAAGACCCGGAAGGCGATGAGCGACGCAGCCGATGGAGCAAAGGCGCACAGAACGGATGCAGATGTGAAGATCCACATCCCGTACAGGAACAGCTTCTTCCGGCCGTGGATGTCTGCAAGCCTGCCGAACGGGACCAGGAATACCGCGGCGGCGAGGAGGTACGAGGTGACCACCCAGCTCAAGGACACCGCGGTCATCGAGAACTCGTCTGCAATCGACGGCAACGCGACGTTGATGGATGACGCCATGAACGGTGTCAGGAACGAGCTGAGCATGGCGACGAGCAAGGCCGAACGGCGCTCAGAATGCGAATCCTGCGGATCTCGAGGCATGCCCATGTGCGGTTCTCGCCCGCAATCGGCTTTACTGATATTTACAGATGACCGAATACCGGAGGACTGAGAAGACTTTATACAGCGAACGGCTGTTGCGCTGGCGGGTAAGATGGACGACGTGCACAAGCTCATAAGGCAGGAGATCTCCGGAAGCACGGCGAAGAACTATGTCTCTCAACTGTGCGCATTCCACAGGATACAGGCATCTCCGATGTTCCGCGAGGCACTTGACTGGATCAGGGACCAAGCGGAACGGATAGGGCTCCAAGACCTTGAGGTCGAGAGCTACCCCGCCGATGGGAAGCACAGGTACTGGACTTACTACTCTCCGCCTGGCTGGTCCGTGAAGAGCGCGGAGCTGAGGATGAAGGAGCCGGAGGAGCAGCTACTTGCCAGATTCGAGGACATACCACAATCGCTGCACACTTTCAGCAAGGGGACGCCTCCCGGCGGAGTCACTGCCGAGCTAGTCGACGTCGGCGCAGGCCTGAGGGCAAAGGACTACGCCGGCAAGCGGGTGAAGGGTAAGTTGGTGCTCGCTTCTGGACGAGGGGAGTACGCGCACCGACCAGCGGTGGTAGAGCGTGGAGCCGTCGGAGTGATAACCGACTCGGTCATCGAGATGCCGCATGTCAGGGAGAGCGTCGACATACCGGACGCCCACGGGTACCAGGGCATTTGGCCGAGGGCGAACGACATCTCCAAGATCGGCTTCGGATTCTCGCTGTCGAAGCGTCAGGGCAACCATCTAAGAGATCTGCTGAGAGATGGCAAGAAAGTCAAGCTCTGGGCGAAGGTCGAAGCGAAGCTGTTCCCGAGCACCCTGGACATCCTCACCGGTGTAATCAAGGGCGAATCCAGACCTGAGGAGGAGGTCGTCCTGATGGCGCATCTCTGCCATCCGAAGCCCAGCGCGAACGACAACGCCTCGGGGTGCGCCTGCCTACTCGAGGTTGCCAGGACCTTGTCCAACCTCATCTCATCCGGGAAGATCAAGAGACCGGCCCGGTCCATCAGGTTCCTCTGGATGCCCGAGACGAACGGGTCTGTCGCGTACCTTTCGACTCACAAGGACGCGCCCAAGCGGATAGTTGCCGGCATCAACCTCGACATGGTAGGCGAGAACCAGGAGCTCTGCAGGTCGACCCTGAACCTGGACTGCACACCGGACTCTCTTCCATCCTGGCTGAACGACTACGTCTCCTCTGTGATCGAGCACACGACGCACGTGTTCGACAAGCAGACGCAATACGGGCACTCATCCACCTTCAGGTACTCGATTTCACAATTCAGCGGTGGGAGCGACCACACAGAGTTCAGCGAGGCGGGAGTAGGCGTACCCTGCGTCATGCTTCTCCAATGGCCGGACATGTTCTACCACACGAGCATGGACACAATCGACAAGGTGAGCGAGGACAGTTTGAAGCGCGTTGGGTGGATAACCGCCGTGGCAGCTCTCGGACTCGCCGACGCCGATGAGAGGACCGCCTTCGAATGGGCGAACCTAACAATCGCGAAAGGGTCTTCCAGGATCATGAACGCAGGCAGGAAGGCGGCCGACGAGCTGTTCAAGATTCGTGCGGATCCGAAGTCAGGGAAGAAGGCCCATGAACTGACGAGGCTCGCCGCATATCACCGGACCAGGATCGAGCATTCATCCTGGAGGGAGCAGGCTGCAGTGAGGTCTGTGACCAGGCTTGCAGACACGAAAAAGCTCCGAGCGTTCATCGAGAAGCACTGCAAGGAGATCGACGCACTGGGACACCGGGAACAGGACAGGCTGGAGGACGTAGTCCTCCACATCGAACAGGACCTGGGAGTGAGGAGACGCTCACACCGCCCTACGGAAAAGGCCTCACAAGAAGCAGGGGGCATCGTGCCGAGGAAACTGTTCAAGGGCACCCTCTGCTACGATGTCATTCGCGACACGCTCAGTCCCTCGGACTACGACAAGTTCCAGGACCTGGAGGAGAGCGACCCCGACTTCTACAAGAAGTCCGTGGAGATTCTGAACTTCATGGACGGCAGACGAAGCGTAGAGGACCTTGCCAGGATCGTCTCCGCCGAGTACTCTCCAACGGAGGTCAAGATCGTGAAGACTTATGTCGAATTCCTCAGGAAGATGAGGCTCGTCGAGTTCGCATAGCACGTCTCAGTGGCTTTGCCCGCCAGTTAGGCTGAAAGGTAATGTGCTCGAGCACACTTGTTCTCCGTGAATACGGAGGAGACAAACGAGTCATGACAGAGATAGCCACTTTCGCAGCGGGATGTTTCTGGCATGTCGAGGAGACTTTCAGACATGCCAAGGGAGTCGTGGGCACCACCGTCGGATACTCCGGCGGGGACATGCAGAACCCCACATACGGGGATGTGTGCTCTGGCCAGACCCATCATGCAGAGGTCGTCCGGGTGGAGTATGACCCCTCCCAGGTCTCCTACGATGACCTCCTGAACTTGTTCTGGGAGCTGCATGACCCGACAACGCTGAACAGACAGGGGCCAGACGTGGGAGAGCAATACAGGTCCGTCATATTCTACCACAACGATAGCCAGAAAGCCGCTGCGGAGGCGTCCCTCGAGAGGCTCCAGAGAAGCGAGGGCTTCAAGAGCCGGAAGATAGTTACACGGGTGCTGCCTTCGCAGGAGTTCTACCGGGCAGAGGAATACCATCAGCGGTACCTCGAGAAGCGCGGAATGCACCAATGCAAGTACTGCTGAGACCAGCATGCACACGGGGAGACCGACATGGAAGTGTCCGAAGCGATTCGAATCAGAAGATCTGTCAGAGCATACGATTCCAGGCCCGTCGCCGACGACCTGATCACGAAGCTACTCGAGGCGGGAAGGATAGCGCCGTCTGCCAGCAACTACCAGCCGTGGCATTTCATCGTCGTGAAGGATGCTGCGAAGAGGCAGGTCCTGTCAGAGGGGAAGTATGCGAAGTTCCTCACGGAGTCCCCTGTGGTCATCGTGGGATGCGGGGACAAGAAGACCTCTCCGAAATGGTATGTGGTGGACACGACCATCGCCCTCCAGCAGATGGTCATCGCAGCGACCGCCGAAGGTTTGGGCACTTGCTGGATCGGGAGCTTCGATGAAGACGCCGTGCGTGAGGCTCTCAGCGTGCCCGAGAGGTTCGCCATCGTTGCAATGATCGCAGTCGGCTACCCTAAACAGAAGCCTGGGTCTGTTGTCCCACCGACGCGCACGAGGAATGTGAAGGAACTCGAGAAGATCGTCAGCTACGAGGAGTTCGATTCTGAGCCTTAGAGCGATCCGGTGCAATACGTCGGGAGAATCATTATCCCCGTCTCGGGTCTAGCACTCTCAGACAGAGACATGGCTGGGAAGACGCTGAAGTCAGAGGAGGAATGGAAGGAAACCCTTCCTCCTCAGAGATACCAAGTCCTTCGCGAGAAGGGCACAGAAAGGCCGTTCACAGGCGAACTCTTGGACAACAAGAGAAGCGGCGTCTACAAGTGCGCAGGGTGCGGCCAGGAGCTGTTCTCTTCCGAAACGAAGTACGACTCAGGGAGCGGCTGGCCGAGCTTCAACTCGCCGCTCTCCGAGGGCAACATAGAGGAGAAGAGGGACAAGAGCCTCTTCACGGTTCGCACCGAGGTGCTCTGCAGCAGGTGCGGAGGACACCTAGGGCATGTGTTCGACGACGGCCCCCGCCCGACGGGGCTCAGGTATTGCATCAACTCCGCGTCCCTGGACTTCGAGGAGCGCGACAAAGTCAAAATGAAGTGAGTCGATGTGCGGCAGGTTCGCAATAGCCTACACGATGGGACTCCTGGCTCGTTTCGGGGTCAAGCAAGACCTCGAAGGCCTCGAACCGCGGTTCAATGTCGCGCCCACGCAGATGGTCCCGATAGTGATCAGTGAGAGCCCGAACAAGGCCGTGATGATGAGGTGGGGGCTGATACCGTTCTGGGCCAAGGACCCGAAGATAGGGAACAGGCTCATCAACGCCCGATCGGAGAACCTCAAGAAGAGCCCGGCATACAGAGCTTCTTTCAAGAACCGAAGGTGCATCGTGCCGGTGACCGGATTCTATGAGTGGAGGAAGCAGAACGGCACGAAGGCGCCTTATTACGTTCACTTGAAGGACGATTCACCATTTGGGCTCGCGGGATTGTATGATCGCTGGAAGGACCCGGAGGGTCGCGAAGTGATGTCTTTCACGATCGTCACCACCGTCCCGAATAGGTTGCTGGCTCCAATCCACAACAGGATGCCGGTGATCCTCAGGCAAGAGCTCGAGGACCTCTGGCTGCGCCATGGGCCTTTGACTGACAAGGAAGCCGCCTCGGTCTTCAGGCCCCATCCAGCCCGTCCCATGGAAGCCTACGAGGTCTCCACAGAGGTCAACAACCCGAGAAACGATACCGAAGGTATCATCAGACCAGCATGAGGTCGCTCGAACGACTGTTCATGCGAAAGCGGTTCCTCCAGTATGCTAAACAGCCCTGAGGTTCGACACCATGACTATAAATGCTGCGAAAGTTCTCAGAGTCTACGACAGAGGCTCTGGACCAGCCAAGCAGTTGTGGGGAGAAGATGGACAAGAGGCCGATACTCCTAGTAATGAGCAACGGCGGAGACGTCGGACACACCCTGAGAGCTCTCGCCAAGAGCGACATCCAGAACGAAGTGGTAGTCGCAAAGGACGGCGTGGAGGCTCTGGAATACCTTTTCGGCAAGGGGAAGTATGACCACAGAGACCCTGATGAACTGCCGTCGTTAGTGCTGTTGGATCTCGAGCTTCCAGGAATCGACGGACTTGGCGTTCTGAGACAGATTCGCACCTCGGAGCTAACGAAATTGGTGCCAGTCGTGGTTCTGGCCTCGGTCGAAGGGGACCTGGAACTGCTTCGGAGCTACAGACTGGGGGCGAACAGCTGCATCAGGAAGCCATCCGACCCAGGCAAGTTCGACCTGACAATCCAGCTGATCACGAGATACTGGCTGAGTCTGAACGAACCCGCCCAGGGGCCATGAATCGGTCGATTGGGACTGGGATGAGGTCGGCCGACATACTCGCTTGGAACTAGTACAATGCGGCCTTTGTCGAGCGACGGACGGCCCTCCTCTCCGCGCCATATCGGTTTCTTTATCTACCTAGCTGGCATCATGGTTCTCTGTGACGCCCGAGGACCATCCGCGTCCGCCATCGTGCAGACGTGTCCCGCACAAGATAGTCACGCATGGACACGAGAGGGTCGACGAGTTTTACTGGCTCAGGGACAGGGGCAACCCAGGCGTGATCGAACACATCGAAGCCGAGAATCGATATTCGGCAGGGATGATGAAGCACACGGAAACCCTGCAGACGAAGCTATTCGAGGAGATGCGGGGCAGAATTGCCGAAACAGACGAGTCCGTCCCCGTGATGGTCGACGACTTCTACTACTACACGCGAACGGAGAAGGGGAAGCAGTATCCGATCCACTGCAGGAAGTTCGAGAGCCTCGACGCCGATGAGGAGAACGTTCTGGACGAGAACGTTGTTGCCCAAGGCAACAAGTTCTTCAGCATCAGCCTGGTGAAGGCCAGCCCAGACCATGAGATGTTGATGTACCTGGCAGATACCGACGGCTCGGAACGGCATACCCTTTTCATCAAAGACCTGACAACGGGCGAGGTCCTACCTGAGACCATGAGAAACGCCCATGACGCTGAATGGGCAAACGACAGCGCGACGATATTCTACTCGACTCTCGACCATGAGAACAGACCGGATAAGGTGTGGCGGCATGTGCTCGGGACTTCCACCAAGGAGGATGTGCTTGTTTACCACGAGAAGGACCCCAGCTTCTACTATCTCCAGATCCTCAAGACGAAAACCAATGCGTTCATCATGATCACAGTCGAGAGCGCCATCACGACCGAAGTGCACTACGTGTCAGCCGACGTTCCCGATTCGGAACTGAAGGTGTTCCGCTCACGCGTTCACGGCGTCGAGTACTTCGTGAAGCATCACGGAGGCAGGTTCTTCATCATAACCAACGAGAACGCGGTGAACTTCAAGATCATGGAGGCCCCGGTCTCTGATCCCTCAAGAGCGAACTGGAAGGAGCTCGTGCCTCACCGCGAGAAGATCTCGATAGATGTAAGCGACCCCGACCCCTGGGTGGAGGTATTCAAGGACCATCTCGTTGTATATGAGAGGGAGGACGCCCAAGGAAGGATCAGGGTCTACAAGCTCAAAGACATGAGCTCCTACACGATAGACTTCCCCGAACGGCTCTACTTCGCTGCGCCGATGAGGAGTCCCGACCTCACCACGGAGAACCTCAGGATCAAGTACTGGTCGCTCGTCACGCCGACGACGGTGTACGACTTCGATCTGACAACACACACGCTGGATGTGAAGAAGCGTCAGCATGTCCCCGGATATGACGCCTCAAAGTACGCTGCTGAGATGCTCTTTGCGACTGCAAAGGACGGCACGCGGGTGCCGATCACATTGGTGCACAAGAAGAGCATGAAGAGGGACGGCCAGAACCCGTGCCTTCTCTACGGTTACGGCGCCTATGGCACATTCGAATGGGCGAAGCCCGAATTCGACACCACCATCCTCTCTCTGCTCGACAGAGGGTTCGTCTACGCATATGCCCACATACGCGGCGGCAGCGAGATGACGAGGAAGTGGCACATCGAAGGCCGGATGGAGAAGAAGATGAACTCGTTCACGGACTTCATCGCGTGCGCGGAGCACCTTGTCAAAGAAGAGTACACATCGCCTAAGAAACTGGCCATCATGGGCAGGAGCGCGGGAGGTCTCCTGATAGGGGGCGTGACCAATCTGCGCCCAGACCTTTTCAAGGTCGTCGTTGCGGAAGTCCCTTACGTGGATGGCGTGACCACCATGCTCGATCCGACGATTCCGCTGACGATAGGAGAGTTCGAGGAGTGGGGAAACCCCGCGATAAGGGAGCACTACGAATTCATGCTAAGGTATTCTCCATACGACAACGTCGCCAGAAAAGCCTACCCCAACATGCTCGTGACCGGCGGACTGAACGATTCGAGGGTGCAGTATTGGGAGCCGCTCAAGTGGGTCGCGAAACTCAGGGTGATGAAGACAGACGACAACGCGCTTCTGCTCAGGATAGGCATGATCGAGGGGCATGCGGGGGCGTCAGGCAGGTACGATCATCTGAGGTACGACGCGTTCAAGTTCGCTTTCATGCTCGACAGGTTGGGCATCAAGGAGTAGCGGCCTGGAACACTACGTGAACAGGATGCTGTAGATCATCTCGATGGCCGCGAGGTAAACGCCGAGCGTGAAGATCGTTCTCACCATCTTCGTCTTCAGCTTCTGCAAGCCCCATGTCGACCCGATGATTGCGAACACGAACACAATGGGCGCCAGGACGAGTGCGATGTCCAAGTCGACTGCGGTCCCGGGTTCCGCTGCGAGGAAGTATGCAACGAACGCGGCCGGCGTCAGGATCGCGCCCAACAACGCAGACGTGCCGATGGCCTTGCGAGGCTCGAACTTGAACACGTATATTATGAGAGGAACGCTGACAACGCCTCCTCCTATCCCGAAGCTCCCCACAAGGAAACCTGTCAGGATGCTCACCCCCATCCCGGCGAGCCGCCTCTTCATCGTGAAGCTGGTCGGGGAGGTCTGGTTGTCCTTCTTCGCCTTGTAGAGGTCGTACATCATCTTAGTCGCGACAACGACTAGCAAGGTCGCGAAGGCGGCCTTCACAATCCCCTCCTCAGCCGACGATGTGAAGATGACTCCCGCCGCTACGCCAAGCAAACCCGCACCGCCAAGGGTCAACCCCAGCCTGAAGTCGACGAGCCCCTTCTTGTTGTGAGTGTACGTCGCGGTTGCCATCGTGACGAACGCAAACGTGAGAGACAGCGGGACAATGTCCCGCATGAACAGACTGACGAAGAACAAATCCATGATGGGGACATAGAGCTGGCCGCCGCCCAAGCCCAGGTTTGAGTAGAAGAACGCGACTATTGCGACGAGAATCGCGACGATCAGGAGCGATTCGAGCCCCACGCCGCCGAAGTCCATGCGGACTCGAACACGAACCTGCATATTAAAGGGGTGCTATTGTACAATTGTTCGAACAAAGAACCGTTTTAGAGGATTTTGTGCGAAGGACCCGGTGGGAAAACTGAAATGTCCCAAACTATTTTATACGCTGTTGTAATTCGTTCGGACGCTGCTCACGGGGGCTCGTCGTCATGAAAGTGCTCAGGGTTGACCTCACTACTGGCAAATTCGCTGACCAGGAAGTCTCGAAGGAAGATCAGAAGAAGTACCTGGGCGGACGTGGCCTCGCTGCGAAGATGCTTTATGAGGAAAACAAGCCGAGGATAGACGCATTCGACCCGGAGAACAGGCTCATCATCATGGCGGGACCTTACACAGGCACATTCGGCTCGTTCACTGCGTTCTACAACGTAACGACTAAATCACCCTTGACAGGGGCGATCCTCTCTGCGCACTCGGGTGGGCACTGGGGACCGATGCTCAGGAAGACAGGGTATGATGGCATCGTGTTCAAGGGGAAGTCCCCAAAGCCGGTGTATCTTCTGCTCACAGATTCTGGTCCGCAGCTGCTGGACGCGACCGATCTCTGGGGGAAGGACGTCTTCGAGACGATCGACACGCTGGAGAAGAGGCACGATAGGGCGAAGTCCGCAGTCATCGGCCCTGCGGGCGAGAAACTCGCCAGATACGCAGCCATCATGAACGACCACCATAGGGCGGCTGGAAGAGGCGGGGTCGGCGCGGTCATGGGGTCGAAGAAGCTCAAGGCGATCGTCGTCCACGGAACGAAGGAAGTCGCACAGAGCGACCCAGAGGGCCTGAAGGCGAGCTTCAAGGCCGCGACGGCAACGGTCAAGGAGAAGTCGCAAGCGTTCATGAAGTACGGCACATCGATGGTCGTCGGGATAACAGGAAAGGCTGGCACGATCCCGACCCGCAATTTCCAGACGGGATACTTCCCCGAATACGAGAAGATCGGAGGGGACGCGGTCGTGAATGGCTACAAGACCAGGGACACGGCGTGCGCCCGCTGCCCGCTGCACTGCGGGAACCTGACGAAAGCCGAGAAGGACTATAAGGTCGAGACTGAGGGCCCGGAGTACGAGACTCTGGCCATGTTCGGGTCGAACTTGGGAAACTCGAATCTCGAATCTATCCTGATGGCAAACAACCTGTGCAACCAGTACGGCATCGACACCATATCTTGTGCTGACACGATTGCGTGTGCGATCGAGCTCTTCGAGAAGGGCATCATCACCGAGAAGGACACGGGAGGAATCAAGCTCTCATGGGGAGACCACGCCTCCATCGTCAAGCTCGTCGAACTCACAGGAAAGAGCGAAGGGTTCGGCAAGCTGGTCGGAGAGGGGTCCCGGAGGCTTGCGGCCAAGTACGGGCCCGAGGCAGGCAAGTACGCGATGAACGTGAAGGGCATGGAGTTCCCGGGGTACGACCCAAGGGGGATACAGGGCATGTCGCTCGCGTTCGCGACGTCTACCAGAGGAGCTTGTCATCTGAGGGCCACGATGTATGTGCCTGAGCTATTCCAGGGGAAGCTGGACAGGTTCACTGTCAAGGGGAAGGCGCCAGTCCTGAAGGAGTTCCAGGAACTGTTCACGCTCTTCGACTGCATGATCCTCTGCAAGTTCGGCGCGAGGAACGCCTTCAACAACTCGTGGGACGAGATGGCGAAGCTTGTCAACATGGCCACGGGTGCAGGGTACACAGTGTACGACCTCAGGCAGGTCGGAGCGAGAGCATGGACGATGGAGAGGCTTTTCAATCTCAGGGAGGGTTTGACGAAGAAGGACGACACCCTGCCAGAGAGGCTGTTCACCGTCCCGATCCATGACGGCCCGTCGAAGGGAGCAGTCGTCAACAAGGCGGATTTCGACAACGAGCTTGAGGAGTACTACAAGCTCTGGGGCTGGACACTTGACGGCGTCCCGACGAAACAGGCACTCGATGCGCTTGGCATAAGGATCTGAAACCGGCTGCCGACAGGAATATCTACTCCACGCGTCGCTTCGTATCGACGTGGGAACATGGCAACGGCAAAGCTGGAGAAGAGGAAGGCAACCACGCTTGCTTACATAGAGTACGTCGGGGGTTACGGATCCATACCGTTCGACAAGTACATCCCGCGTCTGTACGAGTGGGTCAAGACGAAGAAGATCATGCCCGGGTTCTACCCGATCTGTGTATTCCACAGCGACCCGAAGACGACCCCTCCTGAGAAGTGCATGACATACATCGCGATAACCGTCAAAGGAAATCCGAAGGCTGAGGGTGACATCAAGATACGGAAGCTGCCCGCGATGACCGTAGCGACGTTCTCGCACAAGGGACCTGGCAGCGAGTACCAACGCTCCTATGATGTGCTCGGACAGTTCGTCAAGGAGAAGGGTTACACCGTGATCGGCCCACCCATAGAGATCTATTCCAAGAAGCCCGAGATGGCCGACGGGCAGCTGATAATCTACGCGAAGATCATGTTCCCCGTCAGGAAATTGTGATCCCGGCGATAGGCGAAAGGATAAAAGCATCTGCATGCGTAGTAGCCGATTGTGAGGATCTGCATACCAAGCAGGAAGCCAGGAGGCCCCGACTCGGTCATCTCGAACCATTTCGATGAGATGGAGATGATCGACTATTACGACATCTCCCCTTATGGCACGTTCGATCACTCTGCACAGACTGCCTATTGCGGAGGGGGCTGCTTCGACGTCGTGGAGGCCATGATCAGACGCGGCATCGACTCGGTCGTCGTCAACGGGATCTCACCAAGCACATTACAGAGGTTCAGGGCCGCTGGCGTCAGGGTGCTCAAGGCGGACCAACCTCATGTCGGAACCCTGATAGCCTCATTCATATCAGGCCAGTTGAAGGAATTCGACCGAGATCAGGCCACGAGAATCTGATAGAAATGGATAGAATGGGAAGGGGTTTACTCTTAGGCAGTGTAGGCTCAAAGCGCTTCTAGCTTCGCCTTGTTCGCCACGTTCTCCTTGCCCAGCTTCTCCATCACGCGAGCAGCTTCGTGGAGAAGGGACTTGGCGACTCTCGCGCTGTCGGCATAGAACCGAGCGGAAGTCTCCTCGATCTTCGCCGCGAACTTGGCGCCCGTCTTGACGTCCACACCTGCGGGTAGGTTCGTGTCAATCAAGTAGCTCTCTCTCTTGATGTCCTGGATCGGCTCCAGCATCATCTCGTTCAGCTTCTGCTGCCTCGTGTGGACGAGCAAGTCCCCGCGCTTCGTGTGAGCAGCGGCCAGTGCCATGAAGGTATCAGCTGCGGATGCGGCCTTGGGATTCTTGGCTAGCTCCTCGTACACTCCTGCTGCTCCCTTCTCGAGCTCCAGCGCGAACCTGATCACAGCCCCGAAAGTCGTGCATTCCGGGAACTCGCAGACCACCATCAGTACCACCTAGTAATGACAACCTTCCTGTCGGTGAAGAAGTTTATTGCGTCCTGGCCCTGACCGTGGAGGTCCCCAAAGAACGAGTTCTTGTAGCCCGCGAACGGGAAATAGGCCATCGCAGCGACTATGCCGACGTTGATCCCGATGTTCCCACACTGGGTCTTGTATCTGAAGTCCCGCGCCCACTTGCCGTTCTGTGTGTAGATAGACGCCGCGTTGCCGAACGGGCTCGAGTGGATGAAATCGATTGCTTCGTCGAGGGTCTTCATCCTCAAGACAGTCACTACCGGCCCGAAGATCTCGTCTTTGCAGGCTGCCATGTCAGGCGTGCAGTGGTCGAGAACCGTTGGGCCGACGAAATGACCCTTCTCGTAGCCGGGGACCTTGATTCCCCTGCCGTCGAGCACAGGTTTTGCGCCGTCCTTCACTGCGCCGTCGATGTACCCCAGTATCTTCGTCTTTGACTTGGCGGATATCACAGGCCCCATGTTGTTGCTCTCGTCGAGACCGTATCCGACTCTGATCTTCTTCGAGGCCTCGGTGAACTTCTTCATGAAGGGCTCCGCGACATCTCCGATCAGGATCAGGTTCGAGCCGGCAAGGCATCTCTGTCCAGCGCAGCCATAGAACGAAGCGAGCATGTTGGCCACGGACCGATCCATGTTGCAGTCAGGCATCACAACGAGCGAGTTCTTAGCTCCACCTTGTGCCTGGACCCTCTTGCCGTTCTCCGCCGACTTCTTGTAGACGTACTTGGCGATCGGGCTCGAGCCCACGAACGATATCCCCTTGACCTTAGGGTGCTCCATCAGCGTATCCGACACTTCGTGGCTCCCGTTGACCAGGTTGATCACGCCCGGGGGGAAGCCTGCCTTCTCCACCGCCCTGAACATGTAGTTCTGGGTGATTGGCACTTGACTCGAGGGCTTGACGATGTAGCTGTTCCCGGTCGCGACCGCGTAGGGCCAGAACCAGTACGGGATCATTGCGGGGAAGTTGAACGGGCATATAGCAGCGAAGACGCCGAGCGGGGATATTATCGCATCCTCGTCGATGCCCTCCGCAGCTCCGTCCTCGAGGCCGTAGCCAAACATCAGCGACGGGATTCCGCAGGCGACCTCGACGTTCTCGATGGATCTCCGGGTCTCCCCTCTCGACTCATCGATCGTCTTTCCCTGCTCCTGTACCATTATCCTGGCGATGTTCTCGAAATCCAGCTCCAGGAGCTCCTTCAGCTTGAAGAAGATCCGTGCCCTGGAGATTGGCGGGGTCTCTCTCCACTCCTGCCATGCATCCTGGGCCAATTCGATAGCGGCCTTGGTCTCATCGACGGTAGACAAGGGCATCTGGGCGATGATCTCCCCAGTAGCTGGGTTCTCAACATCCAAGAGCTTGTCCGACTCGGAATCGACCCATTCTCCGTTCACGTAGTTCTTCAATTTTCCGTAGTTCTTCTGTACTTCAGACAAAAGCGGCATTCTATCTGTTCTCCTTCACGCATCTCGGAAATCGTGCAGAAGGCGAGACACCGACCCACTCGGACCTAGAACTCGCAGAGAGAAATGAAGAAGTCCTGCGGCAGGGCAGGAACCCAAGTGATCTGACAGGATTTCCCCCCTTGACCTCTAGACGTCCTCTCATCCTATCTGTCCGTTCGCAATTCGTTCAGGTTTTGGGCCCGAAATTAGCAGATGCGTCAGCAATTCTCGGCCTTGTTCGCGGGATATGAGGTTCCCATCTATATACGTTGTGGTTCTAGACCCTTTTCTGTGGTGCAACATCCGAGCCTGACAATCGGCATACTGGCAGCCAAGCATTATGCCGACAAAAAGAGCGCGAGATAACACTGTTTCGACATGCCCAAATTTATTACGAATATCAGAGTCAATAATCGGAAAGAGGTTCGAGGTTGAACTTGCCGGCCCCGTCTTCGGCCCAACATGCCGTGCTTCACTCCAGACTTCACGTCCTGATCACGTCATCAGGAATCTCGTGCGTGCCGAGCTCTGCGTGCTCATCGAAAAGAGAGGAAATGGAAAGAGTTGGGAGAAAATGGTTTGAACGCGGGTCTCCGACTCAGGCCAAACCTGCCTTCTTGGTCTCCTCGATGATGGCCGCCTCGATGATGTCGAGGCCCTTCTCGAGGAGGTCCTTCTTTATGACCAGCGGCGGGTGCAGCCTCACGACGTTGCTGTACGTGCCTGCCGTGAGTATGTACAGCCCGTGCTTGAAGCAGTTCAACTGGATGTTCCGGCAGATGTCGGTCAGGGGTTCCTTGCCTGCCCTCGTCTTTACGAACTCCATGCCGAGCATCGCGCCCAGGCCGCGGACATCGCCAATGACCTCGAACTTGTCCTTCCACTCGTTGAGCCTCTTCAGCTCCACCTTGTTGATCATCTTGGTGTTGGGGATGGCCTTCTTGGTCATCTTGATGGACTCGAGTGCTCCGGCGCAGCACACGGGGTTGCCACCGTATGTGCCGCCCAAGCTCGCAGGCGGCGAGGAGGACATGATCTCCTCCTTGCCCGTCACACCTCCGAGAGGCATGCCGAGCGAGAGGCCCTTGCCCGTGACGAGCAGGTCAGGGTCGCACTTCCAGTGCGAGATGCCGAACATCTTGCCCATCCTGCCGAAGCCCGTCTGGACCTCGTCGTCGATGAGCACGATAGCGTTGTCGTCGCATATCTTCCGGATCTCCTCCCAGTAGCCTGGCGGCGGGTTGATGAACCCTCCCTCGCCCTGCTCCGGCTCTCCGACTAGCGCGCACACATCGCCCTTCTTATCCGACGCCTCAATCTGCTTCCTTATCTCGTGGGCGCACGCGAGCCCGCACTCCGGGTACGTCATCTTCAGCGGGCACCTGTAGCAGTACGCGAAGTCCACGTGCTGCACGTAGGGCACAAGAGGCCCGAAGCCTTCTCTGTACGGCTTCTCCTTGGCGGTCAAGGAGATGTCCATGAACGTCCTTCCATGGAAGGACGTCTTGTAGGAGAATATCCACTTCTTCTTGTTGTAGTACCTTGCGATCTTGAGAGCGTTCTCGATCGCCTCAGAACCGCTGTTCAGGAAGATGCTCTTCGTCATCTTGCCCGGCGCGATCTTGGCCATCTCCTCGGCCAGCTTCAGGTACGACTCGTATGGCGACACCATGAAGCAGATGTGTATGAACTTGTCCAGCTGGTCCTGGCAGGCCTTGACCATCGCGGGGGCCCTGTGACCGACATTGTGAACGCCGATCCCGACACTGAAATCGAGATAGACGTTCCCGTCGACGTCCTTCATGAACGGGCCCTCGGCATATTCCAGCTGCGCTGGCAGGCCGATCCTGATCCCGCTTGTGACGTACTTCTCCTTTCGAGCCAATGCCTTCTTGGACTTGGGTCCTGGCGGCTCCACCACTATCTTCGGACCCTTCAGATTGTACTTCTTCACCATCTTATCATGCTCCAATTCTCTGAGATATAGACGAAAAGGAAGAGGTTTCAGTCCCTGGGCTGAAGCCTCAGTTCCCAGGGCCAAGCTTCTTGCCGACCTCCTTGACCGATTCCTCGAGCATCTCAAGGCCGGCGTCCAGCAGGTCTCTCGTGATCATCAGCGGAGGCGCGATCCTGAAGCAGTTCTCGCCAGCGCCGATCGCCACTAGACCCTTCTTCCAGGCGTGGTGTATGATGTCGTGCGCGAGATCGCCCGCCTTTTCCTTGGTCTTCTTGTCCTTGATGACCTCGACGCCGATCATGAGGCCTTTGCCCCTGACATCGCCGATGATCTCGTATTCGTCGACCCACTCTTTGAGCCGCTTGAGGACATAGTCTCCCTGCTTCGTCGCGTTCTCCTTTAGCTTCTCCTTCTCGATGACGCGCATCGTCGCTAGGGACGCCTCGCATGCGACTGGAGTTCCTCCGAGGGTCGTGCAGTGGCTGCCCGCATCCCAGTCGAAGATCTCTTCGCGACCGATGGTCGCGCCGAGAGATATGCCTCCGCCCAGCGCTTTGGACATGCAGACGATGTCTGGGATGACGCCCCAGTGCTCAATGGCGCACCACTTGCCAGTCCTGCCCATACCTGACTGGACCTCGTCGACGGCATACAGGATGCCGTACTTCTCCATGAGCTTCTTCAGGCGCCTGTGGTAGTCCTTCGGGGGCACAATGTACCCGCCCTCTCCCTGGATAGGCTCTATCAGCAGTGCAGCGGTCTCCTTTGGCGGCAGGAACTTCTTGAAGACCCAGTCATCGATGAAGTCCACGCACCAGTAGTTGCAGTCCGGGAACGTCATCTTGTACGGGCACCTGTAGCAGTATGCATAAGGCACATGCTCCACACCCGGCATCGTCGGGAAGTACCTGGCCTTTTGGACAATCGAGCTCGCCGTGAAGCTCAGAGCACCCATCGACCTCCCGTGGAAAGCTCCTGTGAACGCCAGGAACATAGGCCTCTTCGAATGCCATCTGGCGACCTTCGCGAACGCCTCGATGCTCTCGGCACCGCTCCCGCTCAGGAACACCTTCTTCGGGAAGCTGCCGGGGGTGATCTTGTTCAGCTTCTCCCCCAGCTCCACAGCGTACCGGTAGTAGAAGTCCGTGTACGAGTAGTGCAGCAGTCTCTTTGACTGCTCGCTTATGGCCTTTACCACCTCGGGGTGGCAGTGGCCAACATTCATCGCCCCAAGACCGCTGTTGAAGTCAATGTACTCGTTCCCGTCGACGTCTTCTACGATGGCGCCGTGACCCTTCTCAACCACCATCGGGTAGTAGTAGGGCCTGTTGTACGGGGAAAGCACCGCGTTGTCACGCTTGACCCACATCTTTGCCTTCGGTCCGGGGGGCTCACACGTCTTTTTCAAAGAAACCTTTGCCTTTCGATTCGTGTTCAAAATACCCCTCTTGGGCTCTTCGATTGACCGAATGTCGAACACCTAATTGATGTTTTGCATACTCTTCCGTTCCGAGTGTGAAGTTTTAAACGAAACGTCGTTCATCGGACACATAATGCCAACGCTGCTCGTCCGGTACGGGGAGATAGGCCTCAAGAGCGAGTCCGTGAGGAGACGGTTCGAGCAGCAGCTGATAAAGGACATCAAGCAGAGGCACGTGCTCGCGAAGACGCAGTGCATTGTGACCCAGATGAGGGGGAGGCTGTTCGTCGACTCTGACGACTGGAGGAAGAGCTGCGAGATACTGTCGAGGACCTTCGGCGTCGTATCGTTCAGCCCAGTCACAACCGCGCCCAGCGACCTCGAGACGCTCATCAAGGCATCTGTGGAGTACGCAGAGCCGCTGATGTTCGACGGGGCGTCGTTCGCGGTCCGGGCGAGGCGCTCCGGGAACCACCCCTACACGAGCCAGAAGGTGGCAGAGGGCGTCGGAGAGGCGGTTCTGAAGGCCTATGGCGGAAAGGGGGTGAAGGTCTCCCTGGACGAGCCGGACATCGAGATCCACGTCGAGGTCCGCGAGAAGACCGCGTACATGTTCAGCCTGGTCCTCCCGGGGCCAGGTGGGATGCCATTGGGGACCCAAGGGAAGATCCTCAGCGTGGTAGACACGGAAAGAGGCTTGGCGTCGACCTGGCTCATGATGAAGCGCGGATGCAGCGTGTTGGTCATGGCCGAGAACGAGGATGACATTGCGCCGCTGCGCAGCTGGTATCCCAACCTGAGGGCGATCGCCGCAGAAGACGACTTGCTCGCAGCCGCAGACTCGAATCAGTGCATGGGCGTCGCAGTGCCGTACGGCCTCGGCGACCTGGCGGGTTCTAGAATAATCAAAGGGAACCTGCCGGTCTTCTACCCGCTGATCGGGATGAATGAAGAAGATACAAAGGGTTTGCTAAAGAGGATTAGAGCCTAAGTTCCTTGTCTGTTGTGCGCCCTCAGGGAGGGCCTGTTCTTCTCTACGCCCATGCCCCTGGTCCTGACGAGGCCCCTGCCCTTCTTACCCGCAGGTGTGAGGCCGCGCACGGCCCTGTCCCCCTGCTTGCTGGAGCAGATCCAGTTCATCTGGGGATCGGCCCTGATGACAGGGTGGTTCACATCCACCATGATGACCTCGTACCACTTGTGCCGGCCGTCCTCGCCGACCCAGTAGGATGCGAGTACCTCGAGGTTCGGGTAATGCTTGCCCGCCCTCTCCTCAGCTATCCTCTGGATGTTCTTCTTCATGGTCATCTTCAGGATACCTGTCCTCTTCGCCCTTCTGCCCTTCCTGATCCTGTGCTTCCTGAGGCCGCCCTTCCTGACCTTGGTCCTGACGATCACGAACCCGGTCTTGGCCTTGTAGCCGAGCTGCCTGGCCTTGTCGAGCCTGAGGGGCTTCGCAACACGAACAAATGATCCTTCCTTCCTCCAGTCGATGAGCCGCTGCCACATCAGGTGCTTCATCTCAACGCTATCGAGGTCCTTCCAGGCCTCGCCCATGTAATGATACATGTTCCGGGCGGGGCCACCCTTCTTGGCATCTGCCGGCTGCGCCGGTACCGGGGCAGCCGCCACAGGCGCCTCCACGGGCGCCTTCACCTTCCGCTCCTTCTTCGAAGGAGCCTTCTTTGCCTCTTCTGCCATCTTTGTTCACATCCAGCTGTTTTCGGGTTCACGCATGCGCGCACATCCCCATCGCGAGACTAGGCGATCTCACCGCTGTGGGACACACCAAAAGGGTTGGCTTATATAAACGTGTTGGGTGGCTGGGCTGTTCGCGCCCGACGCTTAGCTGGCTTCATCCCTTCTCAGGGGATATCATCGCGTAGTTCGCTTCGGTCTCGACGGAACTCTCCCCCATGAACATCCGGGTCGAGGGCTGGGACCCCTCGAAACCCATGCCCTTGAGAGCGACCAATGCCCTGTGATTCATCGAGGAGACGCATATCCTGAAGGTCTTCTCCGGAGCGGTGCTCATCGCACTCATGACTAGCTTCACGAACCATCGCTCGGATCCGGGAACGCACACGCACGGGCCGAGGTTGATCCGGTCTTCGCTGGGCCTGCCAAGGAGGTAGCCTCGGACTCCGTGGGCATCCCTCGCCAGGAACGCCCAGTCCGGGTTGTCTTTGCATAGCTCCCGGATGACCCTCGCCCTGTTGATCCTCGTCATGATCTGGTCGAACGACTCCACGCGGGGAATGTCCTCGGGCCTCATTCGCTGGACCATGGCAGAGCCCTTCATCCCGGCACGATGGAACCTGAGTGATTCAAACTCGGCAATGAATCCTAGTTTCTCGTAGAACGCCTTCGCATCCGGAACGGCATCAAGCTTGAGGCATCGCACCCCAAGTCCATCACAGTAGTCGATGCACGCGTTCACTAGGGTCTTGCCGACACCCTGGCCTCTGTATCTCTCAGCCACTATCACCGAATGGACCCACGCCAGCGACCCATAGTTAGTGACCGCGGCGACTCCTGCGTCCTTTCCATCAACCGTCGCCTTGAAAACGCCGAGGGGCTCAACCCGCACCAGCCTTGCCCAATCCGCCGTCGTCCGGTGCCACTCCTCTTTGTCAGTGAGTGCCTTCCCGAATGGTATGTCGTCAGGTCCGAACCGCCCGATCGATGCTTTCACGGTAACAAAAGCAGTCGAGCGCATATTGATGATTTCGGTGAGAACGAAGCCACTAGGGAGAGCCAACGCTACATGAAGTCGTCCAGATTGAGCTTCTTGTCCGTCTTCTTCGGCTGGGCGGTCACCCTGGCCTGCTTCTTCGTCTCGTAGTCGTTGTTGAAGAGGGAGGACTGCTGCACACCGGACACCAACGAGCTTTCGTCCCACCCGAACGAGTCCGTCACGCGTGCGATCGTGGCCGCGAGTCTCGTCGCGTAGTATCTGTAGTCCGGCTTGACGCCTTCGCGCAGGGGCATTCCATCGACCCACGGCTCGAACTCCTGTGGCGATGCGCGGCTGTTGGTCACGATCCACGAGACCTTCATCCCCGGCACGACCTCGTACCCGAGCTCCTTCAGCTTTCTGAAGACCCGCACGTTAATCATGCTGTCGCCCTGCTTGTAATGGCTCGCCTCTCGCACTGAACGGGATATGACCAACCTCGACGGATCTATTCTGCCGTTGACAAGGTCGTCTATGACCTGGCGGGTGTACGCGACCGCACCTGGCTGGTCTCCGTCGAGGACCTTCTCGAAGACCTGAGCCAGGACCTCGCTCTGCAGGTCGAACGAGTCCGTCCTCCGCATCTCGTAGCCGCGCACAATCAGCTCCTGCCTCGGCCAAGCCATCCGGCCGACGTACCTCTTCTTCATCCCGTGGGAGAAGAACGGCTCCATGATCTTCTCGAACTCGAGCACAACGCCCCCGGATGAGAACCTCTCCGCGATATCCTTCCCGAGCTTCACGCTCTCCTCGAGGTTCTGGTAGGGTGAGAGGAAGAACACGCTGTCGGTGTCGGAATAGATCACCTTCAAGCCTTCTGACTCGAGCTTCTTGATGAGGTCCTTCGTCGCCTCCCGCGCGAACGCCGTGATGCTGGCCCCGATCTTCGGGTCCGTGAATCTGTAGAACGAGGATGCGAGCACGCCGTAGAAGGAGTTCATGAGTATCTTGATCGCCTCCTGGAGGCCGTCGTAGTACTGCCTTTCCTCCGGCGTCTTGGCCTCCCTCATCGCCTTCTTGGTGGCCGCGCGCTCGCTCATGAGCATCACCAGTATCCGGGGCAGGAGGCCCTCCCTGACGCCCTTCTCCAGGAACCTCGCGCCTGTCGGGGAGACGATGGTTCCGTCCGGATGCAGCGTCGTGAAGCAGATGTTCTTCGAGATGATCATGCTAGGATACATGCTCCTGAAGTCGAGCGTGAGGACCCAGTGGTACAGTCCGGGCTGCATCTCGTGGACGTAGCCCCCTTCTATCATCTCGGCGTCTTCTCCTGACCTCATGGTCATCGGGACTGCGACATGGTTCTTGTCGGCCTCGCGGATGAGGATCGAATCGACCAGCTGTGATGTGGTCCCGCTCACGACATCGTCGAGCGGCAACTTCGACACAGTCGCGAGGTCCATGCTCCTCTGGAGTATCGCGATCTTCTCGAGAATCCTGAGCGCGAGGTCGGAGTCGTGCTCGCAGTACTTCATGACCCTCTCCTTGTCCTCGGCCCACTCCTGATCCATCTTCTTGGGATCAACGTCGTGCTTCTCCTCGCCGAGGAGGAGACGCGAGACAGCGTTCAGAGTCTCCTGTTTGGGCTTCAGTATCTTCTTGATGGCCCACCACGCGTCAGCGATGATCCTGCCCTCAGTCCACCAGAATCTGTTGTTGTACTGAGTGAGTTTGCCGGGGTATCTGCCCCACGACAGTTCAGGCATCCGGAGGGCAGCGGCCCTCTGAATCAGCTGGGGGATGTCGAACCCGTCGATGTTGTACCCGGTTATGACGTCTGGATCCGATTCGAGTATGAAGGCGGAGAAGTCCTCAATCATCTTCCTTTCACCGCCAGGCCCGCTCCCATCGAACTGCCTGCCCTCGACTTTGTCCCCTTTCTTAAGGATGCAGCAGATGCAGAATATCTTCGGTTCCTTGAGGCTCGTCTCAACATCGAAGCTCAGGATCGTGAGCTTCGGATGGAAGGGTTTAATCGGCTCGAAGGAACTCGCCTCCACGACCATGTCAGTCCTGTAGTCCTTGTCGTCGGTCTCCTCC
>Ga0214474_1000107_pt1 | contig 42978 bp, 41 predicted proteins | sample RVTome_2_FD_187335 | JGI IMG/M metagenome (GOLD analysis project Ga0214474, IMG submission 187335) | Soil microbial communities from uranium-contaminated site in the Upper Colorado River Basin, Wyoming, United States - RVT95D214 HiSeq ... | reverse complement strand
TTACCTTATGGTAAAAGGCACCGGAAAGCAGGTAAACTGTGTTTACAGCCAAATAAACAGTGCCTTAGGCAATGTGAACTAAGGACTCCGAAAAGACTAAGAATTTTAAATCAGTCATCCGGCCCCGTGGGGCCGGATGATATCTTTAAAAAACAAATGAAAACCTTTAAAAAACAAAAAGGTCAAACCTTAATAGAAACCGCATTCGTGCTTTTTCTATTGCTGCTTATCCTCTTAGGTATAACGGAGTTTTCAAGGGCCTGGTATACGAAAAACTCAATTAAGAATGCTGCGAGATCCGGAGCGAGGGTAGCGGTTGTAACGCCCACACCTGGCTTTGCTCCTACACTGGACGTCCCGCCTCCTGGAGATGCGACATTCATAGAGTGTGGCGGCGTTACATGCCCCTTCACAGGCATACCCGCAAATAACAATGATATAACAGCAGTTGTTTGCTGTTCCCCGGGAGTTAAACCCAGCACAACAAGTGTGAGTTTAACATATACGGATGATAATACGAGTGGCGGCTTGGACCGAGGCGATACAATTTTGGTCAGTGCCAGGACTACGTTCACATTTATCGTGGGCAATTCTCCATGGCCATGGGGCAAGGAGCAAACATTTACTACAGATGCCTCGATGAGGTATGAATAAATATTGGAAAACACTGAAAACATATGCTTCTATGGCTTTTTTGATACGAACTAATTATGAACTGTAGTGAAGACAAATAAGGATTGAAAATTATTTCATAATTAGTAATCCCCCTCAGTCCCCCTTTAGTAAAGGGGGATTAAGGGGGATTTGTTAAGTATTTTTATTAGATCGAAATAGATTTGATAAGAACTATATAAGGAATTAATTTTATAAGGAGGCGGTTATGGCGGCAAAACCAAAGGCTGTTATTATTGTAGGTGGGCTGGCTGTGGTTATTGCAGCAGTCGCAGCATATTTCCTTTACACTTATTTAAAAACCCAGGAGCAAAAGGTAAAGGAGGCCGTTGCTACCGAAAAGATCGTGGTGGCGGCTGCGGAAATCCCGATGGGCAACACTATCGATGTTAAGCAATTGAAGACAGCCGACTGGCCGAAGGCCAATATGCCTCAGGGAGCATTCCTGTTAACGGACCAGGTGGCAGGCAGGATAGCTATTCAGACATTCGTGCCCGGAGACCCAATAACCGAGTCAAAGCTTGTGCCGAAAGAAGGTCCTGCGGGCGTCCTGTCATATAAGATACCCGAAGGACACAGGGCGATGACTGTGGGCGTGGACCAGGTAGCAGGTGTTGCCGGCTTCATAAACCCCGGCAACATGGTCGATGTTGTTTTGACGGCGCTTCCTCCCGGAGGCAAACTGACTGTCAGCAAAATCGTGCTTCAGAATGTCCCTATTCTTGCTATCGGTCAGATACTTGATCAAAAAGAAGGAAAGCCGGTAGTTGTTCCCACAGTGACGATGGATGTTTCACCTGAGGACGCCGAAAAACTGGCAATAGCCAGTACTCAGGGGAAACTTCAACTCGTTCTGAGGAGGTTGGGTGATAAAGAGGTGGCAAAGACTGTAGGGGCAACAATCACCAAGGTCTTCAGCGGAGCAAAGACCACGGCAGAGGTTGCGGAAAGGCCGAAGGTGGCCAGAAAAGCTAAGGTTGAAGCAAAGAAGGAAGAAGAGAAAAAGCCGGTCGAGGTAGTCGTTACAGTTGATGTTTTACGCGGAGGCAATAAGACGACACAGCAATTTAAGGAGAAATAGCTATATTTATGCTATTACTCTTCAAAAATATTAAAAGTTATTTAAGATATTTAATGCTGTCATTCTGGCTTGTCCAGAATCTTTCTTCGTCTAAAGAAGGATTCCCGACAAGCGGGAATGACAAAATGAGTGACAACCATTCGTAAGAGAGTTCGTTATGAATTTAGGAATTATAAATTTATATATGTTTTCCCAAACTTGAAGGAGGGGCTATGAGAGAGAAAAAAATGTTGTTCATGTTTACAGCCTTTATTATATTGATTTTCGCTTCAGTTTCATTGGCTGCAATCCCTGTTGATGTCACGGTTGGAAAAGAGACTATTCTGAACCTTAAGGAGCCGGGCAAGCGAGTATCTATCGCAAATCCTGATGTTGCAGCGATAGTCCTTATATCCCCTTCCGAGATAGTAATTAACGGGAAAAAGCCGGGCATTACAAGTCTCATAGTATGGAATAATGAGGACAAGCCGGCATTTTTTGACATCATTGTTTACAAAGAACGCATGGTTGAACTCGAAAAGGAAAAGATAGAGGCACTTGAGAACAAGATAAAATCATTTACAACCGATGCAGCCGTAAAGGTCGAGATGGCAGGAGACACACTCGTTTTAAACGGCACTGCAAAAAACAGGCTCCTGATTGATAGAATCGAGCAGATTGCGATGTTATATGCGGCCAAAGGATGCGGCGGCATTTCGCGGGGATGTTCACTTTCTGGCGGCTGTAAAACTGCAGAGGAGGTCAAACCCGGAGGGTATGTATCCCTTAACGTGTCACAGCAGGCGATGCAACAGGCACTCGTGCCTGAAACTCCGGCTCTTTGTGTGTTAAACCTCATTAGCATGCCGGAGGCCCAGCAGGTTATTCTCGAAGTAAAGGTTGCACAGATAGATAAGACAAAGCTAAAGGAATTGGGAATAAGCTTCCTTACAAAGCAGAAAAATTTTGAAATTACAGCTCCGGGGTTATACACATCACCATCAGGTACTGTTGGTGGTTTTACTGAACAAGGTATTGTAAGTACTAGTGAGGTCACACCGGGAATAGGTGGTTTCGATATCGGCTCTCTCAGTCCACAGATAGGAGTGGCTCATTTCCCGAGCGATATAGCTGTAGTCTTAAGGGCATTGCAGGAGAAAGGCTTTGGTAAAATATTAGCAGAGCCTAACCTTGTAGTTAGAAGCGGGGAGCAGGGCAAATTCCATGTAGGTTCAAGGATTCCTATCCAGACGGTTACCGGCGTCGGCGCAGCAGCTACACTTTCCATAACCTATGAGGAAGTGGGGGTAAGGCTCAATTTTGCCCCTGAGGTTCTTGAGACCGGCGCAATAAGGCTGAAAATAGACCCTGCGGAAGTAAGCAGCGTTGCTCGTTATATTACCTTTCAGGGCATTATTGCACCTGAGATCGACACAAGAAGGGTAATTACAAGCGTAGATTTAAAAGAAGGAGAAAGCCTCATACTCGCAGGTCTTCTCTCCGATGAGATGAAGAAGAACATACAAAAGGTCCCTATCTTAGGCGATATTCCGATTCTCGGGGCGTTTTTCCGAAGCACAACGGATGAGTTAAAAGAAAAGGAATTGGCATTTTTCATAACTCCGAGACTTGTGAAGCCTTTTGCTCCGGGCGTGAAGCCGGCGCTTCCGACAGACAACCAGCCAACGCCTGAGGAAATGAAGCAGTTTGAATGGATTCCCGTGCCGGATGCGATGAAGTAAACTCCGTTGGAAGGGCGAAGGTCTTCTAATGGGTTAAACATTCTCCCACTTTCTTAAAGTGGGGAGCGTTCTTAGTCCCCCTTAGTAAAGGGGGTTGTTCAAGAAGAAAGATTCCGAACAAGTCGGAATGACAGAAAAAGGAAAAAAGGAAGCGGGAGGATTACTAATTACATATAACGGCAAAATACAATACGGTTTGTCATTCCGGCTTGTCCGGAATCTTTCTTAAATTCTCCTTAGTAAAGGAGGTTAGGGGGGATACAACCAATTAGTATCCAGTTACTCAAGGAAGAAAAAGAAGCAACATTTTAAGAGGTAGAGAGATGAAAAGACTTATGAAATATTACAAGGAGAAAAAAGGGATAACGCTTGTATTGATAGCCCTGATGCTGGCTGTCCTGCTATTTTTTCTCGGTATGGCTGTTGACATTTCCTACATGTACCATGTAAAAAACCAGCTTCAGGTTGCCGCGGATGCGGCGGCTCTGGCTGGGGCAGCGAATCTTGGCGGAAGTGATACCACTCAACCTGCTGCGAGACAAGCAGCGTGGAAATTCGCCTGCAAAAATAGAGCCGCAAATCAACCGGTTTATCTTTCTACAAATACTCCCTCAGATTGCGATGCCACTCCTCCCGCCGCGGCCGATCTGAACGGTACAAACAACCCTAATGGTGACATAGTTGTTGGTGACTGGAATCCAAGCAGGCCACAAACACCGCAAGATTTGAGATTCTGTGCATACAATGATGCTTGCTGGAACGCATCTACAATGAGTATCAATGCCTTGAAAGCCAGGCCGAGAATGACCGGAGAGACGGTGCCCGGAGAGACGGGAACTCCTCCGATGCCAAAGGCAAGGGTCTTCATAGGTCAGGTCTTCAGGATCATAGGAATTGATTGGTCGCGTATGAGTGCAGTGGCAAGTGCGATAGCGTCAAAGCCAGGCATACCAACTAGCGGCATCGCTATTTGTATAAATACCTGTAGCCTTACAGCATCAGATTCGGCTCCTATTTCTCTTGATGTAAGAGAGCAAACAAAAGATTCACCTTTTGGGCTTTCTTGGACAGAACTTAACACAGACTCTCCTATAGGCACAAATAGTTGTGTTAATAATGGATCTGAGTGCGTTTTGAATCCAAGCCAATGCGGAGACAATGCCAATGAAGCAGTTGCTGCTATAATTTGGGGTTTAGCACCTGCTCCTAATGTGTGTGGGAAGTCTATAACTACCCAAAATGGTGTTGCAACTGTCCTTGATGACTTAGGGTGTGCTTTTAAGAGTGTATCATACGATACTGAAAATAAAGACATTGTTAGTGGGGTTGTGCAAAAATGGCGAGTTCTTGTCCCCGTACAAGAACCCTGTCCCTCAGGAAAAGAGCCAGGGCCATGGCCCGTCATAAAATATGCACAACTCGAAATTAAGGGTGTTTTTGATACTGGGGGTTTAAAGGGAATACAAATAACCAAAATCGAGTGCATAGAGTGTGCGGATTTAGAGGAACGATTTGGTGGGCCACTAGCTTTAGTTAAATAAGCAACAAAAATAGGGACAACAACAAAAATAGGGACAAAAATAGGGACACATCCCAAATAAAGGACAGGTGGGACTGGAAAACGGGATGAGACAAAAAGTGGATAGTAAATTAGGGATAAAAGTATGAAAATTTCTTTAAAGGTTGAGATATTTAAGGAAGGGGATGCTTATGTGGCATTATCACCGGAATTAAATGTTTCCAGTTTCGGAGAGACTGTTGAAGACGCAAAAAGGTCTATAAAGGAAGCATTAGAGGCTTTTATAGAGGAATGCGAAAGGATGGGAACGTTAGAGGCTATTTTAGAAGAGTCGGGTTTTTCGCGGATCAACGATTCATGGGAATCAAGGAAGCCTCTTGAAGAAGAAGCCGTCGCTCTTACTCTTTAGTGATACGGTAGATGGCGGATAGAAAGATAACACCTGTTCACTATGAGGTGTTGATTAAGATATTTGAACTTGAGGGATTTAACATAAGTCGTAAAAGGGGAGACCACATAATAATGACAAAACCGGGGGTTAATAGACCTCTTGTGATAAAGACAAGTCCGAGACTTGTTCCTGTTACCCATATACGCACTAATATGACAACTGCTGGAATGACAAGAGAGCGCTTCTTTGAGTTATTAGAAAAAGTTGGATAGAATTAAATGAATAATGACAACCCCTCTATATCCCCCCTTACCAAGGGGGGAATTAAGTGGGGAGGAGGCAGAAGACGTGAAGACCTGTCCTTTTTGTAAGAGCGACGTTGAAATTAAAAAGATAAGCCATGTTCACAAGTGGGGCGATGAATATTATCTATTTGAGAATGTTAAGGCAGAGGTTTGCAGACAATGTGGAGAAGTATTTTTTTCGCCGGAGATCTTGAAGCTTATGGATGAGTACGTAAAAGGGAAAAAGAGCAGCGAAAAGACAGTCTGCATACCTGTAATAAAAATGCCCGATCTGGCTGTCGCTTAAAATATGAAGATAAAATATTCAAAGGAAGATGATATTCTAATAAGTGCCTTTTTTGATAGGCGATTGAAAAGGAAAGAAGGATGATAAAGATCAGTTATGATAAAGAAGGAGATGTGCTTGAAATAAGATTCTCTGAAACTGCTATTAGTGATAGCGAGTATGTGGAAGAATCAGGCCTGGTGTTAGACTATGACAAGGACAATAACATAGTCGCTGTGGAGATAAATTCTTTTTCTAAAAGAGTCAGTAAAGAGGAATTAGCGGAAGTCGGCGCCATTTAGGTAAGGAGCAAAGAAGGATTCCGGACAAGCCGGAATGACACTCCGTAGCAGCGAAAGGAGAATTAAACAGGAATATGCCACAGAGTATCTCGGTAGTCATTATAGACAGCGACATTGATTCGATCAATACCATGCTTAAGTACATGAAGAGCATGGATTCCAAAGTAATTGTTGAAGGCACAGCCACGACTTTTGAAAACGGCTTTGAGCTTGTCCATAAGAAAAGACCGATGGTCGTTATAATTGAAGTCAGCGAGAACATTGATCTCTCACTCGAAAGAATTTCCCAGATACTCAGCAGGTTTTCTCAGGTATCTATTTTTGCCACCTCATTGGATAAGTCTTCTGACACAATTCTCAAGGTCATGAGGGCAGGGGCGACCGAATACCTGCTGAGACCGGTGACCGAGGCAGACCTCACTTATGCCCTTCAGAAAGTCGGCCGGCTCCGGCTCACAAGACCCGCTCCTGAAGACGAGGCGGGCCGCATCTTCACTGTCTTCAGTCCAAAGGGAGGAGTCGGTGTAACTACCGTCGCCATTAATCTTGCAACGGATATATTTGAAGCTACAAAAAAGCCTACGATCCTTGTTGACCTGGATTTGAATTCAGGTGATGCGACCACATTCCTTAACATGAAACCTTCCTATACGATAAGCGATGTGACAGTGAACATAAGCCGTCTCGATAAATCCTTCCTTCAGGGGGTCGTTGCAAAGCACGAATCCGGCATATATGTCCTGGCAGAACCTCAGAAGGTTGAGGAAGGCGTATCTATCGCAGGGGCTGAGATAAAGAAGGTGCTGAGTCTTCTTAAGTCGATGTTCAAATATATAATCATTGACGCCGAGACCATTTCAGAGAGAACTACTATAGCCCTCGAAATGTCTGATATGATATTGTTAGTATTCTTTATGAGCCTGCCCGGCATAAAAAATATGCAGAGGTATTTGAGGTATTTTGATAAAATGGGATTAGGGCGTGACAGGGTGAAACTCGTTGCGAACAGGTATGTAAAAAAGAGCGATATCAAGATCGAGGACGCAGAAAAGGCCCTGAATTATCCAATCTTCTGGGCTGTGCCCAATGATTGGGATACAACAATGACATGTCTTAATAAGGGTATCACCATTAGTATGGGATCCCCAAAGTCGCAACTGAATGTATCCTTGAATGAATTGGCAAGGGCTATAATTTCAGGCAGAAAGTAAGGGAGGAATTAACAATATGGCGCAAAGGGAAAATATTACAGGTCAGGCAAGAAGTCTCGATGCATACCAGGGACTTAAAGCCAAGATACACAGAAAGCTCATAGAACGCCTTGACTTCTCGAATATCGATTTAATAGAAAAGGATGTGCTCAGTAAAGAGATAGGCCGGATTGTTGAAACGCTGATCACTGAAGAGAAAGTACCTCTCAGCGGTACGGAAAGAGAAAGTCTCATAGTAGACATTCTACACGAGACCTTCGGCCTTGGCCCGATCGAACCGCTCCTTTATGACCCTGACATCTCGGATATCCTCGTGAACAGATACAACCAGATTTATGTTGAAAAATTTGGGAAGTTGAGCAAGGTTGATTTAAGCTTCAGGGATGATAATCACCTCATGCAAATAATAGACCGTATAGTCTCAAAGATCGGCCGCAGGGTTGACGAGTCATCTCCTTATGTTGATGCGCGTCTTCCGGACGGTTCGCGGGTGAATGCCATTATCCCTCCGCTGGCTCTCGACGGGCCTGTACTTTCCATAAGAAGGTTCGGAGTAGATCCCCTGAAAATGTCGGATATATTGGCCTTCGGCTCTGTGAACCAGAACATGGCCAGGATACTCGAGGGTTGCGTAAAGTCGAGACTCAACGTCCTGATATCCGGAGGTACAGGCACCGGAAAGACAACGCTTTTGAACATCCTTTCAGAGTTCATCCCGGATAACGAAAGGATTGTCACTATCGAAGACTCGGCGGAACTTCAGATGAAGCAGGAGCATGTGGTCAGGCTGGAGACCCGACCGCCCAACATAGAAGGAAAGGGCGAAGTGACCCAGAGAGACCTTGTGCGGAACAGCCTGAGGATGAGGCCTGACAGGATAATAGTCGGCGAGGTAAGAGGAGGGGAGGCGCTTGACATGCTTCAGGCGATGAATACGGGACACGACGGCTCTCTCTCCACCCTTCATGCAAATACTGCGAGGGATGCATTAGCGAGGCTTGAGACTTTGGTCTTGATGGCGGGAATGGACCTGCCCGAAAGGGCTATCAGGGAGCAGATAGCGTCTGCCATAAATGTCGTGGTGCATATGTCGAGGATGGCGGACGGCACGAGAAAGATCGTGAATGTTTCCGAGATAACGGGTATGGAAGGTCAGACTATTGTGATGCAGGATATTTACATATTCGAGAAAAAGGGAATAGGACCGGACGGAAGGGTTCTGGGAGAATTTATCCCAACAGGTGTGAGACCGTGGTTCATGCAGAGGTTGAAGGTCTCAGGGTTCGACCTGCCGGTTCACATCTTCGAGAAATAAAAATGATTCTGCTTATTATAGCGAGTTTATTCTTTGTGGCTGCCCTTCTCGGGTTGATCACCGTTTATATGACGTACGCCGCTGTCAAGGCGTCGCCGGCTTATGAACTCAAAAAGCGCCTCCGGACGCTTGCTGTAGAAGCATACGAGGGGCTGCCCGCAGACATAAGAATAGAGATACTGGTCGATATGACCCCTGTCGACAAGTATCTTTACAAGTTTAAACTCGTAAGGAAACTCGATTCCCTCATGGACAAAGCCGGTCTGAAAATCGATATGAAGATATTCCTTCTTTTTGTGGTTCTTTGTGCTGCCGCGGGCTTTGTCATCGGAGCTGCGCTGGGAAGAGGGATAATATTTTCCTTTATTTTTCTGCTCATACTCGGGGCGATCCCTTTTATTTATTTGAGACTCGAAAAAACGCGGAGGGCCTTAAAATTTACGGAGCAGTTTGCGAACGCCCTCGATATGATGGCGCGGTCTCTCAAAGCAGGACATTCCCTTGCCTCTGCTCTTCAGGTGGTTGGGACCGAGATGTCGGAACCTGTAGCGGGTCTTTTCAGGTCGGTCTATGAAGAGCAGACTTATGGTCTTTCTTTAAAGGACGCCTTTGCGCATATGATAGCGCGGATGGATACAACCGATCTCCGTTTCTTCGTGACAGCCGTAAGCATTTACAGGGAAATCGGCGGGAACCTCGCCGAGATACTCGAGAGGCTTGCCGAGACTATAAGGGAACGCGTAAAGATAAGAAGGCAGGTCAGGGTTTATACTGCGCAGGCAAGGCTTTCCGGTTATATCCTGGCGGTTCTCCCTATTTTTATAGCAGTACTCGCTTATCTATTTGCGCCGGATTATATCGAAGAGCTTTGGATGGTGAAGACAGGCAGATATGCCATAGCAGGCGCACTTGCTATGCAGATAATCGGGTTTTTTGTTATTAAAAAGATTATTAATATAAAGATATGATTATTCGGGTGCTTATGGGTTGTCATTCCCGCTTGTCGGGAATCTTTCTGTCAGCCCGGGTTGAGTCGCTGAGGCGAAAAAGAAGGATTCCGAACAAGTCGGAATGACATGATGAAGAAGAAAGGAGATTAAATGCCGCTATTTGCTATCGTAACGCTGGTATTTTTAGGGATAGCCTCCGTCCTTTTTTCCCTGTTCTATCTGTTGGTCCCGAAGAAGACCGTTCTGGAGGAAAGGATAGAGAGCCTAACGCCGTATAAGGAGGAGTTTACAATTCTGGAGAGACCCCTGACTGCCTGGCAGAAATTCTTAGGCAGGCTGGGGAAGAAAATACCGCTCAGGCCCCAGGATTACGGAAAATATATGAAGCTGCTTGTTGCAGCGGGAATAAAAAAAGAGAGGATCACCGTATTCATGGGTTTTAAAATGTTGTTAACTTTAATTCTTCCTGCTGCCTACCTCATATTTTACGGCATTCCGGTAGAGAAGGATTATGCAACAAAGATACTTTTTACCGCAGGTCTTGCGATCCTGGGTTTTTTAATTCCTACCTTCTGGCTGAGAAACAGGTTGAATAAAAGACAGATCAGGATATTCCACGACCTTCCGGATATGCTTGATCTGATGACCGTCTGTGTGGAGGCGGGATTGAGCATGGACGCCGCTATGATTAAGGTTTGCGAAGATGAGCAGTTCAAAAAGTCTCCCCTGGCAAACGAGATTAAGATAGCGACGCAGGAGACGCGCGCCGGCAAACCGAGGCTTGACGCACTCAGGGATATGGGCGAACGTGCGATGGTGGATGATCTGAAGTCGTTTGCCGCGATGCTCATACAAACCGAACGTCTGGGCACAAGCCTTGCCCATTCTCTGCGGGTATTCTCCGATTCATTAAGGACTATAAGGAGGCAAAAGGCCGAGGAGGCTGCTGCAAAAACTTCCGTGAAACTCATATTCCCGCTGGTTTTTTTCATTTTCCCGGCCCTGCTCGTTGTCATACTCGGCCCCGCTGTTCTCAGAATAATGAAGTTCTTTACAGAGTTCTGAAAGGAGGTGTAATTTTGATGACTGTCGATACCGCTATATTATTGATAATTGCTGTAGAATTAGCATTGATTTATACCAAGCTTAAAAGGTAGAGGGTTGAAATCGAAGCTCCGAAACTTCTTCGGAGCTTTTCCCCCCAGGCTTTATGACAGAAGAAAAAAGTCCCAAAACATACTGGTTTTTACCTTCTATATCGGATGTAATATTTGTAATTGTTCTCGCGATAATCTTAAGCGGTAAAGGAAGCCTCCTCGGTGATGCGGACACCGGTTACCACATAAGAGCGGGCGAATATATTATCGGGAACCTCAAGGTGCCCGACCATGATATCTTTTCTCATATAAGTCCCCCTGTTAAGTGGACCGCGCACGAGTGGCTTTCGGAAGTGATTTTTGCGCTTATCCACAGGGTTTCCGGGCTGACCGGAATAGTTGCAGCCGCGTCTATTTTAATAGCCTCGATCTATGCCCTGCTTTTTAAGTACTTAAGGTCTTCCGGTATGAATATAATAGTGGCCGCACTGGTTGTTGCCCTTGCAACCGGCACGTCAACCATCCACTGGCTTGCAAGACCGCATATCTTTTCTCTCCTTTTCACGCTTGTCTGGTACATGGTCCTTGATACCTATCAGGTTAAAAAGAAGAATTATCTGTATTTCCTCCCGCCCCTGATGCTTTTATGGGTTAACCTTCACGCAGGATTCATTGCAGGTTTTATGCTCCTTGCTGTTTATATTACGGGCAACTTATTTAAAGCTATTTTTGTAAAGAAAGAAAGACAGGAGGCATCAGGGAGATTGAAGACTCTCCTTTTGTTTTCGATCCTGTGTCTGCTGGCCTCACTTCTTAACCCAAAGGGTTATGATATACTTCTCTTCCCGTTTAGACTTACATCGAACAAATTCATAATGGATCATGTAAACGAGTTTCTTTCACCAGACTTCCACGCCGACCTGAGATTCGAATACATGCTCCTTTTGATGATCCTGGTCTTCGGTGTTTCCGTGATGAGACTGAATGTAATAGAGACCATGCTGGTTCTGCTTTTTACTCATATGTCTCTCTTTTCTGCAAGATATATCCCGCTTTATGCCATCATACTCACTCCTATCATAGGAAAACGGTTAGACGGCATTTTTGAAGTACTGAGAGAGAAAGGACTGGGTAAGAGATTTCTTGCCATATCGGACCGTGCAGCCGCTACCGATTCGAAGACAAAGGGATATCTATGGTCAGTTGCCGCTTCGGTAATCGTCATATTTCTGGTATTTACGGGTAAAGTCGAATATGGGTTTGACAGGAAAAAACTTCCTGTTGATGCAGTCCGGTTTATGAAAAAGGAAAAGATAACAGGCAATATGTTCAATAACGACGAGTTCGGAGACTTCATCATCTATGCGGCATGGCCGGAATATAAGGTATTTATGGACGGACGATCCGATATGTACGGGACGGAAAGGATGAAGGAATATTTCAAGGTAACAGGAATAAAAAACGGATGGGAGAGGGTATTTGAAAAATATGGCATAAACTGGGTAGTTTACAATGCCGATTCCCCCCTTGCAAACTTCCTTCTTGAAAGTAAAGACTGGAGGCTCGTATACGCTGATAAGGTGGCCAATATATTTGTGAAAAATGTGCCGGAGTATCAGTCTCTGATAAACAAATATCCAGATGTAAAGCCGGTAATAGAGAAGGATAAGGATAGTGGAACCAGATGAGATAGATAAGATGCATCAACTGAAGGGAATACAGTGGTGGTTTCAGATATTTATTCTTGTGCTCTGCCTTTTGCCCCTTATCCCCCTCTGGTATTTTGATTATCTACCCCTTCAGGACTACCCCAATCATTTTGCGAGACTTAATATCATCTCATCATATGAATATTCTGATTTCTATAAGAAAAATTTCCAAATAGAGTTTTTCAAAGGCATATCACCCCTACCTTATATAGCCCTTGATGTGTTTGTGTGTAAATTTTTGAGCTTTATCGATATCGACAAGGCTATGAGAGTCTTTATAAGCCTTTATATTATCTTATATATATTAAGCATATATCTTCTAAGCGAACATTTTAAACAAGACTTTTCACTATTCTTGCTTATCAATCTGCCTATCATCTACTCATGGTTTTTTCATCTTGGATTCCTGGATTTCATATTTAGCATACCTTTGTTCTTATTTTCAGTCTGGGCTGTTGAAAGATACGAGATGCATAAAGATAAGTTAAGTATCTTTCTGATAGGTTTTCTTTCAGTATTTATATACTTCACGCATATATTCACATTTTTTGTCTTCTGTATTTTTTTACTCTGTTATCTCTTTACAAAAAGATTGAATATAAGAGAGTTCATTTGTCTTATTGCCCTTGTTGCCTCTATGTTCTTAATTTTGTTCTTAAGCATAAAATTTGGTTTGCTCGGCATACCAAAAACCCCAATAAATCCACCTCTTGAAAAATTGTTGGGGATATTTTTTATTTTTTTTCATCTTCCCGGTTACTTTTTCATCACAAGTTCCATTCTTTTTGCATTTGCCATCTATCTTATTCTGAGGAACTCATCTTTCCAGAATAAACTTTACTTAGTCTCCTCCGGTGCATTCCTTTTAGTCTATATGATACTCCCACGGGTAGCGTATAACGTTTATGTATTTATGGATGTCAGAGCCCTGCTGTTTTCTTTCATACTGCTTCCCTTTTCACTGCAAATCAAGAATAACAGGTATGTTAAACTTGCTAAGGTGATGTTGATAGCAGTGTTCTTTGTAAGTTTTTCATGGCTTTTAACCTCTTTTTCTAATTTCAATAAAAATTTCTCAACAAAATGTGCAGGTCAGATAGAAAATAGAAGTACTATCTTGCCTATTGATGCCGTTCAATCTGAAGAGAAAATAAAGCAATATAGCCATTCATGGGGGTATTTTTTAAAGCGTAGGGAGTTACTAACCCCTTATCTATTCCAACACGCCCATATACCTATAAAGTATAAGAATAAACCTTCTGCCCCGTCTGAATGGTGGGTCATTCAAGGTAATATGAAAGAAGGCAAGGAGTTTATAAATACAATAAGAGATACCTATGATTATATACTTCTTTTCGGAAATGATTCTGAAGTGGAAGAGATGATAAGCCCTATCTCTTATAAGATATGCTCAGATGGTTTAGTCAGTCTCTATAAAGTAGGAAAAGATAAGAATAGATGAAATCTCCTTGCTAATCCCGATTTAAAATTATCTCTGCTGCTCTTATTACCTCATTGACACTTATAGAAGATAGACATTCGACATTTCTCTTACAGCGTGGTGTATATCCGAATCGCGTGCAAGGACTACATTCAAGATGCTTATTGATGATAATATGGTTGTCGCCTCTCGGAGCCCACTTCTTCTCGATTCCTGAACCAAAAAGGGAAACCGCTGGTGTGCCAACACCATAAGCTATGTGCATCAAACCTGAATCTGCAGTAATCAATAATTTGCTCATTTTAAGCACAGCAGCAACATCTCTGAGATTAGTCTTCCCGGTAAGGTCAATACAGTCGTCCGCATATCTTTTTATTGTTTCAGCATCCACTTGATCTGCGCTGGAACCAAATATCACAATCTTGTAACCTTTATCACTCAATGCCTTTGCAACCTTGCCGAATTTCTCTCCACCCCACCTCCGCTCTGGCACTGATGCCCCAGGGAAAATGGCAATATACTCTTCATTATTTTTGATTTCTTTTAACAGTGAAGAACGAGAAGGTGAGATAAGTCCAGTATCAATAAAAGACTCATTAACATCAAAAGAAGGGGGTTTTTCTATTAATGGTTCTATTAGATGAAAAAAGCTGTAGACCTCATAATCATCATGACTATAGGGAATTTGATGGGTAAACAATTTTCCTCTCTCGTTTGTGATAAACCCTATCCTGACGGCAGCCCTTGTAAGATAAGCTACGACTGCTGAGAGCCTGTGCCACTGCTCGGTATCGATAACGACATCATAACTATTCCAGATATATTTTAAAAGATCAAAGCCTTTATCGTATAAGTAAATACGGTTTATATCTCTGGAAAGCCTGAATATCTCTACATTCCTTTTTTCGCAGAGGATATCAATATGAGAGTCAGGAAAATTCTCTCTCAATGAGTGAATTGCTGGCAGGAGAAGAACTGCATCACCAATTCCGCCGGGGCGGATAATAAGAATCTTCTTCAACTTTTCGGGTATCTCTTTTTTATCTTCCCATCTGATAGAGAGCAACCATACAAATGGTTTACCTACAACTTTATCGATAAACTTTAAAAGTTTTATTTTGTTCATATACTTCCAAAAATCCCGTTAGCAATCCTTTGCAATGGATTCAAAGGTATCAAACGCCCCTTTAACAACATGATTATTGTTGAAGTTTTTTATTTCTTTACATTATAAGGTTATTATTTCACATGCCAATTTTCATAGAGCTTTTTTTGCTAAAACAAGCTCATAATTTTTAGAAAGGTTTTTACTATCTATCAAGGATAATTATTTTAATCTCCTGTAGAGGTATTCGTTGCATCCCCACCCTGTTGTTGTATTTTACAACATATAATTGTATGAAGACAGGTTTGCCCAAAAAAGACAGTTGTGTCATAATTTTAATAATTGATGTTTGATGTTTGTCAGATTATATAATGTGGTCATTGCAAAAAAAGATAACGTATGGATGCATCAATAATTATACCAATTTACCAGAGAACCAACTGGATAATTAAGTGTATAGAACGTTTGCAACAACAGGACTTTGCAGGTGAATTTGAGATCATTATTGTGGATGACGGCTCTCCGAATGAATCAGAGATAAAGGCAATCTTGGGGGAATTCGTTAGCCAGGACATATCTTCAATTAAATACATAAGAAATAAGCATAGTGGACCGGCAGCTACAAGAAATTACGGAGTGAAATTTTCATCCGGCAATGTTATATGCTTTCTTGATGATGATTCTATTCCTGAAAAGACATGGCTGAAAGAGATGGTAAACTCTTTTAACGGGGAGAATAAACCGGCAATAGTCAGCGGACTTATACTTTCATATGACAGGGAAAGCAAACTGCCCGTTTTGCTCGAAAAGACAGTATATTCCGGCAAACACTGGGCAACATGCAATATCTGTTATCGGAGAGACGTCTTTGAAACACTCGGAGGATTTGATGAAAAATTTATAGAAGCAAGCTGGGAGGACAATGACCTTGGGCTAAGGGCTCGATGGGCAGGATATAGCCATATCTATAATGAGCAGGCAATTGTATATCATCCCCACGAGAAGTCCCTTGATGAATATAAGAAGAAATGTCTTCTCAATGGAAGAGGGGCAGCTGTATTCAGTCGTAAATATTTATTTAAAAAACCTCTCTGGGCATTCGCAGCGCCAATAATAATGTCAAGGCGGCTGATGTACATATTAGCGCCATCGGTATGGATAAAAAGAAAAAATAGCTTGGCTTACCTGAAATTTCTCTGGTCCTTTTATTCTATTCAGGGATTTTTTCAAAGTTTTTTAGGGAGAAAAAAAGAAATTTAATATAATTGTGATTTTCTTAACTTACATATTCACCCAAATTTCTTATCATGTGTATATCTGATCTTATTTTATACAAAAATGCAAGAAAAACACGCAGAAGAAAGAAGGATCTGGTTTTTCCAGGAAAACAGTTTGGATAATCTTTTCTAATCTTCCATATTTCTGAAGGTTTTCCCATACGAAATAGAGTTGTTGTAAACCTGTCTAATATTAAATTGCCTTCACTTGCTAAAAGAGGGCGAAATCTTTCCGCATGTTCAAGAAAATGTGATAAAATATTGGTCCGAACCACATCGTGCTGAGGATGATTCTTCATATCACCTATAACAGTATTTCCGCTAATAACAGGATTATTTGCAAAGTTATTCTTACCATGTCGTCTGTAGACACCATATGCTTCAGAAATAAGGAGCGATCCTCCAATCAGATTAGCGAAAAGACATAGATAATTGTCTGCACATACGCGAAAAGGATCGCAATCATCCGGCATTATTAAATCAAGTATCGATCTGCGAAACATCATGGAACTTGTCGTAGACCATGGCCAAAAAGGTCTGTATATAGGAAGTGTGCTGACATACTTGTATCTCTCTTTAGTTTTCAGATCGAATTGCATTCCAGCAATAATAGTACTTTTCCCGTCTATCTGATATGCATTTGAACAGGTAAATGCAACGGTTTGCATACTTATATGAGCCAGAATATGAGCGCTCAGGAAATCCTCAAAGATTATATCGTCAGAGTCAACAAAAACAACAAAATCACCTTCGGCTTGTTCCATACCTGTTTTAAAGGACTTCATCTGGCCCCCGTTATTTTCATGACAGATTAATTCAAATTTTCCTTTGGACTCATCAGATTTAATAAAATTATCAATTCTTTCTACTGAATGGTCTGTTGAAACATCATCCACTACAATACATTTAAAATGAGGATATTTTTGTCTTGCTATTGATCTGAGGCATGGAACAACATAATTTTCATAATTATAATTAGTTACAATGACCGTTACGAATGGTAGATCAATCTCCGCCTGTGCCAATCTATGGTCATCAAGCAGGTTATATTTATCAGAGCAGTCATTCGGGGTCTTCATATTCATATGCCTTTTGTCGTTCTAAGTTAGCTATTGGGTCATTAATATTGTCCAGCGGATGAGAATTATTAATAAAAAATATATTATAATATTTTGATAAATAACATAACGAAACTCACTAACAATAGTATTTTAATTTTAGCATTTTTCGAATATAATTACTAAAGTTTGATAATGTATTATGTAATTAAGGATTTTTTAATTTGTCTGGCCGAAAGGACCTAAAAAAACAAAATATGCAATTTATTCTGCAAAAGTCAAAATTTAAGCTCAGAAGGTTATTACGGAAAGTCGAAAAAAACGTTGTAATGAACGAACCTTCAAAAGATATTCATTATTGGCTTGAGAAATCTTATTATGACTGCATACCTTATTTCCCTCCTGTTAAATTGGACATTTGTCTGACCACGGCCTGCAATACTAAATGTGCGTACTGCTGGCAGCAGGAAAAAAAAGGCAGTCTGCTCACTTTTGATGCTGTCAGTAAGGTAATTGATGCAATGCGTGCTATTAAACCTCCCAAAAAACTCAGTTTGACAGGGGGAGAACCGACTATATGGCCTGATTTCGAACGGTTAGTAAATTATGCCAGCAACTCAGGCATTAAAAATATTCTTTTATGTACGAATGGTCGTCGCTTAGTTGATTTGAATTTCGCCAATAAAATTGTTGCTCTCGGGGTAACCGATATTAATATTTCTGTTGACACATTAAATCCCGAGAAATTCAAAATGCTCCGCGGGTATGATTTTAGTGAATTTGAAAAAATTGTGCATAATTGTATTTTGCTGAAAAAAAAATATCGTGGTCTTTCAGTGGCACTTTGCTCAGTTATGTCAAAACTGGTGACTCCAGAAGACCTTTTAGCAGTAAGAAACCTATCTAATAAATATAAGTTCGGATATTTCATGCAGACATTCGATAAAACAGACTATGTTGAAGTAAATAATACTTTTATGCTCACCAAAGAAGAAAGAGATACATACAATAAAAAACTTGATTGGCTGGATGGTAAGCTGCATGATACAGTAAGCAGAGATATTAATCCACTGATTGAAGACGGTAAAATTAAGTGCTACAAAGGAATTACTACAGTAAAGTTATCCAGTGATGGATCAATTGCGTTTTGCTGGAACAGTCAGACCATTGGGAACATTTTACATGATCCTTTTATTGATATCTGGACATCAGCAAGGGCACGGGAGACAAGAAAGTACATTCGAGATAAAAAATGCAGTTGTGATTTCGACTGTGACATATTTGAAAGCCTCGAATTATTAGATTTATAATGCGATCGGTATCCTGTTCTGTCTCGACCAGAGACTGTCTGGATTTTCGAGATACCTTTCGGCGTATACCCATCAATTATCATGTTTGCTCTCATTTTCCGCCTCTGTCTTTCATCATACCCGCCTTTATGATGTAAGATGGTGAACAAGAAGAAGGTAAGTTTTAAGAAAAACTAATTGGCCGTCTTTGAGACGGCTCACAACCGTCAAGCCACCCGTTTATCGGGTGCGTTATGACTCCCCTGATATAATCGTGAATATGTTCTAAATGGCTGTCCAATGAAATGACAAAGGCTCCGGGCCCTTGCACTAAAGTTTTTTCGACAATCTCTTCACTAATATAAGTTGCGTTTGTGTTTGCAGCGCTTTTTAAATTTAAGCTTCTGCATAAGGAGGTTAATGCAAAGAACTCGTCTATTTTAGACATGGTTTCACCGCCTGTTAAAACAACCTCGCCATTTTTATTCATTTTATGAAATTGCCGGATAAGATTTAATTTGTCTTCAGTTTTAAGGCTATTGTCGCTTTCCTTGAGCATCCAGTGATGGCATTGTTTGCATCTCAAGTTGCATTCAGGCGTAATCTCAATATATAAGAATTGAGGCGGATTATGCATTGAAAAGTTTAATTTATCATATATTGAGCCCATAATTTAAATTTCCTGTAATATGTCTCCTTTATTTATAAAAATAATCCGGTCGGCTATCTGCTCCATTAATTTTCTATCGTGTGTTACCACTATTAGAGTTTTCCCTCTTTTTTTAAGTTCAAAAATCTTCTCAAGGCATTTTTTTTGAAAATCTTCATCGCCTACAGCCAATATTTCATCGATAAGATATATATCTGCCTCGCTATGGATTGCTATTGAAAAAGCAAGCCTGAGATACATGCCGGAGGAGTATTTTTTTACAGACATATTTATAAACTCTTCCAATTCGGAAAAATCGATGATGGAATTTATCTTCGTTTTGATTTCCGGGATCTTCATGCCTAAAATAGTTCCGTTGACAAAGATATTCTCCCTTCCGGTCAAGTCCAGATGAAAACCGGCGCCGATCTCCAAAAGAGGCGCAACGCGGCCGTTTATTTTTAGATTGCCTGCGGTCGGATATGTCACGTTTGCAATTAATTTGAGTATCGTGCTTTTGCCGGCGCCGTTTGGGCCGTAAAGGCCCACGGTTTCTCCTTCTTTAATCGAAAGGTTGACATTCTTCAGCGCCCAGAACTCGTTCGGAGCTATACCTGAGTTATCTCCTTTAAAACGAAAGATACTTGTTATATCTTCCCTTATGGACCTGTGAAAGATATTGTCCCGGGAATATTTTTTCCAGATATTTTCAAATATTACTGCAGAAGAGTTATATGACATCGGCGAATTTAATTTCGGTCTTTTTAAATAAATTATAGCTGATAAAGAAAATGACTATAACGTATATAAGCATTGAAAAATATTGCCATAAGATTATTGCCGAACCCTCAATTAAACACTTTCTCATATTCTCAATAATATATGCTAATGGGTTTAAAAAAAGTATTGTTTTAAGCTTTGCAGGGATATTATTAATTGAATAAAAAATTGGGGTTGCGAAAAACCAAAGCTGGATCAGGAAATTTATTGCGAGATTGACATCCCTATAATAGACATTAAGAGCAGAAAGGATGAGAGAAATGCTTACAGTAAAAATTATCAACAGAAAAAACAAAGGTAAAACCCACAGTGCCTGAACGGTAAGAGGTATTTTGTAAAATAAAAGCAAGCCGATAAAAACTAAGGAGGCTATAACAAAATCAATGAATGCCACTGCAATACCTGAGAGAGGGATTATCTCTCTCGGAAAATATATTTTTGTAATGAGATTGTAATGCCCTGTAAGGCTCGGGACAGCATAATTCAAAGATGAAGAAAAGAAGCTCCATGGCAGAAGAGCGGAATAAAAGAATACGGAATATGGATAATCCGAGACCTTTACCGGCATTAGATAGGTGAAGACAAAAGTAAAAAGCAGCATGAGACTTAAGGGCTGAATTATAGCCCACAGGAAACCGATTAATGATTGCCGGTATCTTATACTGAATTCCCTCCAGATGAAGACTAAGAAAAGGTCTTTATATTTTAATAGATGTTTAACGTGATTCCATAGCATATCAGACATTCACTTTGCGCATTTTTCCAAATGCCTCTCAAAATATTCTATCGTCTTTTTCAGCCCTTCATCCAATGCTATCTTCGGCTCCCATCCGAGAGTATTCTTTGCAAGACTAATATCAGGCTGTCTTTGCATCGGGTCATCCTGCGGCAAAGGGTTAAAGACTATCTTTGACTTTGAGCCTGTTAATTTAATCACTTTTTCTGCAAGTTCGAGTATGGAAAATTCTTCGGAATTCCCTAAATTTACAGGCCCTGTAAAATCATCGGCGGTGTTCATCAGTCTAACGAGTCCGTCAATAAGGTCATCAACATAACAAAAACTTCTCGTCTGGCGGCCATCCCCATAAATAGTAATATCCTCTCCCATTAATGCCTGCATAATAAAGTTGCTCACAACACGACCATCGTTCGGGTGCATTCTTGGGCCGTAGGTATTGAAAATCCTTGCCACCTTTATCCTTAATTTATGCTGGCGATAATAATCGAAAAAAAGCGTTTCAGCGCATCTCTTGCCCTCATCATAACAGGATCTCAATCCTATCGGATTTACATTACCCCAGTATGATTCCTGCTGAGGATGAACAGAGGGGTCGCCATAAACCTCGCTTGTTGAAGCCTGCAAAATCTTTGCCTTTACTCTCTTGGCAAGTCCAAGCATATTAATGCTTCCATGAACCGAGGTCTTGGTTGTCTGAACAGGGTCAAACTGATAATGTATGGGTGATGCAGGACACGCAAGGTTATAGATTTCATCAACTTCTATATAAAGCGGGAAACAGATGTCATGCCGCATCACCTCAAAATAAGGGTTGCCGGCTAAATGAGCTATATTCCCACGCCTCCCTGTATAAAAATTATCCGCACAAATTATTTCATTGCCTTCATTCAAAAGTCTTTCACATAAGTGGGAACCAAGAAACCCGCCGCCGCCTGTTATGAGCACTCTTTTATTTGTAAAACCTTTCATGATCTTCCTGAAAATTTAATTTTTATTGCTAATTATAACGGATTAGTCCTACAAGCAACAACCACAATAACACTGTTGATGCCAGCCACTTATCTTGTGTGACGGCCTCTACAGGGTCTCCCTTCCCCTGCCTTGTAAGCAGTATATATCTAAAAAGCCCAAATGTAACAATCGGGACGGTATAGACAAGCTGCTGGAACTGTTCTATAGTGTACAAAGTATAAGTGATCAGAGAAGCGGATGCGGAGATCAGAAAGATATCATTTAGTGCGCCTTTTGAATAGTAGCTGAGACTTTTCCTATGTTCTTCAGCCTTTTCATTGAGCAAACTAAACTCGCCAAGCCTTTTCCCTGCAGCAAGTACAAGAGATATCATAAACATTGTCAGCAAGAGCCATTGGGAAACCGCAACATTAAAAGCAGCCCCTCCTGCGAGTACTCTTATGACAAATCCAGAAGCGATGCAGAATATATCGAGTAGTGCGATATGTTTAAGGTATAGAGAATAGAGTAGCTGAATAGAAATATACAAAAGGATATAGGAAAAGAAGGCTGGTGCAATCTTGTAAGATAGAATAAATGAGGGAACTATCAACAAAAAAGCAAATGCTGAGGCATCTCTTCTACTGATGATACCAGAGGCGACAGGCCTCTTCATCTTTTTTGAATGAAGCTTATCATTTTCGATATCTTTTATATCATTGAAGATATAAGCAGCGCTTGCACAAAGTGAAAAGGCAACAAAAGCTGGAAATGCCATAAGCACCGTTTCCTCATTAAATAATCTGCCCCCAAAAAAGGGGGCAGCAAAGAGAAGGAGATTTTTAATCCAGTGCTGTGGTCTTAGGAGTTTGAGATACTTTAACACTTCTTTATATTATTGCAAGGATATATATTATTAATAGTTTAAATTTAGTTTAGCAGCTTCTAAAATGGTGAAGTAAATAAATTTAACAAAAAAAACCTGAAATGGGCATAAGAAAAGGATATTACAATCAATGGGAAAAATCAATAAGGTTTCTCTTGATATAACTCAGCCCTTTCGTAGAAAATCTAAATAACCTTCTCATCACTTTTCAATTGAAGCACGATATTTATGGTAGAATTTAAATAGTTAGAGAAAAGAAAAAGGCTGACCTGTATGCGAATGACTTTAATTTCTGGGGTTTATTAACATATTTTGCTAATCAGGGTTTGTCGTAGGTCTGTAGTGATGAAGGTACTAAAGGTGTCTTTATCGACTATATTCACTATCAGTTAAAGGCACACTGGGTATCAATAAATAGATTTTTTCACAACATCTGCAAGTCGTATACAATTGGTTATTTTAGTTAAAGGGAGGAATAAGAGGAGGTAGGAGATATTTTCCAGTCTTGAATGAGGGCCTGTAATTTAACAAATGGCAAAGAGCTATCGGCTGCTAATGTTGTAGTTGCAGATAGCTTATTTAAGCGGATGAAGGGGCTTCTTGGGAGGAGTGAAATGTTGGCAGGAGAAGCCCTGTGGATCAAGCCCTGTATGTCCGTCCACACGTTTTTTATGAAGTTTCCGATAGATGTTGTTTTCTTGAACAAGAGGAATAGGGTGATAGCTGTTATAAAGAACCTACAGCCAAATCGCATGACACGATTGTATTTTAAAGCCGTGAGTGTTCTTGAACTGCCGGCTGGAACACTCACGGCAACAGCAACAGGGGTTGGGGACGAGATTGAGATTGCCTGAAAAAAGAGAAGTTCAAATGACAAAGCCAAAATTTAAAACTTGGATTTTGTCATTTGACATTTAAACTATTTAATTATTATGCATCAGAAAAGTAAAGACATATTATTACCCTTATCTCTTTTCCTTCTCACCATTATTACAAGAGTCCCATTCACAAGCAAACTTTTATATCATTGGGATTCTGTCCAATTTGCTTTGGCTCTTGAAAAATACAACATTGCCGTACATCAGCCTCACCCCCCTGGCTATTTCCTTTATGTAATGCTCGGCAGATTTCTTAATCTTTTCATCAAAGATGCAAATAGTACATTTGTCTTCATAAGTATTATCTTTAGCGGCCTTGCGGTTGTGGCTGTTTACTACCTCGGCAAGGAGATTTACGATGTAAGGACAGGGTTTATTGCTGCGGCAATAGCAATAACAAGTCCCAACTTCTGGTTTCATGGCGAGGTGGCGCTCACATATATCGTCGAGGCGTTCTTCAGCACACTCATAGCCTTTTTTTGCTGGAAAGTTTTTACAGGAAAACATAAATATATCTATCTTTCTGTAATTGCCCTTGGTATCGCGGGCGGAGTAAGGCAGAATACTATGGTATTTCTACTACCGCTGTGGGTGTTTTCTGTTAAGGGGATAATGCCGCGAAAGATAATCGCATCCCTTGGACTTATCGGGCTTGTCTGCCTCCTCTGGTTCGTTCCTATGATCTGGATGACAGGTGGATGGAATGCCTACCGTGAGGCGCTCAGAGAACTATGGCTTTTTAATACAGGACACGTCTCCGTCTTCGAAAAAGGCTGGGCGACCTTCAAGATATTTTCTTCATCTCTATTCAACTTCACAGTGTATGGTGTTGAAGCCGGCATTTTGATTCTCGGTCTTGCGGCCTATTCCGTGATAAGGCGTGGCACATTCAAATCCCTCGACCGGACTAAAGTCCATTTTTTCTCTCTATGGGTATTGCCCTCTGTCTTTTTTTACCTCACGATTTTCATTTACCCGGCGAATCCAGGATATGCCCTTATTTTCCTGCCGGCACTCTTTATCCTCACATCTGCTTCGATAGGTTATATAAGCGATGAAATCAAGCAGGTAATGAAAAAGGACATCTGCGCGTTTATGGCGCTATCTATAATCATTTTCAACACAGGTATTTTCTTTCTCTCGAATTATCCTGTCTCGTACAGGGAGATCAGAACCCATGACAGGAATCTTGCGATAATGCTTGAGGGCATCAAAACCTTCGACCCGGCAAAGACAGCAATTTTTGTCGGCCCTTATATATTTTACGGCTACAGACAGATCATGTATTACCTCCCTCGATACTATGTTTATCAAGTAGATGTTAGGGTTGCCCCAACAGGTGAGGTAAGAAAGACTTTCTGGGGACACAATAAGGAAACCTTCTTGTCAAAGGAGATAATCTTACCAAGAAGCATCGACACGTTTATTTCGCCGATTATTGCTGATGATAGAAATATGGTATCAAGAATAAAAGTGGTAAGTGTTCACCAATTACAGCCTATTAATATGTATTTAGCTTATGGAAATATATCACTTATAAATGATATTTACCCTGAATTGAGGATTCAGATACAAAATAACAAAAATGATTAGTAGGATTATTAATCCATTGATAGGTCAGTATAAGGATACTTGAAAAAGAGAGAAAAACTATATGCAACAATATAACCGTAAAAGGGATATTATTAATATAATATTATTTGCCCTTATAGCATTTTATTGCACATTGTCTCTTTTTATTCATCATGGCCTACCATATATCGATGATATGGTCTTTCATTTATTCCAGGCGGATCAGTTTAACAAGGCATTAGAAGATGGCTTCATTTACCCAAGATGGATTCCTGATGCTAATAATGGATATGGCAGCGCGAACTTTATCTTTTATGCGCCGCTCAGCTACTATCTTGTATCAATAACAACACTTTTCACTCACTCCTTACCCACGGCCATGATAATGGTTATCTGGTTCAGTTTTTTTCTCTCCGGTATTACGATGTCGATAACAACAAGAAAGATATTTGGAGAACAAGGAAGCCTTCTTCCTGCAATTGTCTATCAGATTCTTCCATTCCATCTCGGAGATCTTTACATACGCGGCACATTCGCAGAACTTGTTGCATTTATATGGTTCCCCCTTGTTATCTTATTTGCGTACAAAATACTCGAATCCAGAAATAAGATGGCCTTTATTGGCTTAAGTATATCCTATGCTGGATTGATTCTAACTCATCTGGTATCTGGCTTTATCTTTACCCTCGTAATAGGGGCCTATTTGATTTATAATTACTTTTTGAAGAATAAGAAACCTCTTCTAAAAACCTTACTTTCGCTTATTCTTGGTTTCGGGTTATCATCATTTTATCTTATCCCTGTCATCTTCGAAAAGAAGTTTGTTCAAATAGACTACATAATCAAATGCCCTGTCGGAGACTATAGGAAGAATTTTTTGTTCATGTGGAACAAGGTCCAAATCATACTCGAACATTTTTACCTTTCGCTCCACATCACAGTAATTTTGGAGGTCATACTTTTTCTGTTTATTATATTGGTGATACAAAGAAACCGGGGGAAATTACTTAATAGATTGCATGTGAACTTCTTCATGCTTCTATTTTTGTCTGCCTTTATCCTTACTACACCCTTATCCAAACCTTTGTGGGATATCGTACCCGGTTTTCCTTTCCTGCAGTTCCCGTGGCGTTGGGTAATGGTTATGGAGTTGTCATTGTGTCTACTGATCGGGGCTGCATTTTCTCTTAGGGAAATGCCCGGTTTTAGATTAACTGATCTAAAAAAAAGGTGGATTGTCTATCTCATGGTTGCTCTTTCCCTGGTGTCACTTAATACGATTCTTCAAGGTTCGCATCATATCTCAAAGATCTCAGTCTCGACTGTAGATGTTCGCGAATATACTCCGATATGGGCGGGCGATATGAGGAAAATAATGTCAGAGGCGAAAATTGAGAAGGTTTCAGCTATTTCAGGAGAAGCTTTGACCGATATACTCGAATGGAAATCTGAAAAAAGGGTTGTAGAAATAAATGCTTCAACTTCTACCCTTCTCAGGATTGCAACTTTTTATTATCCTGGTTGGGAGGCCGAGATAGACGACAATAGAGCAAATATTATGATAGAAAAAGAGAGCGGTGCAATGCTCATCGACATTCCAGAAGGCAGACATACAGTAGTGTTAAAGTTTGAGGACACACCGCTCAGATATTACGCTAAGATTATCTCATTAGTCTCTTTTTGCATAATGTTCTTATTTATCTTGGTTTCTAAAAAGACCAAACAGAATCAACGGCTATGACGGGGATAATCGTATGAACGATAGAAAATACACTATTTTCAGTATTCTCTTTTTATTCTTTCTTTCGGCGTTAATAATGCTGAGACAACTGAAGTCCCCGGATTATTTTTCATGTATTATTGAAGATTCATATACTTACACAAGCTGGGCATGGCAGTTCATACAGGCATTAAAAGAGGGGGTGATCTATCCGAGGTGGCTGCCTCTTAACTTCTGGGGGTACGGCAGTCCCACTTTTATTCTTTACCCTCCCCTTGCCTTTTATCTGGTGGCGTTTTTCAATGTTTTCACACATTCATTGATAGCTGCGATGAACATCACCAAATTAGCGGCACTGGTTTTTTCGGGTGTGGGCATGTTTTTCCTCGTCAAAGAATTTTATTCCGAAAGAACCGCACTGCTGTCAGCGGCTTTTTATACAGTATTCCCTTATAACATTTTTCAGTTTTACTTTGTAGGGACCTTTGCGTCTGTGAGTTCTTTTGTGTGGTTTTCTCCGATCGCGCTCTTTATTTACAGATACTTCAAAAACAGGCAGTTCAAGAACATAGCGTATGGGGGAGTCTGCTATGGCGGACTAATCCTGACACACCTGATCAACGCCTATATGTTTACGTTCGTAATGACGGCTTTCATAATATGCATGTCACTGACTAAAAAGAGGCCGAAAGATTTGGTCATTATACCCCTTGTAATTATAATAGGACTTCTGATATCAGCCGCATACTTGCTGCCCGTTATTTACGAGAAACAGTTTCTGAATATTAAATTTTTTACAGGGGAGGGCGGCGGTTTCCGTTTTGACTTCCACAATTTTTTTATTCTACCCAGTACAACGGGAGAACTACCTTCCGGTCATCTTTGGCCGGTATACTACAATACATTTGTATTTTTTATTTTTTTCTTTTGTATTCTTATTTTGCTGTTTCTTCGCCAAATTTTGAAATTACGTAGTATAGGAAACATGGAGGATGTCAATACTGTCAATATGTTTTTTCTGGTCACAGCGGTATGCAGCATTTTTTTGTTATTCGGCATATCAGGGTTTATATGGGAGACTATCCCCTTTTTTGATTATATCCAGTTTCCCGTCAGATGGTTAAATATAACAGCCTATGCCGTCGTTTTCTTGTCTGCCGCGATATTCCGTGTTCCGGACACCCTTTATAAAACAAAAAGACAGCATATTTTTTTTGTGGCTTTATTGTTCTTGGCATGTTTTTTAGTGGGTTACAAATATATTAGTTCAGCGCATATGTTTACTAAACAAAAATTGGAACCTGTTAAGGCTTCAAATTGGAACCTGGAGCATATGCCGTCATGGGTAAGCGTAGAGAAGATTGACAGAAATGATGCCTTCAAAGAAAGGATTACTATAATCGAAGGAGAAGGAAAAGTTGAAATTGTGGCGTGGAAGTCAGCTGATAGGGTTATCGAGATAACTGCCCCAAAAGCAATGACCGTAAGGATAAGAACCTTTAATTTCCCCGGCTGGAAAGCATACGTGGATGGGTTGCAGACGGAAATAAAGACAGAGGAAGGTGTAGGCGCGATGCTCGTCGACATCCCTCAAGGAGAACATAAACTGGTGTTGAAGTTTGAGGACACACCGGTCAGGTATTACTCTAAAATCATATCATTGGTCTCTTTCCTTGCCATATCTTTAGTCCTTTTATTCTCCAGGAAAAGGCCGGTTTAAGCAAACGGCTCAAGTGGCACTTATAGATAAGACAATATATGGTATCATGATATAGCATAATCTCATAATCACCGGGAACAATATGAAGTCCTTTAGTTTAATAAACAGAAGACTTACCATAAGAAGTCATGTTTTATATTCACTGTTCGTTCACACTGTCATGCTGACTTATTTGCTCTCATTGCCTCTTTACAGGGGGAGCCTTGATTTAAGGTCATTTGAAGACTATTTCGTCTACCTGACGAATGAAGGAGCGAAAGATTTTGGGAAACCCTCCTCAGCATATAAGGTCGAAAAATCTGAGATATCCGGTCAAGGGATGGCAGAGGAGATAAAGACTGTGTTAAAAGTGCCGGAAGTTGATACAAAAAAAAGCCCTCAGCGTTTGGAAGCAGAAAAACCGGTCATACCTGAAACCGAAACGATGCATGAGATGGAAACAGCTTCGGAGCAAAAGATAGCACAGGTAACTGACGTAAAGAAGCCTTTGGAATCTTCAGAAAGTAAAGGGACTTCTCTCTTTCCTGAAAAACCGAAAGAAGCTGCAATGCCTCAAGAAATTAGAGAACCGAAAAAGGGAAGTGTGCCGCCGCCGGTTGAGATTGAGAAAACTCCTGCCCTGGAGAAAGCCGTTTCAAAGGTTAAGGAAGCCTTTAAGGAGAAGGCTGCGGTTACTAAGGAAGAAGGAACTAAGCTCGGGGTATCTGAGGATACGGGGCTTGAGGCTAAGGCAACGCCGCCTGAAGTGGATTCAGGGTTGTTCCTGAAAACTATGCCCGACAACATGGTGATACCGTTTGATGCAGGGTTTAAAAAAGAAACTGTGCGTGTTGAAAAAGGAAAGGCTTTAGGAACAGAAAAGAAATCAGGCCATGAGATAGAGACTGGCGAGAAGAAAGTGAGTCCAGCGGAAAAGAAATCAACACCCGCAGAGGAGAAAGCAGCACCGGCGGAAAAGAAAGCACCCCACGCAAAGGTAGAACCCTTAACAGTTGCTAAGGCGTTAAAAGAGGAAAAGGCAGAGTCTGTAAAGGTATTTGAATTCGGGGAACTTCTGGAATCCCTTGGGGCCGAAGCGGGAAGAACTGAAGAGCAGGCCGCAGCAAAAAGAAAGGAGACCGTGACAGCAGGGAAAGAAGTTCATAAAAACGGAAAACTTGCTGCGAAGGAGATTTCTGTAAAGCTGCACACTCCGGCTGAGAAAGCAAAAGAAAATCTGAAGACCTATGAAAAGGTGAAACGCGATCAAGTGATCCTTGATGCCGCATCCGCATTAAAGAGAGAAGCCCCGGCTTTAAAGAGGATCCCCTCGAGGATTGATGAACCGCCCGGAGAAAATGTGGTTGACTCAAAAGAAGATGCTAAAAACGCGTCATCTGAAAAGATAAGCCTTCCAAAGGAAACTCCACCTTTATCAACTAAAATAAATGAAGGATTATTACTTAAAACCATCCCGGACAAAATGATGATACCTTTTGAGGAGGCATTTAGGACAGAAACTCTGCCCGGCGCAAGAGAATTAGTAACAGAAAAGAAAACGGGTCATGAAATGCACAGGGTTCCAGCCGAAAAGGTAAAGCCAGAGAAGGTGACTGATGTAAGGGAACATTCAAGGATTGAGGAGGCTTCAAAGGAAGAGGCACCCGCAATAAAAAGAAAAGATTTGACAGAAGAAAAAAGGGAAATGAAAAAAAACGGGCAGCCTGAAAAGGAAAATGAAAAACCAGGGGAGGCTGTAATGCCCCAGGTGGAAACAAAACCTGTTATGACAGCTTCAGATATGTCTTTAGAAGGAAGAGTTGAAGAAAGACCTGTAGCGGAGATATTAACTTCTGAAAAGAACAGAATGCCTTCACAAAAAGAGTATTTTCAGAAGTTGAGCGATAAGAATGAACAGGCCACGGCGGCAATAAAGCCCGAAGCCAAAGAGAGAGGAGTTGAGGGGGAAAAACCTCCGTTCGGCATACCCGTGCCTGACGTTCTTCTCATGAGGGATATAAAGATAGAGATTCTTTCCGCAGACACTGAGATGTCAGGCCTCACATTTCATCTTTTAAAGAAGACCCACCCGATGGAAAACAGGAAGCCGGAATCGGGGAAACAAAAAGAAATAGACATTGCGGAGGAAAAAGAAGAAACAAGTGCTTCAGGTTCATCCGGAGGTAAGAAGTTATTTTCTGTTGCAAAGGCTGAAAAAGGTATATATACTTTTATTATAAAAAATAGGGGGAAAAAGGCGCACGACGCCTCTGTTGTTTTTCGCCTTTTTGAGGGGAAGACGGGAGAGAGGATTAAGGAATTTAAGGCCGTTCAACTTTCCCCTGATACAGTATTGAAGCTTAAGTTCATTCTGCCCGAGGCAGTGTTCTGGGATGATGAATATTACTTTACAGGGACGATAGAAAGCTCAAATACCCTGACGAAATTTAATGATAGAACAGGACTGATATGGAAAGAGGAAAAAGATTATTGATATAAATCCGAATTTTTTTGAGGAGGTATTTAATGACTGAAACGTTAGGACAGAAACTGCTGAGAGAGAAAGTTGTTACGGAGGAACAACTCGAAAAAGCGGTAGCGAGACAGAGACTTCAGGGGGGAAGGATAGGTCACAACCTTGTCTCACTTGGTTTCATAACGCCCGAAGAGCTAAATACATTTTTTAAAAAGTATCCCGGCGCTCCGAAGACGGTGGAAGAAACGGGACTCGACATGTCTTTTATTACAGACCTCATAATGAAACATATCCTCTTTATGGGCGAATTTAAACTTGCGGATATAGCAGATAGTATTAAACTTCCGATCCCTGTCGTGGACCCTGCGGTGGATGTGCTCAGGCGTGAGAAGTTTGTGGAGGTTAAAGGAGCGTCTGAATTCGCGAAGTTAACCTACAAATTTAATATCACCGGACATGGCAAGAACAGGGCTCAGGAGCTTCTTGATATATGCAGATACGTGGGGCCCGCTCCGGTGACTTTAGATAGTTATACGGAGATAGTTGAGTTTCAGACAATCAAGAGCATAGTAGTGAGCGAAGACATCGTCAGGAAGGCCTTTTCGCATATAATAATAAGCGAAAGTTTGTTAAGGCGTCTTGGCCCGGCGATCAGCTCGGGGAAGGCGATGTTCATTTACGGCCCTCCCGGGAACGGCAAGACCACAATAGCAGAAACCATAGGCATGGTTCTGCCCGAGACCGTCTATATTCCCTACTCAATTATCGTAGGTGGTCAAATTATATGCATGTTTGACCCTGTTAATCATATTCCTGCCGAGGCTGAAAAGGAAACAGGTGCCGTAGATCGCAGATGGCTCCTCATAAAAAGGCCTGCGATTATGACCGGAGGCGAGCTGACCCTCAAAACGCTCGACCTTGACTTCAATAACATCTCCAAATTTTATGAGGCTTCGCTTCAGATGAAAGCAAACAACGGTCTCTTCATCGTCGATGATTTCGGAAGGCAGCAGATGGAACCCCAGAACCTTTTGAACAGGTGGATTGTGCCCCTTGAAAGAAGGACGGATTTTATGACCCTTCACACCGGCATGAAATTCAGTGTCCCCTTTGACCAGCTCGTCATATTTGCCACAAACATCGAGCCTAAAAAACTTGTGGATGAAGCATTCCTGAGAAGGATAAGGTACAAGATTAAGATAGACCATCCGACAGAGGAAGAATATGAAGCGATCTTCAAAAGGATTTGCGAATCAAACGGGATCGCATTTAAAAGGGACGTGTTTGAATACCTCATGAAGAATTATTACAAGAAGCAGGACATTAAGCTCAATGCATGTCATCCGAGGGACCTCGTAGACCATATAATAGACGATGCTCATTACTATAACCATACCGCTCAACTCTCAAAAGAGGGCGTAGACATTGCCTGGCAGAATTATTTTGTAGAGATGTGAGCACATAACATTCCTGGAGCTGCAAATATGATCTCGATAGTTATTGCCGCTTACAACGAGGATAAACGTATAAGTCCGTCCTTGTTCAAGATTAAAGAATATCTAACCGGACAAGATATGGATTATGAAATAATTGTTGTTGATGATGGAAGCACCGACCATACCAGAAAGATAGCGACGGATTTAATCCCAGATATTCCTCATCTAAAGGTTATAAGTTACGAAACAAATAGAGGGAAAGGCTATGCACTAAAAACTGGCGTTCTTGCATCAGATGGTTATGTAGTACTTTTAACAGAATATTGGAGGTGCCCATCAGGTGGATCAACTCCCCTGAATCTAAAGTGAATCCTCTTCGGGATTCACTGCAGATGCTCTACGATCTTTTGAGAATAAGGGCGACGGTAGGCAGCGCAAAAAAATAACGTTTTGCAGACCTTAGTGTGGTGAATGTGTTTTCGTCATTCCGGGCCTGACCCGGAATCCAGGGTTTCCTATGAGTGCACTCACATCATCACCAACACACTCATCATAGCTATTGACCATATTATGTCAAGCGGAAGCTGCAGCTCGCATGTGGAATCTAAAAGCAGGTCTGCCCTCGGTGGGAACTCCTCGTCCTTAAGCCATAGAATCAGTGTCACAGGTATCCTGGGCATGGGAAGAAGTTTTATTGAGGCATCTCCGTAATTCAATACCTCTGCACAAAGTTCTATGCCTCTTTTAATAAAAGATTCTTTATCATCCTCATATCTTTTTGCCATACTCTCTAAAGGTAGAGCATGGCTTCCCCTGAAGAACATCTCTCCACCTTTTATGTTAACAGGCTTTAGAAGTCTTCCCGTCGGCGGGATGTCCTTTGCATTTATCAGGTACCATAGACAGGAGTGGTTAAAAAAATAACCATATTTTTTAATAATAGTTTCTCCTAAGGGAGCAAGGCTTTTGATGATTCTTTCTTCGGGGCTGACAGAAAAGTCCGTACAGAATGATTTTAGTATGTAATAGCCACCTTTTTCATCGAATGCTACAGACGCATTCCTGCAAACAACTGAATGGTCAAGTCCCCTTAGTATCTCCCATGCCTTTTCTTCTCCATGAGATATCATAAGTTAATATAACACAAGCTATCACGCTTCATTTTAATCAGAATTTCCGTGAAGCTCTGCTTCGGGGTTTCGATAATTCATTTTTGTCATTCCCGCTTGTCGGGAATCCTTCTGATTCCCCCTTAGAAAAGGGGGTTAGGGGGTTGTTCTTCAGAAAGATTCCGGACGAGCCGGAATGACATTTTTGATTACTCGCAGCTCTGCTGCGGGGCAGCTCATTCAAAAGAATTTATCGAAGCACTGCTTTGGGGTTTCCTGTCATTCCCTCTCCATTGATAGGGTAGGGTTAGAGTGGGGATGAATTGATTTCACAAATTTTGGAATTTTGTTCTTTTTTATTTATACTAAAAAGGTGAAATGTAAAAAATGTGGAGGGGAAATAAAAGTGGTTATCGGCTGCAGATCCGTTTCTTTAAACTGCATGGACTGCGGTAATAGATTCCCGCTGAAAGAATATATTCATGAAATAGACGAAGAAAGCCTTGAACGCATAGCCCTCCGCCCCAGTGACAGGGTTTGAGGATAAAATGAATAGAAGTTGTAGATCTTAATTCAGCCTGCCTTCCTGTCTTAACTTATTGATTATCTCCTGTATCTGTGGCAAGACCTCGAGTGTTGCTTTTTCACCCTCGAGTGTTGCCTCATGCCTCTTTGAAAAATCAGCACCCCCTATATAACCGACTTTTGGTTTTATTACAACGTCTGCTTTTGCAAGCTGGATAGCTGAAAGTTTTGAGTGCATTATATTTATCGCCTGGAGTATTGTATCAATTGTCCCTTTTGGGACAGATTCATCAACATCACTTGATAAATCTACGGCTATGACTACATCGGCCCCGAGCCTTCTTGCCGCCTCCACAGCTACAGGGCTTACAACCCCACCGTCAACATACACCTTTCCTGAAATATTCACGGGCCTGAAAATTCCAGGGATTGAGCAGCTTGCCCTAACAGCAGTGCCTGTATTGCCGCTTCCGAATACAACTTCTCTGCCGCTCTTAATATCGGTTGCAACAGCATAAAAAGGAATCTTCAACTTTTCCATCGGCGTATTTTCCAGCATACGATTTATAAATCCTTCGAGCCTTTCTCCTTTTATGAAACCGTTATCAGGGATTGTTAAGTCAATAATCTCATCTTTTTCTATGGCGAAGGATAGCCTCTGAAGTTCAAATGCATTATATCCATAAGCATAAAGAGAACCGACAAAACTACCTGCACTTGTGCCGATTATCATATGCAAAGGGATTTTATTGGATTCGAGTATCTTCAGCACTCCTATATGTGCAAATCCTTTAGAGGCTCCTGCACCAAGAACTATGGCAATTTTGGCCGGTTTCGGAGGTGGCTGAATCTCCCTCGGGGCACAGGAGAAGACGAAAAGAAGAATCAGCAAAGATAGTAGAAAGTTTGAAGTCCTATTCGTATTTGTTTTAATCATGGTATGTGATATTTTAGCTCAAATCAATAAATAAAAGGTTTCAATAAGCAGGAATGGCTTTCGCTCCTATAATATATTTCGACAGTTCTAAGTTTGATCGAGGCAGGCATTGTATCTTCGCTCATTCTCGCCCCGATAAAATCGGGACTCCGAGGATTTTGCCTCTTTATTTTTTATGAAAAATGTATTTGACTATCGGCAAAATAAACCGCTCAAACACAATGCCTGCCTTTTATCTATTTACGAATCCGACTCGGACAGACTGATGTCGCTCAAGCCAACCCTGCTTATTGTTTTTTTTACATAGCACTCTTTCAAATACTACATTAGTAGTAATGAATCTTATTACTTTTATTTCGTGTTAAAATTAACTTCATGAACATTGTAACTGTAAAAGGGCTTACAAAGTATTACGGCTCTCTAAAAGCAGTAGATAATATAGATTTTGAAATATTAAGAGGAGAATGTTTCGGCTTTCTTGGGCCAAACGGTGCAGGCAAGACAACAGTGATGCGCATAATTTACTGTTTCATGCCACCAACTTCCGGGGATATAAAAGTGTTTGATATGGATGTAACTAAAGCACCGAGTCAGATAAAATCACGAATAGGTGTTATGCCACAGGACGATAATCTTGACCCTGATCTTACAGTGTTAGAAAACCTGATTGTATATGCAAGGTATTTTGATATATTTAAAAAAGATTCTGCGAAACTCGCGTGGGAACTTCTTGAGTTTGTAGAATTAAAAGAAAAGGCTCATGTAAAGATAGATAGCCTTTCAGGTGGGATGAAAAGAAGGCTTATCCTTGCAAGGGCATTGATAAACAACCCTGAGTTATTGATTCTTGATGAACCGACTACCGGTCTTGATCCGCACAGCAGACACTCTGTATGGGGAAAGCTTAATCATCTAAAGGCAAAAAACACTACCCTTATACTCACAACCCATTATATGGAAGAGGCTGAAAGACTTTGCGACAGGGTTGCGATCATGGATTCAGGCAAGATTGTGGTTATTGATTCGCCATCTAATCTTATGAGTATTCATGGCGGTAATCTTGAAGATGTTTATTTAAAACTTACAGGGAGGAGTCTAAAAGATTGATATTGTGATTATCCAGGCAGAGCATAGCATTTTCGCTCATTCTCGCCACGACATTTGTCGGGGCTCCGAGGCTTTTGCCTCTTTATTCATAATAGGGAGTCTAAATGACTATCGGCAAAAGAATCCGCTCAAATACTATGCCCTGCCTGATTTTATGTGTATTCATTATGAAACTTAAACAGGCATTCAGGGTATGGCAAAGGCATCTCACGGTTTATACAAAGCTGTATAAATCAAGCATAGCATTGAATTTTGTTGAGCCGATTCTTTATCTTGCAGCCTTAGGACTCGGACTCGGCGCTTTTGTAAAAGAAATAAATGGTGTTCCATACATAAAATTCATTGCTCCGGGAATCATTGCTTCTTCTTCCATGTTTGCCGCAATTTATGAATGCACTTACGGCACTTATGTCAGAATGACCTATCAGAAGACATTTGATGCAATACTTGCAACCCCTGTTAATATTGACGACCTTGTGGCAGGCGAACTCATGTGGGGCGCTACAAAAAGTATGCTTTACGGTACAATAATCATTATCGTGATCTCCCTTTTCGGGCTTGTTGATTCTCCCTTGTTAGTCTTTGCTATCCCGATTCTTTTCATAACAGGACTGATCTTTTCCGAGATATCTGTTATATTTACAGCTATTGTACCTGGCATAGATTCCTTTAATTATTTCTATACCATCCTTATGACCCCAATGTTTCTATTTTCAGGTATCTTTTTCCCTTTGGACAGTCTTCCGTCCATTGTTTCGAAGATAGCCTTTTTCACGCCTCTCTATCACCTTGTAAATATCTGCCGAGGACTCGCATCAGGAAGATTAGCCATTTGCACATGGGATACCGTATGGATATTCGCTGTTGTTATCCTGCTTGCTCCCTATCCCTTCAGGCTTATGCGGAGACGAATTGTGAAATAATTGAGATTTCTGCATTGAAGGGTTATTATCGAAGTATGAGAAAAGTATTTATTTTTTTGATACTTATGCATCTTTCATCGCTCTGTGGATCATGTGCACAGACGGTCGGGGATAAACCGCAGACTGTAGAAGATGTTTTTCTTCCTGAGGGAGATAGGGTAAAGGTAGAAATTTGGTTAGAAAAATTACAGATACCCTGGTCATTGATATTCCTTCCTGACGGCAGGGCACTGGTTAGTGAGAGGCCGGGGAACATAAGACTTATAAAGGATGGGAAGATTCTCGAAAAGCCTTATGCAAAGATCGAAGTCGCTCATATCGGTGAAGGAGGACTTATGGGTCTCGCCCTCCATCCATCATTTCCGAAGGAGCCATATATATATGCAATGCACACATACAGGGAAGGAGATAAACTTTTAAATCGAGTCATAAGGCTGAAAGACAATGGTGATACAGGGAGTTTTGATAAGGTAATAATTGAAGGCATACCAGGAGGGAAATTCCATAACGGCGGAAGGATAGCCTTTGGACCAGACGGCATGCTCTATATAACTGCCGGCGAGATCTTTCATGCAGAACTCGCTCAGAATCTGAAATCACTGGGAGGCAAGATTTTAAGGATAACGCCCGAGGGCCATATACCCGATGATAATCCATTCAAAGGTTCTCCTGTTTATTCATACGGCCATAGAAATCCTCAGGGTATCTGCTGGCAACCTGGAACCAATAAACTTTTTGAATCAGAGCACGGGCCCTCAGGAGAATTCGGGCACTTCGCCCATGATGAGATTAATATCATAACGAAAGGGGGTAACTATGGCTGGCCAGAGGTCATCGGCGCTATAGGTTTAAAACAGTACATTGATCCAATAGTTGTCTGGAAAAAGACAACGCCTCCCTCCGGAATTACATTTTATAAAGGAAGTCTGCTGAAGCACCTCAAAGGTAACCTTTTTGTCGCTACACTGAAAAGTGAAGCCCTCATAAGGATAAGGGTTGAAGGAAAAGACAATAGGGTTACAAGGATTGAACGATGGTTTTCCAGTGATTACAGTGAAGGAAGGTATGGAAGAATAAGGGATGTGGTGGAAGGTACTGACGGTGCTTTGTACTTTCTAACGAATAATACCGACGGCAGAGGTACTCCAGGCCCCGGAGATGACAGGATATACCGTATTATTCCGAAGAAATAAGTACAAATTCAAAATTTTCGGTAAAGTGAAAAGCTGCAACGTTTTAGATATTCAGTTTTATATTAAGTAAATTCTCAGTATGTAATAATTCAAATTGTTGACGTCTTTCTTGAGAAAGGCGTTCATTTCCTCTCACCCTTAATGGATCAGAATCTACACTTACCCAGCCCTCTAATCTAAGGAATTGTTTTATTGCAACTGTAGCTATTAGCTCATCAAGATGGTCAGTTCTTACCAATCCACAATCTCCGTTTTGATATCTTACCGATGTAAGCATATACCATCTACTTTTTTAGTAAGTCTTTTATCCATACAAATGGAATAGTTATTAAATGGTCTTTATTTTTTAATCAGTAGCTTTTTGAATTGATTCTCCAGCACTTTCAATATCCTGTCCTGCGCCATGTAGTGTATGACAACCTGTTAATGCTGTTATACAAATAGTGATTAAGACTGCTAAAACAAATTTTTTTGCCATGTCATAACTCCTTTACGCTTATCGCTTATTGAAATAATTACAATTTTAACAAATTTATTTATGCGAATTCCAGGAAAAAGGTTTGCTTCCTAACGCAAAACATGCAGCATCTCTCATTATGTCTTCTTTTTCATTTCGCTTTCTTAGTCTTGGTCTTTAAAGGCTTTTTTGCTTTGCTTGCCATTTCCTTTGCATGCATCTCCATCACAATCTTTTCTGCCTCTAACCAATTCTCGAAGTCATACCCATAAAGCCTGCCACTGTTTTCAAAGAGAGTATATGCAACCTTTACAATCTCATCATGTAAATTCTTTTTCTGTGTCATTCACTTCCCTCCTCTTTTATAAAAAAACAAATATCTCACTATATTACTGGTTGAAATATACAGCTTTTAGGAAGTGTTTTCAAGTGCGGGTTACAGGAAGTAGTTATTATTTCTTTTATATACCGATGTTACTCTTATGTTTTTACACAAAACAAAAAACTTTATACTGGTTTCCCGAAAATACCTAAAAAAGAGAACAGTACTACAAGGATCAATATTTGAATGATCCAACCGATCGTACAAACCCCTATAGCTCGCAATGTACTCGTATAATCAAGAGCTTGTCTGACTGCGATTACCATTGCTACCAGCATCCAAATTGAAGAGCCAAGAAGAACTACCCCTGTCAGCCCCGGGATGATACCTAATACTCTAATCAAACCAGGGGAACTCGAAAAACCGATAGTACGCAATAACTCACCAGGATTTGATCTGGTCTGCGGTTCTGGAAGAATTTTTGTGCCAATGAAGTAAGTGAGGTAGGCCCAAACATACCATCCGACAAGTGCTCCAAGTGTCCCTATCAAAATACCGCCGAGCCCTCCTCTTGCAAAGCTTCCTATCCCTGCAGCTATGCTTGAGAGAACGACAACTACCATTGCCTGACCGGTTGCTCCTGTGTCAGCCTCAACCTCTTCATATAGGTGAACATTTAATTTAGAAGCTCTAATAATACGATCCATTAAATTAGACATTCATTCCTCCTTAATTTATTGATGCAACCATTGATTACCGGTATAATCCACATAATTATAACAATTTTGGGAATCGAGGACTTCAGGGAGAACTCAATAAGTGTCTGGTACCCCTGAGAAATATGTTATTTGGAATAAAGAAAAAAATATCCTGTCGTGTATAATCTAAATTTACACGCTGTTAAAGGATAATTTTATCCTCTGAGAATTTTCTTAAATGCTTTTACAGTTTACAACTATTTTTTCTTGTGAGATGCACAGAATTTCGATTTCCCGGATGCGGAATTCTTACATTGCTTTCCTTCTTTGGTTTTTGCAGCACATTTTGGTTTCTTTGCTGTTGCCATGGCCCCTCCTTATTTTAGTTTAGATAGATTGTATCACATTAAAAAATAGATTGGAAATATTTATATTTTATTTCAGGGGGAGAAATAAAATATCTAACCATTTTTATTATGGATTTCTATATGGACTATGTACCCTTTTCAATGCCCAAAGTGATGCGGACTATAGGAAGAACTTCAACGAGGATCGTTACGTGAAGTAAGATGCAAAGAGAGTTCTCTATCATGAAGTTTTGATAGCAAGCTTAATGCTGCAATTGCCCCAACAAATGCCATGAACATATCGGATTGTGTATCCCAGACATATCCCTGAGTACCTAAAAATGACTCTGCAGCCGTTCCTGTTACCACTGCTACCCACCACTCGATGAACTCATAGCCCACACTCATTGCAAGACAGATACAGACAACTATAAAAAATAGCCACTTCCCCTTTTTCACTGGTGATTTTCTTATGAGTATTTCTCTGGTTATGATTGCTGGCATGAATCCCTGAGCAAAGTGTCCGACCTTATCATAGTTGTTACGGCTCATATAGAATACATCCCTTAACCAATTGAATAATGGCACTTCTGCATAAGTATAGTGGCCGCCAATCATCAAAATTATGGAGTGTATCAGCATAAGCCAATAAGCCATCCTTGTGAAACGGAAGTTTCTAAAAGTTATTGCAAGAACTACTAAGCCCACCAGTGCCGGTAGAACTTCAAGAAACCATGTGAAGAGATCGTGTGGATGTATCGCAGACCAAATTAGAACAAAGAAAAATAAAAACAGCCATAAAAAAATCAACTTACTCGGAATAGTCGCCGATTCTTCGTCCATTACATTGACGCCTCTTAAGAATTACTATTAATGCTCCTCATCATTTTAGCAGACTATAAGAATAAATGTTTCACGAAGAAAGAGGTGAATGTGGCAGCTTTTTGGAGATGTTTGATGCGATTGTAGTCAGCAGTATTACGAGAAGGACTGTTTCGCACTGCCACACACTAACCTGCTCATTAATGGTACTAAAAAGGCGACAGAATATTCAAGCCGCCAAGGCATTAAGATATACTCTGTAACCATTCAATTGGGTCGACATTATAAAAGCTCTTGAGTTCAGCGTAAAGATCAGGCGCTTTTTTCTTCAGTTGTTTTGGCTTCTCGAAAAATGTCTCGGATGCAACGGCAAAAAATTCAGCTGGGTTAGTCGCTCCATACTTATCCATAACACTTTTTTTATGGTGTTCTATATTAGACCTAAGTTGTTCATATTCCTTGCTCATAATACGAGCCCAGGTTGAATAGCTCGACCGTTTTTCAAGGATTGGAGCGCCATCAGATATTCCATCCTCTTGATCCAGCTGATGAGCAAATTCGTGGAGTACTACATTGTGACCATCCTGAGAATTCACCGCTCCCTGCCTTACATTATCCCAGGCAAGGACTACCGACCCATGCTGCCAGGATTCTCCTAAGCGAACCGACTGTCCTTCAATATATACCCCTCCGCCGACAGCGGTGCTTTGTTTGGTCACATAAGCACTTGGAAACACGAGAATGGAGGACAGTTTAGGATAGTCACTGTTTTTTCTATTCAGTAATAACATTGAGGCCTCAGCCGCTATGGTAACCTTTATCTCATCAGTTATTTCCAACCCGCCCCGCCCTTCAAAATGCTTTTCGATTATGAAAATCTTGATGTCGTTATGGAGCTGTTCCCTTAATGTATCAGGAAGGTATCTGTAGAGAGATACATTTCTCTCCAGAATCCTTTCCCACTCATCAGGAAACGGCATAACAGCCAATTGTTTGATTCTCCGATTACGCAATGCCCGTTTCCCAATCAAAAATAATAGAACCAATGTCCCAAGAACTATTATTAAAATTAAAATTTCCAATTGTTATATCCCCGGTTGGCTATCGAAATATATTCATAGGCTTTTGAAATTAATTGTTTATTATATCCCATATCCTGCGATAAGACATTATCTTGTACCTTCTTGAACAAAGAAACAACTTATAGGACTAATAACATTTCCTCTGGATATTCAAGTGGAGGTATTCTCTGAACTTTGTAACCTAAAGGTATTCGGTTCAGCACTGAATGTTTCCTATGGTAGTCAGCGATTTCATATGACTGTATTGTTCGGAATGTTTCAGGAAGGAGGTCTTGCCTCCAAGCCCCCTCATTCTTATCTGCATCTTATGCCCCGTACTATGTTTTGACGCTGTCACCTACTGATCGGTAGGCGCCATAACCGTGTTGGGTATCCCTATTTCCCCTGTGTAAAAGACAATAAGCACCACCGGCATTGTGCCGAGGTTCTTCCCGTTATGAGGGATATTAACGACTTCTACAATAGCGTCGCCGGCATTGAAATGGTATGTGTTCCCCCCTCTTACCTCCACAGTCAGGTTCCCTTCCTGCACATAGGCGTAAAGGGGAACAGGATGGCTGTGCCACCCTGTTTCAGCGCCAGGCTTAATTTCCACTTTCATGGCGGTTATTTCCGGCCTTTCAGTATTCAGGTATTTCGCAGGATAATTGCCGGTCGTTGTGGTTGTTTTCAAAATGAGCGTTGCTTTAACTCCAGAGTCATAGTCGCCTGCCACGGCAATATACGGAACTCCGAAAACAAAAACAACTAATATACTGATGAGATGTTTTTTCATGTAGTCCTCCCGAACAGCTTTTTTGTATTGTAATAAACTAAGCACAAGGAATCCAGAGCTCGAATTGCCTCATCAAAAATCTATATGAAATCGATTCGTTGCCTCATTTAAAAATCTATACGAAAGAATCAGGTACTGTCTCTGTAAAAATGACAGGAGGCAGTAATGAGGTTAACGCTCAAAGAGA
>Ga0214474_1000106_pt1 | contig 43019 bp, 43 predicted proteins | sample RVTome_2_FD_187335 | JGI IMG/M metagenome (GOLD analysis project Ga0214474, IMG submission 187335) | Soil microbial communities from uranium-contaminated site in the Upper Colorado River Basin, Wyoming, United States - RVT95D214 HiSeq ... | reverse complement strand
CTTTACCTCTGTAGCTGCAGCTTCTTTAACTACAGGCGGAGTAACCTCTTCAACCGCTGCTGCTTCAACTCCAGCTTCTTCTGCAATTTCAAGTAGTTCTTCTGTGCCGGCCACTACTGCCTCTTCCATAGACCAGCTTTCAACCTCTGCAGTCTCAGGTATTTCTTCCATTGACCAGAGGTCTTCTTCAACCGGAACTTCCTCTAAACCAACAGCCTCGGCCTCAGCAATACCCTCAACCTCTTCTCCTTCAGCTACAGATGAGATCGTAAGAGCAGCATTTATCTTGCTTATTAACTCCTGTGATTCGAAGGGCTTTATAATAAAATCATCTGCATCAACCTGTTTTGCAAGCTCTTCATCAATCGGTTCAAATGCGCCTGCAAGGAGTATTACCGGGATACCACGCATTAAAGGATCTTGCTTTATCTTTTCAGAGAGCTGGTAGCCATTAATCTTCGGCATCTCTATGTCAGCAAGGATTATATCAGGCTTAAAAGAAGGGATAACAGCTAAAGCTTCCTCACCATTATTAGTAGCCTTGATCTCAAATCCCTCCTCTGCAAGGATAAGTTCTACAACCTTTTGTATGGTGATACTGTCATCTGCAAGAAGCAGTTTACGAGCCATATTTCACCTCTCATATATCTTAAAAGATTTTATTGTTAAGCACCGAAAAAGTCAAGGGGTATTCTCTCTTTTATGCAAGTCACAAAAGGCTTTTATCGTAGAGTTCCTTCTTGCTCAACCCGTATGCCCCGGCAATCTTTTTAACAGCCTCTTTTCTACCGAGACCTTTTTTCATCAAAGCACTGACCTCTGAAAGGGCATCCTCAGTTGCAAGTTTTCTTCTCTCAGTCTTCCCCTCTACAGTGATTATATACTCACCTGCTATTGTAGTCTCTTTAATTTTAGTGAGTATTTCCGGAATATTGCCCCTTAACACCTCCTCATGGATTTTAGTGATTTCTTTTACAAGTGCGGCCCTTCTTTCCATAAATATCTTTTCCATATCCATAAGTGTCTCAAGTATCCTGTGTGGTGCTTCGTAAAAAACAAGTGTCCTGGGCTCAAGACTCAAGTCTCTAAGAATCTTTTGTCGCTGGTTCGTTTTAGAAGGAAGAAATCCTGTAAATATAAACTCATTTGTCGGAAGTCCTGATAAAGACAATGCAGCAATCAATGCCGATGGACCGGGTATTGAAACAACCTGAATATTTTCTTCAATAGCCTTTTTTATGAGAACAGCTCCAGGGTCTGATATGCCAGGGGTGCCGGCATCTGAGATAAGGGCAACTGATTGTCCGGATTGCAGTTTTTCTATAATTTCCGCTGATTTAACTTTCTCTTTTTCGCCCCAGTAACTTATTAATGGCTTTGAGATACCATAATGGGTTAAGAGTTTGCGAGAGTGTCTTGTGTCCTCTGCTGCTATGACATCTACTTCTTTTAGAACCGTTAAAGCCCTCAGGGTAATGTCTTCAAGATTACCTATAGGTGTCGAGACTATATAAAGAGCGCCCTTCACTCGATCTTCAGTAATTTTATAAGTCTTCTGTCTGTTCTGACAATCTCATCTACATCATCGCCTGTGATATCCCATGTGTATTTGCCTTCTGCTAAACGTTTAAGTTTGATCTTAACAGGCTTTTTGGGTTTTACCTGTTGAATTTCAGGCTGCTTCTTGAACTGAAGGTTCTTATTATCTGCAGAAAAAGCAGGACTAAAAATAAAATTTATGGAAATGAATACTATTAACAAAAAAATAATTTTTTTCATCAATATATCAATCCTTTTTTAGGCTTAAAACTCTTTATGCTCGTAGTTGACCATCCAAGGTCATAGGACTGGCCGCAATTTGGACATATAAGGTCAATCTTTATCTTACCTTTTACTTTTTTGAAAAATATTTGAAAGCCTTTTTCATGATCACATTCCGGACAAACTCTAAATCCTTCCATTAATACCCCCTGTATTTATTTGTTATCGGGAAGCGTCGATCTCTTCCAAATGCCCTTTGGGTTATTTTTATTCCAGGAGGTGACTGCCTCCTTTTATATTCACTCGAATCAATCATCTTGATAACATTCTGTGCACGTTCAACATCGCAGCCGAGAGACAATATTTCTTCAAAACTCTTATCATCCTCTATATATGCCTTTAATATGGGGTCAAGCACTGAATAAGGTGGAAGTGTATCTGTATCTTTCTGGGCAGGCTTAAGCTCTGCTGATGGTTCTTTCAACATAACCCTTTCAGGTATTACAGTCCTGCCGGTTTTATTATTTTTCCACATGCAGAGTTCATATACCATTGTTTTTGGTACATCCTTTATTACTGCAAATCCGCCTGCCATGTCACCATAAAGGGTTGCATACCCAACACTCATCTCTGATTTATTCCCTGTCGTCAGAACCAGCCACCCAAATTTATTTGAGAATGCCATAAGGATATTCCCCCTTATCCTTGCCTGGAGATTTTCCTCTGTTGCATCTGCTGGGAAACCGTGGAAGTCCCTTTTCAATGTACCGAGATAGCTCTGGAATATGCTGACAATAGGAACTTCAATAACCTTTATCCCCAGATTGCCTGCAAGTATATAAGCGTCTTCTTTGCTCTCTATTGATGTATATGGAGAAGGCATAAATAGACCTGTCACGTTTTCTTTACCGAGCGCATCTACTGCAATAGATGCTACAAGCGCAGAATCAATACCACCGCTCAGGCCTATAACAACACCTTTAAATCCATTCTTGGTGACATAATCGGAGGTGCCGAGTACAAGCGCCGTATAGATTTCATTTAATGTTTCTAAAACCTTATGACTCAATGATGATAAACGGAGACGTGACGTTGCTCTTTTTTTACTCAATGTCTTTCCAACAGGGACCTTGATCTTTTCAAAGGCTTCCTTTCCAAGTTTAATAACTTCCTGTCTCCTGCGCGGGGCATGAAGCCTTCTCATCATAACACCCTCAAGGTCTAAGTCAACGACGATTAAGTCTTCTTCGAACTGCTTTCCCCTTGCGATTATAGCGGCATCCTGGTCAAGGATAAAGCTGTGGCCATCGAATACAAGCTCATCCTGTCCTCCAACTATATTCAGATAAGCCACTATAACCATATTATCAGTTGCCCTTGTCGAAAGCATATTTTCTCTAAATTTCCCCTTACCAATCTGGTATGGTGAAGCATTTATATTTAAAATCACCTCAGCGCCCGCAAGTGACTGGACCATTGAAGGCCCTTCCGGATACCAGATGTCTTCACATATATTAACCCCTATCCATGCCTCACCAATCTGGTATATAGGACATCTTGTGCCGGCCTGGAAATAACGATATTCATCAAATACACCATAGTTTGGTAAGTACATCTTGTGATAGGTATCTATAAGTTTTTTGTTGGAAATTATCGCAGCAGCGTTATAAATATCGTCTCTTTTATCAACAAAGCCTACTACTGCTACTATATCACCTACATTTTCCTGTACCTTTTTCAGGGCATCGAGGTTATCTTCTATGAACTGGGTTTTTAACAATAAGTCTTCAGGGGGATAACCTGTTATTGCAAGTTCGGGAAATGCAACTACCTGAGCACCAGCTTTTTTTGCCTTCTTAATATAATTAATAATCTTTGATACATTGCCCTCAAGATCACCAACAGTAGAATTAATCTGTGCAAGTGCAATCCGGAGTATCTTCATTTATATATTCCCATCCATATCTGCTTATTCAGTGTACCCCTAAAGGGATATGAATTTTTGCATATTATAGCATTAGAGCAAAAATACAACAAAAAATCCATATTTTTTCAGGGTATTGCCTTATTGAACACCTAAAGGCAAAAATAGAGATGAGTTTATGGATTTAAATACTATGAAACTGAGAAGGCCAACCATCATGTTGTCCATATTATTTTTTCTTACTTTTATGAATACACTTTATGCCGAACCCAATAAGATCCAGACAAAAGAAGTCATAGTAATTTTTGAAGAGCCATTAGAAACCGTGGCTAAAGATGTAGTGAAGATATATCCTGCTGTTAAAGCAGATCTCGTTTCGACTCTCGATTGGAAGGTTGATGTCATACCAGATGTAATTCTGATTAAAGATAAAAGCACCCTAAGGAAAATGGTCGGAAGCGATATAATTATTGCATTTGCGATACCGGAAAGAAATCTTATTGTACTTGATACCTCAAGGGTATATACCAGGCCCTTTACCCTTGAGGCAACACTCAAGCACGAGTTATGTCATATCCTTTTGCACAGCAATATCAAAGACGAGAGACTGCCCAGATGGCTTGACGAGGGGGTCTGCCAATGGGCAAGCGGAGGGATTGCAGAGCTTATAGCAGAGGACGGAAACAGGGCGCTTACAAAAGCTACAATTTCTGACAGTGCAATAAGCCTAGGGGATCTCATAAGATTTCCTCGCGATGAAAAGTCTCTTCTTCTTGCATATGAGGAAAGCAAAAGCATCGTGGAATATATCGTCAGTGAATACGGCAAACAAGGGATTTTACAGATACTTGAATATCTGAAAGAAGGGCATTCTATAGACGATTCTATACAAAAAAGTCTTTCTGTCAGCACTTCCGAGCTTGAGATTAAGTGGCTTGCATATCTTAAAAGAAAGCATACATGGTTTTCATATTTAAGCTACAACATCTACACAATCCTTTTTTCCCTCGCCGCTGTGATTACTGTATACGGCTTTATAAGATTGCTGAAAAAGAAAAGGGCGTATGTTGATGATGATGAAGAGAAGGATAGGGGGGGTGGAAGCTCATCCTGAAAGTAATATAGATGATTTGAGAGTTGTGCTCTGTTCCCATTGATTTTAATGATATTTTGTCTGTCTTCTAACCATAAAATGTGCTATATTTTATCTGTGAAACCTGTAAGCCGGAAATTCGTATAGTAATTGTTAGACAAATAAATTATGACTACAACGTCAAACCAATGTAAGAATCAGCACTACGTTCCTCAATTCCACTTGCGGCATTTTGCTGCTACGAAAAAGAAACAAATCTATGTTTACGATAAATTACATGAAAAATCATTCAAAACTACGGTGCGAAACGCTGGCGCCGAAAATGCCTTTTACGAATCTGAGCATAATGGAGCGAAGATTTCTATTGACCCTAAATTGGCAGGCTTAGAAACACTTGTTGCACCAATAATAAAACGCGTTATTGAAAACGAAAGTTTGGGCTCATTCAATAATAGGGATAAATCTATAATTTCTCTCTTTTGTGCAATTCAAATGCTACGTGTAAAGGCGCCACGAGAGTCAATGAGCGAGCTGAACAATACACTAAAGGAATTTATAGAGCAAGCTGGCGGGAAAATAGATGAGGTGGAGGGTTTTAAATTCATGGATAAGGCCGAGATAAAGAGATCTTGTATAGGGAGTGTACTGGCTGCTGGAGAACTCGCTCCTTATTTCTACGATAAAATATGGCTTTTATTAAAAGCACCGCCAAAATCTACTTTTTATATTTCAGACAATCCAATTTCACTTTACAACTCCGTGAAGAGACCGGGACGAGGGAATCTCGGGTTAAAGGTAAAAGGAATAGAAGTACATCTGCCCCTTAGTAAGAACTTATGTTTAAGCATGGTTTGCCCTTCGCTTATAGAAAAAATTGATCATAGAGTCAAGAAGGCGCAACTACTTGAACGTGCTCTCGGTCTTGCAAACACTGGTTTCCTGGATGGCGCGCATAATATTTTAGATGCCGTCTTCACGGGCAATGCGCGGCAATTAAAACCAGAGAATGTAGAGCATTTGAATTCATTACAGGTTGGAAGCGCTTCACGCTTTATATATTCCAGTACCGATGATTTTTCTTTAGTGCACGACATGATTAAGAAAGAACCTTCGTTAAAAGAGCCACGACGGTTCAAAGGCAATGAAATAAGAAAGAGGTGCAACGATCATGAAAAGGAATAATGAGAATGCCTAACCAAAGTATCGAGGCGACCGTGAATTAAGCGTGGCGTGTTTTAAAGCCAGCGTAAGCGGCCCTGCGCCTCATTTATCTCGTTGAGCCTGTAGAATAAGTCACTTGACAAGATATTTGCACTATGAAGGGATAAAATGAATGCGTAGAATGCGCTATATTAAACAAACGCAGACTGTCGAAGGGTTAAGAGACCCCCAAAATTACGGTTATTTTATAAACGATGACTTATTCTACAGACTCGTTAGATGATTATCCTTGGTCTTAACGCCTATCATGGCGATTCCTCCGCTTGCATCTTAGTTGATGGCAAACTAATTGCCGCTGCAGAGGAAGAACGCTTCCGAAGAATAAAACACTGGGCAGGGTTTCCATCTGAGGCGGTAAAATATTGCCTTGGTGAGGCAGGTATTAAGGTTGAAGATATAGACCACATTGCAGTGAATCGAAATCCAACCGCCAATCTTCTTAAAAAAGCTTTGTTTACTTTGAGCAAACATCCTTCATTGAATCTAATTAAAGACCGCCTCAAAAATGCCACAAAGGTTAAAGATATAAAATCAAAATTATGTGAAGAGTTCAAAATAGACCGGTCAAAACTGAAAGTACAAGTACACAATATTGAACACCACGTTGCGCATTTAGGAAGCACCTTTCTTGTTTCTCCATTTGAAGAAGCTGCTATAGTTTCAGTCGATGGCTTCGGTGATTTTGTCGGAGCAATGTGGGGGATTGGGAGAGGAGAGAAGATCGAAATTAAAGACAGGGTATTTTTCCCTCATTCTCTTGGCCTTTATTATCTTGCTCTAACACAATATCTCGGTTTTCCTAAATATGGCGATGAGTATAAAGTTATGGGGCTGGCTTCTTATGGAGAACCGTCATATTTAGAAAAGATGGAAAAGATTGTCCGTTTGAATAGTAAGGGCCGGTTCAGCTTGAACCTTGATTATTTCATTCATCACTCCGAAGGAGTAACTATGACATGGGATGGTGGTGAGCCAAAGATGGGGCCTGTGTATTCAAGGAAGATGGAGAACTCTTTGGGGCCAGCTCGTAAAAGAGAAGAGCCTCTTACGAGAGAACATGAGAATATTGCTGCCTCTATGCAGGCTATGTATGAGGAAGCATTTTTTCATTTGCTTAATTATGTTTACACTAGGACGAAGATACCTATACTCTGCTTGGCAGGTGGCTGTGCAATGAATAGCGTGGCTAACGGTAAAATCTTTGACAAGACCCCATTTCAGGAAGTCTATATTCAAGCAGCGGCTGGGGATGCCGGAGGTGCCATAGGTGCTGCCTATTATGTATGGCATCAGATTCTTAATAAACCCAGAGACTTTGTTATGGAGCACGCCTATTGGGGACCACAATATACAAAGGCTGAGGTTAAGGTTGAGATTGAAAAAAAAAGAAGTGAACTGATAAAACTGAACTGTATGATAGAGCAAATTAATGATGAAAACGAATTGTGCAGAAGAACGGCAAAAGAAATTACAGAGGGCAAGGTTGTAGGGTGGTTTCAGGGAAGGATGGAGTGGGGGCCGAGAGCGCTCGGAAATAGGAGCATTGTTGTTGATCCAAGAAGAACAGATATGAAAGACATCCTTAATGCCCGTATTAAGCGGCGTGAACCATTTAGACCATTCGCTCCCTCAATCCTCCTTGAAAAGACAGGTGAATATTTTGAAAAAGATTATCCTGATCCATTTATGATTAAAGTCTATCCTGTCCGTCCAGAAAAGAGGGCTGTCATACCGGCAGTCACTCATGTAGATGGTTCGGGAAGGCTACAAACTGTAAAAAGAGAAGATAACCCACTCTACTGGAAACTCATAAAGGAGTTTGAAAATCTGACAGGGGTTCCGGTAGTTTTAAATACGTCATTTAATGAAAATGAACCCATCGTTTGTACTCCTCAAGAAGCATTAGATTGTTTTTTAAGAACGAAGATGGATGTACTGGTACTTAATAATTTTTTTATAAAAAGAGACAGAGATAGATAATTATATAAATAAGGAGATTTTGATGTGGAAGTAGCATATTCAGTTAATGGGATTCCAATACGTTTAACATACGAAAGATGGTATCATATTATTGAAAACCATGATGACTTAGCAAGCTATTTTTTCGAAGTATTAGAAACAATTGAAAATCCTGAATTTGTTATAAGAGGCAATAAGGGTACTTTAAAGGCAACAAAAAGTATGGGAAGAGATAACTGGTTAATTGTAGTTTATAGGGAAAAATCAAAAAAAGACGGCTTTGTAATAACTGCATATTTTTTAGATGAAAAACCGAAAGGAGATATAGTATGGCAACGGCAATAAAAAGTGATGAAATAATTAAAACCTGTCTAGAATTATCAGCAGAAATACTCAGACTTCCAATTGAACACATTTGGGTTGACTATGATAAGGAAGCTGATGTTTTATATTTAAGTTTCAGGAGACCACAAAGGGCTAAAAAAACTATTGAGTTTAAAGATGACATTTTAATAAGAAAAGATGGTAGGAAAATTGTTGGAATAACCATTTTAAATGCGAGCACAAGAGAAAGATAAAAACTGGCTGTAGAAATATAAAGCAAGTCTAACTAAAAATTCCTCAAATTCATACTTTGGACTTCATGATAGTTTCTATTATTACCGCTGTTCTTAACAATAAAGACCTCATAGAAGACTGCATAAAGAGTGTTCTGAGTCAAACGTATAAGCAAATTGAATATATCGTTGTTGATGGTGGCTCTACTGATGGAACAGTTGAAACAATCAAAAAGTATACAAGTAATTCCCCCTTGCCCCCCTTTACCAAAGGGGGGATGGAGGGATTTTCCGGCAGTCGGAGAATTACTAAGTGGATAAGTAAGCCTGACAAAGGAATATATGATGCTCTGAATAAAGGGATAAAAATGGCGACAGGGGATATTATAGGATTCCTTCACGCTGACGATGTTTATGCTCATAATAAAGTTATCGAAACTGTTGTTTCCAAAATTACGAAGCAAGATGTTGATAGTTGCTATGGTGATCTTCTTTATGTTGATAAAAATAATACTGACAAGATAATTAGATACTGGAAATCACAGCCTTATGGAGATGGATTGTTTAGAAAAGGCTGGATGCCTCCCCATCCGACATTTTTTGTGAAGAAAGAAGTATACGAAAAATATGGTTATTTTAATACCGACTTCAAGATAGCCTCGGACTATGAGTTGATGCTGAGATTTCTTCATAAATACAAAATTTCTACATGCTATATCCCGGAGGTTCTTATTAAGATGAGATTAGGCGGCGCGAGTAATAGAAGTTTGAAAAACTTGATTATTAAAACAACTGAAGACTACAGAGCGTGGAAAGTAAATAACCTCAAGAGAAACTTTTATACCATCCCTTGTAAAAACCTCTCAAAAATCCCACAGTTTTTTAAGAGGTGAAAATCCACTCCACTGGAAAAATTTATTTCCTTACCCATTTCTGCTCAAAGCACTTTTGGGTAAGAAATATTTCAACATGAAAAACTTTATTGTCTACTGGCTTCCCCCATTCCTCTGGATGGGATTTCTTTTCCCTACGAATGATACGTTGACGGTAAGCAGCACATCTCGTATCATTGTTCCCATAATAAGGTGGTTTTTACCGCACGCCAGTCAGGAGACAATAGAGACATTACATGTGCTTGTTCGCAAATTTACTCATTTCTTTGAATATGCCCTTCTCGCCTTTCTTTTATTCCGAGCTTTCCACGGTAGAAATAAAAGCTGGCAATGGCAATGGGTCCTGTATGCCGGAATAATTGCGATCGGGTACGGTGCCCTTGATGAATTCCTTCAAACCCTGTTGCCATCGAGAACCGGCTCATTCTACGATTGGATGATAAATTCAGCAGGAGCAGTCTTATCTTTGAGTGTTCTTTTCTTAAGTAATAGAAAGAACATAAATAAAGTTTCTACAAAAGTCTAATTGATCGAAAACATCACTCTCAGTCCAGGCATCACCGAGACTTCACAAATAATGGAAAAAGAGACTTATGTCAGAAGTAAGCACCTTTCAAGAGAAACAGAGCTTCTCATTTTCCTCTCAAGGGTTAATCCTGAAGCCTCTGCCCTTGAAAAGGCACAAGTATTAATCTCAACTCTTAACTGGGATTCTTTCACATCTCTTTCTATCAAGCACGGCACATCTGCCCTCATCTATAGAAACCTCCTCAAACTTAAAGACATCCCTCAAGTCGTAGTCGACAAATTCCGCAATATTTATAACAATTCTCTTCGTTCAAACATCCTGATGGTCTCTGAACTTGACAGGCTTATTGAGGGACTGAATAGGGCGGGTATAGAAGTTATATCATTGAAAGGAGCAACGGCGTCTGAAAAGTTATTCGGGGACATAGGCCTCTATCCATCAGGGGATATAGATATACTTATAAAAGTTGAGGACGTAGGCAAAGTGAAAGAATTCTTAAAATCTGAAGGGTATAGCTTGAATGACACGGGATTTGATGAATACAGGGAGTTCTTTATAAAGGAGCTTTACCATATAAGTCTCTCAAGCGGAAGATATACAATCGAACCTCATTGGAATTTATTCTTCAGATATTTTGAAACACCTCCGGAGTTCTGGTGGGAGGAGAGCTTTACTGTTTCTTCAGGAGACAGGGAATACAGATTCTTATCACCTGAGAAGAATATTCTATATACATCTTTCAGACTATTTTCTAAAGGATTTGTCCATTTACGGTTTCTTGTCCTGATAGCTGAGATTATACGGCATTACGCGGATGAGATAGACTGGAATAAACTCTTTGAGTATGCCAGGAAATATAGGTTTGAGAATGTTTTGAGAGTGACATTAAAACTTTCCCGTGAGTTGCTCGGAGCTCCGGGACCCGAAAAATATTTTGTAATGAAAGGAATGAGAGTAAGGGTTCTGTATCAACGCGCTCTAAAGATGGTGCTCCAGGAAGAGGATGTGCATCCCCTGAACAAGGTTTTGTTTGCCTTTTTAAAGGATGATGTAACAGGTGCCTTTAAGGTACTTTTTCGCAGATTGTTTCCGTCAATGGGCGAGATCATCTCTCGGTACAAGCTGTCCACTGGATCTGTAAAGGCAAAGGTCTACTACATACTAAATCCGGTAATGCTCATGATGAGAAAACACCAGAAACAATAAGCAATAGAAACAGGTTAAGGTTGAGGTTAAGGACTAAACACTAACCACCAGGGACTATGCCTTTGAATTATTTGAGGTTTATAAAATGGCGGGTGAGAGAGTGGACGGGAAAGAACTCGATAGATGACAGCGGCATGTCCCGGGCAATCCTTACCCATTTCCGCTCAAAGCACTTTTGGGTAAAGAATGACAATGACCGTGTACCGGTGTAACTATGGATGCACTTGATCTCATCAAAGAGGGGAAAATCAAGCGATATTTTCGGGCAACCCGGAAACTCAATCACCCAAATCTGATTTCACACATTACGCAGAGGGCGGCAGGAAAGGAGCCCTTGTTTTTGGAAAAGACAGACTATCTCTTTATGTTAGGTCTCCTGAAAGACGTTGCCGATAATGCTTCCCTCAGAATATATGCTTTTTGTCTCATGCCAAACCATATCCATTTACTTTTGAGCCCAAAGGAAGGGAACTTGTACGATGCCATGCGGGATTTGTTTTCCAGGTATGCTATGCAGTTCAATCGGAAATATGAAAGAAAAGGTCACCTTTTTGGCGGACCTTACAGACAGGCAGTTTGCCTGGATGACAGCTATCTTTTGGCCGCTTCTCTCTATATTCATCTGAATCCAGTAAAGGCTGGGCTGGTGTTTGATCCCCTAAGGTACCGCTGGTCATCGTCGAGATTGTATTGTGAGGATGATGCCCCGAAATCCTTTATAGATCCTGATTTCATCTTGCACTTGCTTTCTGAAGACCAAATTGAGGGCAAAGAAAAATATCGGCTTCTGCTGAAACAAGGTAGCGAGTTAGAGGCTGCACAGGTCCTGGAACAGGAAGACGCCATAGAACGCTTCCACTTAAAACTTGCCTCTGTATTTCCATCTTTTTTCAAGCGGATCGGCAAGAAAAAGCGGATTGCTACATCTTCGGGCATAGACTTGGCAGCTATGGAGGAATTGGAGAAACAGATTGAAGCTATAAGAATAAGCCCTTTCGATAGCAAGCCCGAAAGTAGAAAAGCGAAAAAGTATATCATAGAACAACTTATTGCTCGAGGTTATAAGCGAGCAGAGATTGTAGAGCGTTTAGGTTTATCAAGGAAAACGATTTACAACATTTTGAAATCTCCCTTGTGAAGAATTATCATACTTCTATTACCCATTTCCGCTCAAGGCAGTTTTGGGTAAGAAAATATTTCAACATGAAAAACTTTTTTGTCTATTGGCTTCCTCCTTTAGCATGGATGGTTTTTATTTTTTCTACCAATGATGCTTTAACAGTCAACAGCACATCCCGTATCATTGTTCCGATCATCAAATGTTTTTTCCTCCATGCGATGAGGGTACGATAGAAACATTGCATTCCAGCATTCGTAATAGTATTCATTTTTTAGAATACGGCTTTCTCGCCTTTCTTTTGTTTCGGGGGGTTCGCATGAGAAATAAAGGTTGGCGGATGGGTCTCAACTTCTAATCACAAAGCGTAATAGCAAAAGGCGCAAAACGCAAAGCATTAGGTGTAAAGAATAATAACGAATTCCGTACCTTGACAATTCACGTAAAAATGTGATACACATATTTATGTGATATAAAAGAGGAGTATATATGGAAAGACAAAATGTAACATTATCTTTACCAAAGTCATTATTGAAAAAGGCTAAGGCGTTAGCGGCAAATAAAGAGAAATCGCTGAGCGAGCTTTTGAGAGAATCCCTTGAAGAAAGGATCAGGGAGGCCACCGGGTATAAGAAAGCAAAAGAAAGACAATTGAGTTTACTCAGAAAAGGATTTGATCTTGGCACAAAAGGTAACATAGCCGTCTCAAAGGAAGAACTTCATGCCAGGAGATAGAGTGTTTGTGGATACCAATGCCATAATTTATGCATATGATATATCAGCCGGATATAAACACGAAGCGGCAAGAGAAATTATAGCTGATTTATGGGATTCCGGATCGGGAGTCCTCAGCACTCAGGTATTGCAGGAATTTTTTGTCAGTGTAACACAGAAAATGCCGGCACCAATAAGTATGGAGTTAGCTAAAGGGATTGTAACTGACTTTCTGAAATGGGATGTTGTTATCAATGACGGAGAGAGCATTTTAAATGCAATAGAAATACATAAAAAGTACAAATATTCTTTCTGGGATTCATTGATAATAGAGGCTGCTATTAAGGGTGGATGCGCCCTTTTGTTGTCTGAAGATTTCTCTGCCGGGCAAAGAGTTAATGGTGTAGAAATCAGAAATCCATTTGAGCGCAAATAGGTCAGGTCTTAATCAACATTTACCATTTATATAAAAAGTCCTTATAAATCTCTATATTTTTCATAAAATTTTTATTGTCCTCGAATAAATATCAACAAGTTTTAATAGCTCTCATTTATTAAGTATGCTAAAACGCCTCTTTGACATTTTTTTATCAACATTTGGTCTTATATGTTCTTCACCTTTATGGATTCTCTTTGGGTTAGCCATAATCCTTGAGGACGGACTGCCGATATTTTATCTGCAGGAAAGGGTAGGAAGAGGGGGGATGACCTTCAAGGCAATAAAATTCCGTTCAATGATAAAGGATGCAGAAAAGGGGACAGGGCCTGTTCAGGCTGTTGAGAATGATCCAAGGGTTACAAAGGTTGGAAGGATTTTAAGGGCAACTGCTATGGACGAGCTTCCACAGCTTCTAAATATTTTAAAAGGTGACATGAGTTTTGTTGGTCCAAGAGCATTGAGGCCGAGGGAAAAGGAAGTTTATGGCAATCCTGACGAAATAAATATAGAAAATGTTCCGGGCTGTAAAGAACGGCTTGCAGTAAGGCCGGGTTTAACAGGTATGGCACAGGTTTATCTACCCACTGATGCCCTCCGCAGTGAGAAATTCCAATACGACCTTCTTTATATTAAAAAACAATCCTTCCTACTTGACCTTAAACTCATTTTTCTTTCCTTCTGGATAACATTCAGGGGCAAGTGGGAATCAAGAGAAAAAAAGGTGTGACTAAGCAATAGGTGGCAATAAAGACTGCATCAATACTTCTTCCTTACCTCGCTGATTCTAAAAATCCTTACACCGAGTTTTTTTCTTTCCTTCTCTGTGAATATAAACGGCTCGGTCTCTTTATTCAAAGGTTGCAGGATATATAAAGGGGGGCGATAAAATATTTTACCAACAGCGTTCTCCTTGTTGGATAGAAAAAGTACAATATTGCCATCATTGACCTGAGAGTTCGGCTCAATTAAGAGCAAATCATCTTCCTTGATAAGAGGACTACTGATAAAAGTACCTTTTGCTATAAGAAAAACTGCACGCTGATCATGGGAAAGGGAAGGTTCGAAGAGGTCTGCCTTCTCTTTTACATTAAAGGGGCGTTTCACACTAATGAATTTTTCCAAATTCATAACAGGAAGCATTCTCGGAGCTCCGTAAGAAGACAGTTCTTCCTTTATCATTGCAGGATCTTCCAGAAGTTGAGATAAAGATAGCTCCAGGGCTGCCGCTAATTTTTCAAGGGTTTTGGTCTTAAGGTTTTTTTGTTTATAAGCCTCAATTCGGGCGATGCTTGCCTGAGAAATATTACTCCTCTGGCTTAGTTCAAGCTGTGATAGTCCGAGTTTCTGCCTGAAATACTTTAGTCTCCTGCCGATATCCTTCATTGTCCTTTGATTTATACCTAAACAGTAATATTTATCAATAACATGCGTGTAAATTAATTGACAAATATTATACACGTGTGTATAATGATATCGAATAATTTAGCAGGGGTGATAGAAATTGTGAAACTTGCCGAGATGCTGAATGAGAGAAAAGTGGTGAAGGAGGAAATCAGGAAGATCAAAGAAAGACTGTATCTGTCTGCTAAAGTACAAGAAGGTGACGCAAGGCCGGTAGAATCTCCTGAAGAACTTAAAATAAAATTAATTATCCTGTTCGAAAAACTCCAGACACTTATCGTAAAGATAAATCGTACTAATATTAAGACCCAGGTTGAGGGGAAAAGCCTTATGGAATTGATTGCAGAACGGGATAAGAACATCGCAATCGCAGAGGCGCTTCATGGATTGGCAGGAAATGCTACCCCAAGGCCGGAAAGATTTTCAAGGAACGAAATCCGGTATGTGCCTACGGTAGATATACAGGAAATCCGGAAGGAAGCAGATAGTTATTCTCAAATGGCCAGGGAAATGGATAACAAAATTCAGGCTGCAAACTGGAATAGCGAAGCATAGTAAAAATGAGGGTTCTTTCTCAAAATAAGTGGGTAATATAAATGAATGTTGATACCCTGCGGTTTCTGCCGCAGGGTTGTTCATTATTTTAGCAGCGTAGAATATAGTCTTTCTGAACAGAACTGTGAGACTGTTAGCAAAATGCTGAATGGATTAATCAAATCACTTAAGAAAGGATAAGGTTTACATATCCCCTTATTCCTGACCATTCTGCTTATTTCGTTTCTGCTCATACATCATTTTGTCTGCCCGGGATAGCAATTCATCAATAGAGCAAGGTTGTTCGGGATTATACTGCACTATACCCATACTGATTGACAACTCGTAGCGGTGTCCCCCCTTTTTATTACTGGACTTTAGATGTTCTTTCAGACGGGTAGTAAGAATATCCGCGCTGTCTGCGGAAGTTTCTGCCGCAAGGACTACAAACTCATCTCCGCCGATACGGGCAATGATGTCCGGCTCGCGGAAAGTATCTTTCAGGAGATTAGCGGTCTCGATCAACACCAGATCACCTTCCTGGTGGCCGAGGGAATCGTTAATCTTTTTTAAGTCATCCACGTCTGCAAAAAGCAGCAGCATCCCTCTTTTTATACGGTTGGCTTTCTTTAACTCCTGCTGGGAAAGAGCAGAGAATCCTCGCCGGTTGTAAATGCCTGTAAGGTCATCGACAAGTGACAGGGTGAGCAGCGATTCCTCTGCGTGCTTTCGCTCAGTGATGTCTTCGATCAAACCGTCATATCTAATAAGGTAGCCTTTATTGTTGTAGTGGGGTACCATGGTATTGCGTACCCATAGGACTGAACCATCTCGACGAAATAGGCGGTGTTCAATAGGGTAGACCTTTAGTCCCGATAGAATATCTTTAACTGAATTTTCCACCATCATCCGATCATCCGGGTGAATCATTGAATACCACAAATAAGGGTCTGATGTATAGTCCTCTGGATAGTAACCGGTAATTGGCAGACAACCGACGCTATGCCGGGTAGAAACAGCTTGTCCCCCTCTTACCTCTACAGAATAAGTATATCTGGTAACCGCACTTAACATCCGCCTGGAACGTTCTTCACGTTCTCTGAGTGATTTCTCTGCCCACTTGCGCTCTGTGATGTCCTTGGCAATTCCGTAAACGCCGACGATTTCGTCATCCACAATAATCGGAATATTGGTTACGTTCAGTTCCACAAGGTGCCCATCTTTATGCTTAATTGCAATTTCGTAGTTCTGCGGCTTTCCCTTCGCTGCCATCCGAAAGCGATACAACGTTTTTTCTAAGTCTTCCGGTACGATGAGAGGCATAAAAGACATGTGCATTAGCTCTTCCACTGAATGCCCTGATAGCTTGCAACAGGCAGGATTTGCGCTAAGGAAATTTCCATCGAGATCGAACGAGAAGACCGCATCCGGGTTGTATTCGAAAAGAGACTTATATCGCTGCTCGCTTTCTTCCAAAAGTCTCTCCATTCGTTTGCGCTCGTTTTTTAATTTTTTCAATTCGGCGATTTGTTGGCGCATTTCAACCAATTCATTTATAAGTTGGTTTGTTGTTTTATCTGTATCTTTCATTATTATTGGCTCTCAGATCTGACAAGATTTTACATATTCTGTTAATTTCTAAAAAGTTTCAAGATAATATCTTATGGGAAATACGAATTATAATTAATACATGATGTAAATATCAAATTCCATTGTGCCCCCACAGGGACGGTCCTTCTGTCCTGACATTTGCCACATATGCATTTACTTCCTGTCTGTATGTTTTGTGGAGTAGTTTTGTTATTTTACCCGCAGCATACCTCTGATCGTCAATCTTTGATACCGGCATAACCTCAAGGGTCGTATTAGTGATGAAGACCTCAACTGCGGAATAGATATCGTTCTTTGTGAATTCACCTTCTTTTACCTTAAACCCTTCTCTCAGGGCAAGGTCTATGACTATTCCCCTTGTTATACCGTCAAGTATTCCGCACTCCGGAGAAGGTGTGCATAGGATGCCATTCTTATAGAAGAATACATTGCTGATGGTGCCTTCAGTGAGTTTTCCATATACATTTAGCATTACAGCCTCATAGGCGTCTCTTTTTTTTGCCTCGATCTTGGCAAGTATATTATTCAGAAAGTTCAGGGATTTTATACTTGGATTTATTGCCTCTCCGAGGTTTCTTCTCGTTTCCGGGATAATAAGGCTTATACCATTTTTGTAGAATGCCCCTGGGTATTCTTTCAGTTTCTGCACGATTATTACAATAGTAGGCTTAATACAGAGTTCAGGGTCGAGGCCAATGGCACCCTGACCTCTCGAAACAGTTAACCTTACATAGGCGTTCTTGAGATGGTTGGCGATAAGGGTTTCATAAATAGAAATTTTCAGAAGATCCGTTTTAAGAGGAATCGTAAGTCCTATCATTGATGCAGAGCGATAAAGCCTTCTGATGTGCTCATCTATCATGAAAATGACCCCATCATAGACCCTCATTGTCTCATAAACCCCGTCTCCATATAGAAACCCATGGTCAAAGACAGAAACCATAGCTTCTTTTGCCGGTACGATCTTCCCGTTCAAATAAACATACATATTTAAGGTAATTATACCATTAGCCTGTATTATTCAGAAATTCATATTGATACAGGCAGGGTATAACATTTGAGCGGTTTTAAATTCTTCCGAAGAAAGAATTTTCCTCGGAGGTCGTTACGACCGAGAATGAGCGAAAATGCTATATCCTGCCTGTAACCTTTTTCTTGATACCTGTTCACTCAGCAGCTCATTTCTCTTGACAATTAAGAGCCGATTTACTATCTTGAAATCAGAGCATTTCGAGACACATGCCTTATAAAATAAAGGTTCATGAAATGAAACAAAACTCTGTATCTTTAGCCAAGATAACCCGGCCGAGCCTCTCAGGTGTTTTCCCCAGGGAGAGATTGTTTCACCTTCTGGATCGTGGTCGTGACCGCTCGATTATCTGTATATCAGGCCCCCCCGGCTCCGGGAAAACTACCCTTGTTGGCAGCTACCTTGATGCGCGCAAGCTCCATAACTTATGGTACAGGATTGATGAAAGCGACGCCGATGTTGCAACCTTCTTCTATTATATGAGCGTCGCATCAAAAAAGATTGAACCACGAAAAAGAGCGCCATTGCCTGTTTTTACCCCGAAATATCTTAAAAATATTTCTGCTTTTACGAGAAGGTATTTCGAGGATTTTTACAGTCAGGTTAAAAGAACTCCATTTGTTGTGGTTTTTGATAACTATCATAAAATTCCGGCTGGATCAGTGTTTCACGAGATGATTTGTACCGGGTTAGCTGTAATTCCCAAAAATGTAAATCTTATCCTGATCAGTCGTAGCGAAATCCCGTCAGTTTTAGCGCGCATACGTGCAAATTATCTGCCGGAGTTTATCGGCTGGAATGAACTTCGTTTGACACCTGAAGAGTTGGATGGGATTATTCGGATGAGGGGACTCATAGAACCGTCAAAAGAAACAATCCAGGTTCTGCATAGCAAAACAGATGGCTGGGTCGCCGGGCTGGTTCTGATGTTAGAGAAGTTAAAGAAAGAGAATATTGATACCCGGTTGCTCAATAAACTTACCCCGGATGAGGTATTTGACTATTTTGCAACCGAGGTTTTTGAAAAAATGAATGCAGGGGTTCAGGACTTTTTGCTTAAGACTGCATTATTCCCCAGGATGACCCCCAAAATGGCTGAAAACCTGACAGGTCAACGAAGGGCGGGACGCATTCTGAAAGATTTAAACCGCAGTAATTACTTCACAGAAAAGTATCTACAGAATGAGGCTGTATACCAGTATCATCCGTTATTCAGGGAATTTCTATTATCCTGTGCAAGAGATACATTTACACAAACGACTCTATCTTCAGTACAGCGAAGAGCTGCTTCAATTTTGGCGGAATTCAATCAGATTGAGGATGCTATAGGGCTTTTCTGCGAAACTTGCAACTGGGAGGGACTGGTCAAATTAATAAATAAACATGCCCGGTCTCTGGTTACAGAGGGTAGGAATCAGACTCTGGAAAGATGGCTTGCCGGCCTTCCGAAAGACGTTGTTGAAAATACTCCCTGGCTTTTTTACTGGAAAGGTGTCTGCTGTATGCCATTCAGTCCTGAACAGAGTTGCAGCTATTTTGATAAGGCATTTCAACTCTTTAAAGCCCAGGAGAATATCGAAGGGATATACCTGGCCTGGTCAGGTGTAATTGATTCTATTGTTTATAATTTTGAATTAACACGTCTTGACCAATGGATTTCCACGCTTGAAGATCACATGCACAGGGTTAGAGGATTCCCATCTGAAAAAATTGAAGCCCGTGTAGCGTCCTGTATGTTTACCGCACTTGCACTGAGGCAGCCGCAGCATCCTGAGATTGAGACCTGGGCAGAGCGAGCCATGGCCCTTTCACAAAAGAGTGAAGATATCAGCATAAAAATCCAAACCCTGGTACACCTGGCGTGGCACAGAATATGGTCGGGTGATTTTGCAGAAGCAGCACTCCTAATTAACTCTTTACCGGAGATAACACAATCCGGGGATGTGACTACATTAGCCTTGTTGTCACTAAAAAACATGGAGGCGTTTTATTGCTGGTTGACAGCTAAGCATGAACAATGCCAAAAAGCAGTATCTGACGGCCTGGAATTGGCCAGAAAAACAGGAGTTAAAATAATGGATTCTCTCTTTTTAGGGCATGGCATTGCGAACGCCCTGAGTACAGGTGATCTGGTAACATCTAAAAGATTACTCCAGAAGATGGCTTCATCTCTGATGAGTTTCCAGGACTGGAGTAAAAGCTTTTATCATTCTTTGGTTACATGGGAGGCATTGATTCGAAGAGACCTGGCAAAGGCATTGCTGCATGCAGATTTAGCCTTGAAATTAGCACATGAGGCAGGAATTATCCAGACCGAGGCTATATGCCATATAGAGAGGGCTCAGGTGATGCACGAAATAGGGGAATATAAAAAGGCAGAAGATTATCTTGAACTCGCAAGGGATATTAGCAGAAAGGTGAAAAGTCAGCTCATTGAATTCATGTGTTTTCTGACTGAATCGATATTTGCTTTTGATCGGGAAGACGGCGCATCTGGGCTGGTATCACTCCGTAAAGCAATGATAATCGGAAGAAGGCAAGGATATTTGAACACCTTTATCTGGCGTGAACCAGTAATGACGCGGCTCTGTGTAAAGGCCATTGAAGCCGGAATTGAAGTTGAGTATGTACAGGACCTTATAAAGAGGCGTGGGCTGTTTCCTGATATGCCCCCGCTCCATATAGAAAATTGGCCGTGGCCAGTGAAGATATTTACGCTCGGGCGGTTCGGACTTGTAAGGGATGGGAAGCCTGTTCAATTTTCTGGAAAAGTTCAGAAAAAACCTCTCTCTATGCTCAAAGTATTGATTACCCTTGGAGGAAGAAATGTAAGCGAAGATCAATTGATGGATATCCTCTGGTTTGATGCAGATGGCGATGTGGCACATAAGTCTTTTGCTACTACCCTGCACCGCCTTCGAAAGTTAATTGGCAATGAAAAGGCTATATTACTTAGAGAAGGCCGTGTAACTCTGGACCACCGGTACTGCTGGGTAGATGTTTGGGCCTTTGAGCGCATCATTGGACAGGTCGATGCAGCATGGAAAGGAAGACCGGTAGAAAACAATATGACTCAAACCATTCAACTATCTGAAAAAGCTGTCGAAATGTACAAAGGTCCCTTTCTGTCCGGAGAAACAGATCAGCCCTGGACAATATCCTTTCGTGAACGCCTGCGAAGCAAGTTTTTAAGGAGTGTTGGACAACTCGGCCTTTACTGGGAACAGGTTGAGGATTTCAATAAGGCGGTGAACTGCTACCAGAAGGGGCTGGAAGTTGATGACCTTGCAGAGGAATTTTACCAATGTCTTATGACCTGCTTTCAGCGCCTCGGCAGACGGGCGGAGGCATTGACTGTTTACAACCGCTGCAGGAATACTCTTTCTACAGCACTTGGTGTTGAGCCTTCTCTAAAGACCGATGCTATTTATAAATCTCTCCTGTCTGATTAAGTTTCTCTTCTTTTTTCTGATATGTAACTTATCTGTAACCTTCCGTATGTTATCTTTTAACAAATTTTGAATGCAAAAGTTTAATTATCAACATGGAGGAAATCCTGGAAAGCTATATTGTCCGTATTTATCGCTGGGAGAATAACAATCCTCAGAGTCTTGTAGGAGTGGTAGAGGGGGTTGGAGCTGAGGGGAGAATGGCATTTACAAATCTTGAAGAGCTCTGGAATATCCTGAATTTTAAGAATTCGAAAGAAGGAGGTGAAGGGAGGGGCAATTTTGGTTTAGGTAATTTTAGGGGGTTATAGCAAAGATTCTGTTAAAATAAATTTATCATATTTTAAAAAAGGAGTAAGAAAATGCTTAAAAAGATATTGTTGTTTACCATCCTGTTACTTGTTCCAGTCATGATAGGAACGACATTAAGTGTTTATGCTGATTCCTCAACTATGGTGGGAACATTGTCGGCTATGTTGGACAGCCAGAATGGAACTGTAACTGCAATGTTTGTAGGATATTGCGGTGGTGAGCCTGTAATCATCGGCCCTTACATGGACAGCTGACGCAAAGGATTTTTCTAATGCAAGTGCTGAAGATATTGGAAACAAACTATGCGGAAATAATCACACTCTCAAAAGGGTAACAAAGTCCACAAATACTGGTAAGGAAATAGTAGCTGAGGTTGTTATTAGCAGTCCAAATGCTCCTATACTGGTAGGGAGATAGCTGCTGAGGTGTGTTCATAGTCTTTGATAGCATTAAAGAGATAGACCTCTGATTTTGTACAAAATCAGAGGTCTATCTGTGCCTGGCGTTGAGGTCATCCCGACCTTTATAATCGTTAGATTTATCTCTTGATGAATGAGTAATGGACAACTATGTGTTTAAGACTATTAATGCTGTAAAGAAATATAAAAGGATCGAGGATTAAATGTAGAAATATGTTTATTAAAGGTAATGTACGTAAAGATACGAGGACACCATTTATTACACCAGTAAGATATTCTGTGTCTGTCTTAGAAATAAGAGAATTGAGACGAATCTATGATACTGCTGTTTCTGTTGACATCAGTACTGGCGGGCTTGGGATGTTAACAGACTATCCACTTGAGGAAGGACATGTCCTGACCTTTGAAAATAGGATAAATATGAACAGCATTACAGCGAAGTCCGCTATTGTAAGATGGTCAGGTAAGCTTAATGGTAATAATTACCGGGTCGGATTAAAATTTGTATAAAACTCTTGCTAAGGAGTTCATAAGTAGGAACACATTGTATGTCATTCCCGCTTGTCGGGAATCTTTCTGAAAGAAGGATTGCGGACAAGCCGCAATGACAGAAATTTTCAAAAGGATATCGTTTTACTTTTGGCCTTATTAGTAAGTCAGGTTATACTGGTAGGATAGGGCTGACTGAGATTGTCAGGGGCCAGGCATATGTCCCGGGTTTAGCATTTTCTGATAATATAAATCTGTAACTAAGTTCTACCATGACAGGATCCCTGCCGTTATACGGCTGAGTAATCCAGCCACTGTTAGAGTTAATCTTAACTTCTCCCCCCAGTCCTTTCACAAGCACCTCTTTGAAGGGAGTATAGATACCCTTAAAGAAAATCATATAACCTCCAAGATTATTATTCTGGATTTCAATATTAGCACCTGCTGGTATGTCAATATATCCACGAATAATATCAGCCTGAGTTATAACCAACTCTGAAGTCTGATGAACCACTTTCAGGGCAGTGTGCCTCTGTATTTCTTCAGCGATTTTTGTTTCTGAACTTACGGAGGAGGCGTCTTGATGAACAGGTTCTGCAGATTGAACGTTAGATAATGGTGCCAGAGATAACACTGCGACCAGTGCAGCTTTCAGAAGCTTGTTCTGAAGGTTTAGTCCATGGGAAAGCTGATAAGGTTGAACATAGCCTGCTTTAACAAGTAAATCTCCGATTTTCTTTTTAGAAAGCTGTTGTCGGGAAAGGGCATCTTCAAGATGGTCACGGGAGATCTGGTTTGTAGTAACCAGTATCTCTCCAAGTTTAAGTCGGCCTGAGGTTGCAGCTTCGGTTTCCTGAAGCTGTTGAAATGTTAGTACCGCGTCAAGTTCACTTCCGGCAATCAATCCAAGGCGAACTAATACTTCTCCAAGCTTTTCACCTGTTCGTTGATGCTCCTGTAATGCAAGTTCAAGCTGTTGAGGAGTTATGCGTCCGGCTTGAAGTAAAAGCTTACCCAGGAGCTGACGAACCCCTGCAGCCAATTTAACTGCATCTTCTAAAGACGCTAAATCTCTATTTACAGACAGGACAGCTTTTAGATCTACCGGGTCCAGCACACCCATATTGACCAGTATTTCACCCAGTAGTTCGTTAGTATTTTTTTGCTGTTCTAATGCGCGCTCAAGGTCACTATGCGAGATGAACCCGCCGTCTAACAGTATCTGTCCAAGCGGGCGCCTGGTGAGTCTTAAGACTGAATTTCTGCTATTTTTCTGTGAATTACCCATAAACCCTTCTCATTATTACAAGTTATGCACTTTTTGTACCAGGTGTTAATAAAAATATAAAACATTCATACCTGCAAGCCCTTACAAAGGAAGATTATTTTTAAAAACACTTAAAATCAATTAGTTATGCAGAAAGATATGTAATATGCAGGTTGAATAAAGGAGGAATTGTAAAGATTCAAGCTGGTTTATACCGTTTAGAGTGCGAGTTTAAACAGTAACCAGTGACAAAAATTGGATAATATGTATCAATCTTCATACTCTATGTACTCATTTACACAGTCTCGAATAAACTCTATAATATGCCCTTTATTTACTAAGGAGATTATAAGTAATGCCACTTGTATGTCATTCCCGCTTGTCGGGAATCTTTCTTAAGAACAACCCCCTTAACCCCCTTTACTAAGGGGGATTAAGAAGGATTCTGGACAAGCCAGAATGACAGAAATTTACCTATGGATGTAGTTTTCATATGAACTTCTTAGTAAGTAACAAATCATACAACCGCAATGTGCTGAGCTATCTCCTAAAGTTCCACTGATATGACAGATACTTTTTAGCTTCAAACTCCTGTGCAAGAGATACCTCCTCCTGTGAAGGGGATAAAGGGACAAGGCTTGTGTCAAAAGTCTCCTCAAATGAAGTCCTGATAGCGCTTTTAAGGTCGTCAGTGTTTAACTCAGGAAGTATCTCTTTTAACCCGGTAAATGCCTCTCTTATCCCATGCGTAGATTTAAGTCTGAATACCTTAACCAATTCATCCCTATCAATAATAAATGGAATAGAACCCTGCTGAAGCAGGCTGTCGGTCCAGCGCTTTTGTGCGGAGCCAATAATCTTCTTATTGTTTATAGTAATCTCCCCATATGATGTTGAATGAAAACATAAAGGGTTTCTCGGGCGATGATTTTCTTTAATTAGTTTTAATTCTGGAGATAGTCCAATTTTTGACAGTGCATAGCCAAGGGCTATGCTTATTTTTTTATAGCTGTCGAGCAATCCCTTTGAGAGTAATCTGTGTGTTGTCTTTACAGAGAAACTGTATGTAATCTCATTGCTGTGCAGGATGGCACGGCCTCCTGTAGGCCTTCTGACAACCGGGATATGTTTTTCGATACAATATGCGATATCAACATCACTGATCTTCTGAAAACATCCTATGCTTACAGATGGCACATCCCATCCGTAGAGCCTTAAGGTTGGAGGTACATTATCCTTTCTGACAACAATAGCAATTGCCTCATCCATAGCCATATTATAAGCCGCGCTGCACGGTCCCGTATCAATAAAACGCCAGATATCGGTCATACCCTGCTGTAATTAACTCCCTTTTCCAACCCTTCTATCCTGAAGAGGGTATCTCCGTTTATTAACTGTTTTAGTTTCTCTGTACTGATATGATTATAAAAAACCGGTTTCACAAATGTCCTGTCGTCGGTTTTGCCTAAAAGATTATCCCTTAATTTTCTATCTTTAAGGATAATATTTGTTATCTGGAGTGATTTGTAAAGTCTGATATAGGTATTTACACCTACACTATCTGGTTGAAGCCTTCGAAATTGATTAAGGCATTCTACTATATGATCCTCTTTGTCATAAGGGAATCCTGTAAGAAAATCTACTACTATTCTAATTCCAGATGATTTTGCACCAAATATAAATTTTTCAATTTCCGTCCAATAATTAGAACATTTCTGATAGGAATCGACTGATAGTGTTATAAGATAAACGCCTGTATCTTTCAATAATCTGAATAACTTTTTATTACTATTGCCGGGCTTCATGTAAACAGCCCACTTTATATTCATATCGGCATTTTTCAATACAGTACAGAACTCGACCGAATACTCATAGCTTTCATTGAACTCTGAATCGCAGAGATGGAAGTGGTTATATCCGATATCAACAAAGTTTTTTATCTCTTCTATTACATCTTCGGGATTTTTGAAGAATACCTTTGAATCAGCCTCAAGACAATAAATGCAGGAAGAAGTACATCCTTTGTGGGTTTCAAAACCTATGACACCACCTGCGTCGAGATATCTTTTGTAGTTTATCTTGAAAGGTCTTCGAGGACATGAAGTATTATTTCTGAAATTTCCCCAATGGATTTTTTTTATTTCGCTGGAATTACTAATTTTTTCCAGAAGCTCATTAATCTTGCTTTCAGCAGGTCCAACTATGGCAAAATCAGCATTCAGATATTCAAGAATTCCTTCAGGGTTTGTGGAAACACCTGTCCCGCCTAAAATAACTTTAAGCCTGTGTTTTAACTTTATATGATTTACAATATCTTTTATCTCATCGAGAAAAAATTCATTGGTATGATAAAGAACAGAGTCAATATTTCTTACTGTTATTCCTATGATATCAGGATTGAAAGATGTTACGGCATTATCTATATCTTTATATAAATCTTCAGAAAAACATACGTCGATAATTTCAGCCTCGTGACCATTATATTCAAGAGATGAAGCTATATATTCAAGTCCTATCGGCGGCACAGGAGGAGACTTATATCTGTTTGGATTTACAAGAAGAACCTTCATATACTATTAACTTAACATTAATTTTGCAGAAATTATCCTTTGTTTGGAAGGCAGATGTGATGAAAAAGCTCTGTCAGCAACTCCTTATAGCCCTCCAGATTGGCCAGCCAGCCTTCATTCGTAATGTAATTAAGGCTAAATCTGCATTAATGTGTATCGTATAAAATATTGTTGCTTTACAGAGGTTTTTCAGCATGTCTGCCTTCCATTTTATGCAACGTTAACTTATATCTGCCTGCGAAAATACTATTTCATCCCTGAAAGATTTTATCAGGTATATGGCCCTTCTGATGTTTTCATCAAGCACATCGACCATTGCGGCATCGAGTCCGGCGCCGGCCATATAACTGAGGAATGTGGCCTCAAGGGGTTTTCTTAATGACTTAGGTAAGCCGGTAGATACATTTGAAATCCATGCAATAGTATTTACAGGAGGCTCGATTAGCTCTTTAAGCACCCTGATGCATTCGTGGGAATTTAAAATGTGCTTCTGTCCCATCCCCCTGCCTATGTGTACTATCGAGGGGTCTGCAAAGAGCCTCTCATTTGGCATGTCAGCCTCGTTTGCCATCTCAAGAAGTCCCTCGATTATCTGGAGTTTTGCTTCCAAAGAGGTAGGTATAGTGCCGCTTGAGGCCCTGATGACCAGAGAAGCTCCAGAGTTCGATACAAGCGAGAGCAGCGTTTCCTGGTCTTCGGGTTCTGTCTCTGAGATAAAATTAATGAGGGGTGGCTTTTTGCAAAGTGGTAAGGCCTTTTTGATGGCCTGAATGTTTCTTGAATCAAGAGATATACCGGCGTCTGTTACATCGCAGAGGATTTCTGTTACCCATGGTAAATTGTCTTCATCGCCGGCACCGTCAAGAGAACATTGTAAATTAATCATGTCAGAACCTGCATTAATAAGTTTTTTCATAATCTCTGTTAATGTCTTTCTATCCCTGCTGCTTACCGCATCCATATAAACCCTGTTCCTTGTATTAAGGTTCTCTGCAATAACAATCATCTCTTACCTCCTGTGAGCAAAAATTAGTTAATTAGTGTCTGTCCATAAAGTCGGTTATTTGTCATTCCGGACTTGATCCGGAATCCAGAACCTATTGAATTTACTGGATTCCCGTTTTCACGGGAATGACGCTTTTTATAAATCTGTTAGTTTATAAACAGGCTTTAATTATAGCATCTCTTTTAATCTTTTATACCTACCTCGATCATCCTGTTTTTGATCTCCCTAATCTGATCCCTTATTTTTGCGGCGCGTTCGAATTCGAGTTTCTTTGCAGCCTCTTTCATCTCAGACTCAAGCTTTTTTAATGTTTCCTCGTCATATCCGTATTCGGACTTCTCCTCTGCTACAGCAGGAACGGTCCAGTAATCTGCCTCATAGATAGAACTGAGTATGTCCTTGATGTTGGATTTTACAGTCTCAGGGGTAATCCCCATTTTTTTGTTATACTCTTCCTGTATCTTTCTTCTTCTTTTCGTCTCGTCAAGCGCTCTCTGCATTGAACCTGTGACGGTATCTGCATACAGAATTACCTTCCCATTGATATTTCTTGCAGCACGGCCCGCTGTCTGAATCAATGAACGTTCTGATCGGAGGAAGCCCTCTCTGTCAGCATCAAGGATTGCAACAAGTGAAACCTCAGGCAGGTCAAGCCCCTCTCTTAAAAGATTGACTCCAATCAATGCGTCAAAATTCCCGAGCCTTAGGTCTCTTAATATCTCAACCCGCTCAAGAGTGTCAATGCCGGAATGTAAGTATCTTGCCCTCACACCGAGATCGGTATAGTGATCGGTAAGATTTTCTGCCATCTTTTTTGTAAGAGTGGTTACAAGAACCCGCTCACTTTTTTCTGCACGCTTTCTTATCTCACCTAAAAGGTCATCCACCTGTCCCGAAACCGGCCGCACTGTAAGTTTTGGGTCTATAAGGCCGGTCGGCCTGATTATCTGCTCAACTACACGGCCCCTTGATTTTTCGAATTCATAAGCTCCTGGAGTTGCAGATACATAAATTGTCTGAGTTACCCTGTGCTCAAATTCAGTGAATGCAAGCGGTCTGTTATCAAGTGCAGAAGGCAGTCTGAAACCATAATTTACAAGGGTTTGTTTTCTTGAACGGTCACCCTCATACATACCTCCAATCTGAGGAATAGTTGCATGAGACTCATCAATAACTATCAGGAAATCATCCTCGAAATAATCTATTAATGTATATGGAGGCTCTCCGGTAGCCCTGCCACTAAGATGGCGCGAATAGTTTTCTATACCGTGGCAATAACCGAATTCCCTCAACATTTCCAAATCAAATCTTGTCCTCTGTTCAATTCTCTGTGCCTCAAGGTTTTTTCCCTCTTTAAAAAAGTACTCGATTCTTTCATCCATCTCTTTTTCTATATTCTTTAAAGCCGGATCAAGTCGTTCCCTCGGTGTTATCCAGTGGCTGTTCGGGAAAAGTGCAATCTTATCGAGCCTTCTTATTCTTTTACCTGTGAGGGGGTCAAATTCATAGAGAGCATCAATATCGTCTCCAAAGAATTCTATACAAATTCCCTTATCAAGAGAGAAAGATGGGTGAACCTCTACAATATCGCCCCTTACCCTGAAAGTCCCCCTTCTAAATTCGATATCAGAACGTGCATACTGTATTTCGATTAATCTTCTCAGGATTTCATCACGCTCTGTATGCATCCCTTCTTCTATAATTAGATGCATATCCATGTAGTCCTGTGGGGAGCCTAAGCCGTAGATGCATGAGACAGAAGCCACAACAATTGTATCATTCCTTTCGAGCACTGCCCTTGTTGCAGAGTGCCTCAACCTGTCTATGTCATCATTAATGAGTGCGTCTTTATCTATATACGTATCAGTTGTGGGGATGTAAGCCTCTGGCTGGTAGTAATCATAGTAGCTGACAAAAAACTCAACAGCATTCTCCGGAAACAGTTCTTTAAATTCTCCATAAAGCTGGGCTGCAAGGGTCTTATTATGGGCAATCACGAGGGTTGGCTTATTTATATTCGCAATTACATTTGCAATAGTGAATGTCTTTCCGGAACCTGTAACCCCTAAAAGTACCTGGTGCTTCAGACCCTTCCCTAAGCCTGTTGTAAGCTCTTTTATAGCCCTTGGCTGGTCGCCTTTAGGAGTGAAAGATGTAATAAGCTTGAAATTATCCATATAAATTTAACCCAAATTGAGCGATTATAATCCCCCTCCCCTCGCCCCTCCCGCCAGGGGAGGGGATTTATATAGATATTCCCTCCCACTTTACGGAGAGTCTCCAACAGATTCCCTCCCACTTGACGGGGGAGGGTTAGGGTGGGGGTGTCTGATGGACTATCGGCAAAAAAATCCGCTCAAATTCCATATCCTCCCAGTGCATAATAAATATTATAATTTTAAAGGACATAACTCACAGAGGGGTTTTTTCTTTTTACAAAATGTTTTTCCAAGGTTTACAAAAAGGGCGTGATATTCATTAAACAGCTTCATATCTTTTTTCAGGGATGAGTGGAAAAGCTCCTGAAATTCATCATAAGACTTTTCATGGTTCATGATTCCATGTCTTGATAGAACCCGTTTTGTATATGCATCTATGACAAAAACAGGTTTTTCAAGGGCATAAAGGATGATCGAATCTGCTGTTTCAGGCCCTATACCGTTTATGCTGAGAAGCTTTTTCTTCAAAGAATGTATGTCCTCATTTTTCATCCTCTTCATGCTTCCATGGTAGTCATTCATAAGAAAATCTATAAAAGACTTAAGCCTCTTAGCCTTTATGTTGAAATACCCTGTGGGTCTTATGAGTTCAGAAAGTAACCTGACAGGCATTTTGTGTATAACCCTTGCTGAGAGGGCGTTCTGTTTTTTTAAATTATCTATAGCCTTCTCCACATTCCCCCAGTTTGTATTCTGTGTAAGGATTGCACCAATAGCAATCTCAAGCGGAGTCTTACCAGGCCACCAGTGCTGAGGGCCAAAAGTTTGATATAACTTATGATAAATTTTGCGTAGATTTTTCATTGCCTATTTATTTTACACTATTTTTTTACTATTTCGACTTGTTTATAAATAGGTAAATTGCCTATAATAACTGCTGAATTTACAGCTTATAACTGAAGAATATGGAGGAAACATGCTTGTCAGGGGCAGGGCAAGGAGATTTGGTAATGACATAGACACAGATGTAATTATACCTGCGAGGTATCTTAATACATCTGACCCGCATGAACTTGCGAAGCATGTGATGGAAGGTGTTGACAAGGATTTTTCCGGCAAGGTAAGGGCGGGTGATATTATTGTTGCCGGGAAAAACTTTGGATGCGGGTCATCGAGGGAACATGCGCCAATTGCGATAAAGGCAGCAGGCATCCAGGCGGTAATAGCAAAGAGTTTTGCAAGGATTTTCTACCGGAATGCCTTTAATATAGGGCTTCCCATCTTTGAGTCTGAAGAGGCTTCGGAGAAGATTAAAGAGGCCGATGAGATAGAGGTAGATGCGAACAATGGGATAGTAAAGAATTTAACGAAAAACGAAGAATATAAAGCCAATCCTATACCTCCGTTCATGCAGGAGTTAATCGATGCAGGAGGGTTGGTTGAGTGGACGAAAAAAAAACTGAAAGCTAACGTTTAAGGAAAAAATTATATTTATCCCCCCTCACCCAGCCCTCTCCCGCCAGGGGCGAGGTAATGGTTTTGGATAACTAAATAATCCCCTCCCTTGATGGTAGGGGTAAGGGGAGGGTGAACAGGAGAAAAGATATGAAGTCATATAACATAGCTGTTATCCCCGGAGATGGTACAGGCCCAGAGGTTATTAGAGAGGGCATTAAGGTCTTAGAAGCTGTCTCTCAGAGGTTTGAATTCAAACTTGGGTTTAACTATTATGATTTTGGGGGTGAGCGGTATTTAAGGACAGGTGAAACCCTGCCAGATAGTGCAATCGCTGAACTTAAAAAATATGATGCGATCTATTTCGGTGCAATAGGACATCCTGATGTAAAGCCTGGCATACTCGAGAGGGGAATTCTCTTAAGGCTGAGGTTCGAGCTTGACCAGTATATTAATTTAAGACCTGTAAAGTTGTATCCCGGAGTTGATTGTCCATTAAAGAATAAGAGGCCTGAGGATATAGACTTTGTTGTCGTGAGAGAAAATACAGAGGGACTGTATGCCGGAGCAGGCGGTGTTCTGAAGAAAGGTACGCCTGATGAGGTTGCAATACAGGAGTCTATTAATACAAGGAAAGGAGTTGAGCGGTGTATACGGTTTGCCTTTGATTACTGCAAGAGGAGAAATAAGGATAAAAAGCTTACGCTATGTGGTAAGACAAATGTCCTCACATTTGCCTTTGACCTATGGGAAAGAACATTCCATGAAGTAGCAAAGGAATATCACGAGATAAAGATTGATTATGCACATGTTGATGCTGTAGCAATGTGGTTTGTGAAGAATCCTGAATGGTTTGATGTCATCGTAACAGACAATATGTTTGGAGATATTATTACTGATTTGGGAGCGATGATACAGGGGGGGATGGGCATAGCTGCAGGTGGAAACATCAACCCTCAAGGTGTCTCGATGTTTGAGCCTATAGGGGGCTCTGCACCAAAATATACAGGAAAGAACGTGGTTAACCCCTTAGCTGCAATCTGTGCAGGAGGAATGATGCTTGAACATATTGGCGAAAATAAACCGGCACAGCTTATTGAAAAGGGTGTTATGGAGGTTACAGGTAAATATCTCAAAAGCCTTTCCGCAGGGCAGATGGGTTATAGTACAACCGAGATTGGCGACCTTGTTGCAAAGCTTGTGAATGAACTTAGCCTTGTCGGAATCGACTCGCAATGAGATTGACAAAGCATCGAGTTATTTGATATAAACAAAATCTACTCCTGGGTAGCTCAGTCGTCCGTCTGAAAGGTCGGACGGAGGGTGGCTACAGTAATGACGATGAAATTCCTGGGTAGCTCAGTCGGCAGAGCGGGTGGCTGTTAACCACTTGGTCGGGGGTTCGAATCCCTCCCCAGGAGCCAACAAATGTCATTTTTGTATGTCTTATTTTGTCTATATTCTAACGAGTGAATCCACTGGTCAATTATTAATTTTCAGTATTTTTTGTGTAGTTTATAAATTATTTGAATATCTCCCCTGTTCCTTTATACCAGAACAGTAGATCAAGGTGGGAGAGTGGGATATTTATTTGTTTTGCGAACTCCATCATATTTTTCTCTATCTGCATGTATTTTGCCTGGCTTATAGACTTTGGTATCTCCTCTATTATCCCAAGCTGGTTTAAATTTCTGAGTATATGCCTGTCAAGAATGGCAATCTTTTCTCCAAATCCTATATTCCTTAAGAAATGGCTTGCCTCCTTGTAACCAATGCCTTTTATATTCTGAACTAACCATTCCCTGCATTCATAAATATCAGTAAAGTGGCTCAGTAACTGCTTTATAGAGACTCTGTGACTATTTACCTTAAAATCCCCCCTTCCCCCCTTTACTAAAGGGGGGTGGGGGGGGATTACTTTTATTCTATTTTGTTTCGTAAATAATTTTCTTGTCCTTACTATATATTCTGCTTTTTTATTCTTAAATCTAACACAGTTTAATCCTTGTTTAATTTGTTTAATGGTTCCCTTTGATAATAGATCTTGCTTCTCTAACTTCGCTATGGCATCCCAGCAGGATTTTGCCTTAGATTGCGGGGTAAGGATGCAGAAGGCTAATTCGGTGAAAATTTCTTCATCATTTCCATCCGACCAGAGTTTTTTAAATTCTTTTAATCGGGAAATTATTTCGTTTTTTTTGATTCCGTATATTCTTTTTAATTGACTGATATCGTGTTTGTTTAATTTCATTATTGTTAGTGTAACATAGAAAAATAAAGTATACTAAAACGGTAATCCCACCATTTAGTAAAGGTGGGTAGGGTGGGAATAATGATTAACTTAGTTGTATTTTAATTGTCATTCCGTGCTTGATACGGAATCCAGGGTTTCCCGTGAAAACGGGAACCTATTTCCTTATAGCTCCCTGCTTTCGCAGGGACGGCGTCTGGATTCCCGCTTTCGCGGGAATGACAGCACTAATTATTATTGGTTCTGCGAAAGTTATATGATTAACTAATATAGAGAAGGGATTTAAGAGGTACCAAATGACAGAAGGAATGTCTAATACTTGCGACTCATTTGAACATGGCGGAAATATATATAGGCTTGCAGAAGAACTCAAGATGCAGGAACGAAAGGTAATGGATTTCAGTGCTTCTGTAAATCCACTCGGCGTATCTAAAAAGATAAAGACAGAAATGCGGAAACACCTGAAATATCTTCATAACTATCCGGACCCTGAGGCAAAAAGATTGAGAAAGAGGCTCGCACAATACCACGGAATCGACCTTGAGACAATTCTTTGCGGTAATGGAAGCACAGAATTCATTTATCTGATAACAAAGGCCTTAAGGCCTCAAAAGGTTCTTATCCCGGCACCGACATTTTCAGAATATGAAAGGGCGATAATATTACAGAACATGCCCCCTCCCCCCCTCCCGCAAGGGGAGGGGAACTCTCTAAAAATTCCTTCCTCCTCGAGGGTCGGAATCGACTCGTACCGAGGGGAGGGCAAGGGAGGGGGGGGAAGTCAGAGGTCCGGGATCAGGGAGCAAGTTTCTATCAAGTATTTCACGCTCGATAATAAAAATGGTTTTGAAATAATCCCTGATAAATTTATAGCTACAATGAAAGGGGATATAAACTCCGAATTAAGCGATACTCCTTGCGAAATGGCCTTTCTGTGTAATCCCAATAATCCGACAGGAAGATTACTCAGAGGAGATGATGTCAAAAGGATTGCAGATGCAGCAAAAGAATTTAAATGTTATCTGATTGTTGATGAGGCGTTTATAGATTTTTGTGCTGATGACTCAGTAATAAAGGATGTGAGAGACAACCCATATCTAATTGTGCTGAGGTCTATGACAGGGTTTTATGCCCTTTCAGGGTTAAGGATTGGATATGGTATCTTTCCTCAGCATCTCATCGGGAGGCTTAAAAAATATAAAGAGCCATGGACAATAAACAACCTGGCACAGAGGGCAGCAGTGGTAGCACTTAAAGATAAGGTTTACAGAAGTGAGACATTTAAATTAATAAAGGGAGAGAAAAAATTCCTTGAAAAAAGTTTCAGGAAAATAGGGATAGAATTTTTTGATTCTGATGTTAATTTCTATCTGTTGAAAATAAATAATGCAAATGAGTTATGTCAGCAGCTAAAAAGAAAAGGCATACTTCTCAGAGACTGCTCGATTTTTCGAGGGCTTGACAGTACATATTTAAGGGTTGCTGTGAAATCACACAAGGAAAACACAAATTTAATAAAGGAGCTTACATCGATTTTACCACCCCTCTCAGTTCCCCCTTACCAAGGGGGGGATAAAGGGGGGTGAGAAGGCTAGAATAATATGCCGTTCAGGCAATGGTTAAGAAGTGGTAACTTTGCAATAGAAGGGATACTTCATGCTGCAAAGACCCAGCGACATTTGAGGTATCACTTTTACAGTGCAGCCATTGTACTTCTTTTAAGTTATATCCTCGGTATCTCACGAACAGAATTTCTCATCATCGCTCTCTCTGTAATTGCGGTGCTTCTCGCAGAAATGTTCAATACTGCAATAGAAACAATAGTTGACATAGTATCACCAGAGCATAGCGAGAAGGCACGTATAGCAAAAGACATAGCTGCTGGTGCTGTGTTCATAACTGCCGTCGGTGTTGCAGTTATAGGCTATATAATCTTATTCCCATATTTACGTGATTCTTTCCATAAAGGACTCTATATAACAAAACACTCTCAGGAAGAAATTTCTCTCTTAGCATTTATAATTGTGCTCATCCTTGTTGTGATAACAAAGGCATATTTCGGTAAAGGTCTGCCATTACGAGGTGGTATGCCAAGCGGGCATTCTGCACTTGCATTTTCAGTATGGATGGCAATAACGTATATAACAGAAAATTTTATCATATCACTGTTTTCTTTTATACTCGCCGTAATAATTGCACAGAGCAGAGTTATAACAAAGGCTCATAGCCCGTGGGAGGTTATTCTCGGCAGTTTGATGGGAGCATCAGTGACCTTTCTGCTGTTCAGAATATTCTCATGATATTAAGCTGATTTTCCTTTGATTAAATAAACCTTAATATTGCATAACGATGAGGCAGATATGCCGAAAAACCCTTGCAAAGCAATGAGATTTTAATATGATTCACATGACTGCAATCCTAATGGTAAGTCCATATTTTGCAAGTAGGCTGGCTGGCCTTGTTTGAGGACTTTGCGGTGTCGCTGGCAGGCTTTTTTCAGCATATCTGCCTCACATATCAAACATTTTTGCAACAATAAAGCAAATATGAAATAATACATATATGTTTAAACTTCGTGATGCAATAGTCAAGCTTTATAAAAAGGCTGCAACATCACTGCCTACTGATGTTGAGGCCGCATTAAGGTATGCACATGCAGAAGAGAAGGAAAGGTCAAATACTAAAGCTGCACTTTCAGTAATCCTTGAGAACACAAAGATTGCTAGGGAAACTGTGAGGCCAATTTGCCAGGATACAGGCGTACCTGTATTTTTTATAAAAGTGCCATTTGGTATTAGACACCTCGAAATAAGAAGTGTAATTATTGAGGCAACACGGATTGCGACAGTAAAAGTCCCTTTGAGGGCCAATGCTGTTGACATACTTACTGATAAGAATTCAGGAGACAATACAGGTATTGGCTTCCCTGTCATGTACTTTGAAGAAACCAAAGGCAAAAAACTTACAATAGACCTTATGTTGAAAGGTTCAGGATGCGAAAACGCAGGACAGTTATACAAGTTGCCAGTTGAAGAACTTAAAGCAGAGCGAGATTTAGGGGGTGTGAGAAAATGCGTGCTTGATACTGTTTACAAAGCCCAGGGTAAAGGATGCCCGCCATATATTATTGGTGTAGGGATAGGTGCTTCAAAGGATCAGGTAACAAGACTTGCTAAGGAGCAGCTTTTGAGAGGGATCGAAGATAAGAATAAACATGAAGTTTTATCAGAGCTTGAGAAGAGACTCCTTAGAGATATAAATCAGCTTGGAATAGGCCCACTCGGCCTTGGAGGTAAAACAACAGCTATCGCTGTGAAGATCGGCGTAAATCATAGACACCCTGCATCGTATTTTGTTGACGTATCAGTCTGCTGTTGGGCTGATAGAAGGGCAAGGTTAACATGGTAAATCCAAAATCCAAAGTCCAAACCTCAAAATTAAAAATTAAAAAAACAAAGACAATAAACCTTCCTTTGACCAAAGGTAATGTACTTTCACTGTGTGTTGGAGATATGGTCTTGATAAATGGACAGATTGTAACAGGCAGAGACAAGTTGCATAAGTTTTTATTTAATAAAAAACCATCAAAGAAACAGATACCGTTCAATCTCGAAGGCACGATACTCTATCATTGCGGTCCGATAATCAAAAAGACAGCAAAGGGCTTCGAGCTTATTGCAGGAGGTCCGACAACAAGCATGCGGATTGAGATGTATGAGCATCGGATAATCTCAGAATATGGGCTAAGGGGCGTGATGGGGAAGGGAGGTATGGGAAGGCAAACCCTGAATGCCCTTAAAGAAAACGGCTGTGTATACCTTCATACCATAGGTGGTGCTGCTGTTTATCTTGCTGACAGGGTTAAAAAGGTAGTTGATGTCTGGAAGCTTGAAGATTTCGGTAATACCGAGGCAATGTGGGTATTTGATGTTAAAGAATTTCCGGCAATAGTGACAATGGATGCGCATGGCGGAAGTCTCCATGAAAAGATAGAGAGAAGTTCATATATCGAATTTAAAAGGCTTATTGGATTAAGATAATATTTACTTCTAAATAATCAGAAACTTTAGGAAAATTGACGATTACTTTGAGAAGGTATGAATGATAGCTTGAGCTAAGACTTATCCTTCTGCTTTTTCTGTTCGTACATCAATTTGTCAGCCCGGATCAGCATTTCATCTAAAGAATAAGTGCAATCAGGATCGCAGCGTACTATGCCAACACTTAACGACAGCTTATAGTTAAACTCTTTTTTTTCATTTTGAATTTCAATGTTTTTTTGCAGTCGTTCGGTGACTATTTCTGAAGGGTTTACAGGATTTTCTATCTGAAAAACCACAAACTCATCCCCGCCAATTCGACCGATTACGTCAGACTCGCGAAAACTTTTCTTGAGAATTTTGGCGGTTTCTATTAATGCCAGGTCTCCTTCTTTGTGACCCAAAGTATCGTTAATATCCTTCAGATCATCCAGGTCGCCAGAAAGCAGCAAAGTTCCTTTCTTTAAACGGCGTGCCATTTTTAGTTGCTGTTCTGCCACAGTTAAGAATCCTCGCCGGTTATAAATACCGGTAAGCTCATCGGTAACAAGGGCTTCCTCAAGTTTCTTTCTGCTCTCCAAGTTAAAAATTTTAATTATTCCGGTTACAGATAGGGCAGCAATTATTGCCAGGCCAGCTCGAAAAACCTGTACTGGTATATATATGTTCGATAAGAAGGAATCAGCATTAAGCCAGTTTGAAGGAAAAAAATCTCCTTTGGGAACGACTAATCCGCTTAAGAGGCTATAGGCAATGAATGATAAACCCGAAAACAAGAAATAACTCTTTACCTTAGCCTGTTTTAATACTCTTTCTTCATGTCTGTAATAACAAAAAAAACCTAAACCAGTAAAAATGGCACCTGGAAAACATAGAAGATACCTTGCCCAGATAGTTCCTGTTTTCGAGAAATCATGATATTTAGAAGCAAAGATAAAAAAGATGAAAATCCCAATGACCAGATATATCCACCAACCAAGATACCGAACAATCTTTTTTTGCCATGTGTGCAATCCTTCATGAATACTTTCTTTTAAAAGCCTTCTGCCAAATTCAAAAAGTAAAATGAAGGAGGTAATAAGACAGAACAACCGAACAAGATCAAATATCTCGCTTTTGTATTTAATTATTGCCCACATATCCAGCCACTCATTCATTCCGTGAACTAAACCAAACCCTGCTAAAAGCCATAAAATGTCTGCTAATTTAAATGCACTCCCTTTTTTCGGCTGGACTAAGATGCTAATCCCCATCGTAAAAAAAGCCAAGCCGTAGAAGAAAAATACGATGTCTAAATTATTTTTAAACCACTCAAAAATCAAATCCATCATTAGTTCCATATTCATAAATATATAATATTTTTATGTTTATAAATTATAAAAAAATAATGATATACTTAATTATATCCCTATATTAGGTTATTCAATTAGGTTAAGACGTGACTGCCAGTGCAAGTTAAAATTCTTGTTATTATATAAGAAAAATTAATCGGTGTAAACAATTCAACCTAAAAATTATTCGGATAACTTATATACGTTTCTCCGGAGTCCAGTTTTTTTATCTCGATACCCACGTCAAAAGCCTCTTTAAGCAAGTTCCCTGTCAACACTGTTTCAGGGTTGCCAATTCCAAGAACTTTTCCATCTTTAATCAGCATCACCTTCTCAAACTGTGATGCCATATTTATATCGTGAAGAGCCATGATTATTGAGATGTTTTTCTTCTCTTTCAATTCCCTGAGTAACCTCTGTATCTCTATCTGGTACTTTATGTCGAGGTTTGCAAGGGGCTCATCTAAAAGTAAGAGTCCTGCGCCCTGAAGGAGAGTCATTGCTATAAATGTCCTTCTCCTTTCACCCCCACTCAAATTTGCTATGTATGATTCTGATTTTTCTTTAAGTCCAACCAACTCTAATGCCTCATCAACAGTTATTTCCGGTGGTATGGAGTATGGATAAAGCCCCATGCTGACCAGGTCTCTGACTTTAAATGGCACGTTTATATCAAGAAGTTGTGGAAGGTAGCATAATAACTTTGCCCTGTCTTTATTCTTATATGACTGCAACGGTTTGTCCCAGAGTTTTACATGACCGTCAGATGGCTTTAATATACCGCTTGCAAGCTTGAGGATAGTTGATTTACCTGAGCCATTGGCGCCTAAAAGCCCGATGAACTCTCCGTTGCCTACAGAGAATGTCAGGTTATTGATGAACTTTTTATTTCTGAAATACTGAAACCCGACATTATAGAGTTCAAGAATAGAATGGTTATATACTGATGACATCTCTCTTCCTTAATAGATAAAGGAAATATGGTGAACCGATGATGGCAGTTACAATTCCCGAGGGTATTTCCATTGGAGGCATAATTGATTTTCCAATCAGGTCTGCTAAGCACAAAAATGCTCCGCCACAAATAGCAGATACAGGTATCAAAACCCTGTTGTCAGAACCGATGAAGAATCTTACAATATGAGGTATAAGGAGACCAATGAAACCGATTGTGCCTCCGAGTGATACAGATGCTGCGGTCATAAGTGCGACGGATGCAAAGAAAAGCAGCCTTTCCCTTTGGACAGAAAATCCGAGACTATGGGCAAGTTCATCGCCGAGCATCAAGGCATTTAGCGCCTTTGCCCTGGAGATGGAGATGCAGAGACCTGCGGTAATGAACACAAAGCCATATGGAATCAATGACCAGTCTGCAATCGAGAGATCTCCAAATATCCAGAGTAAAGCTCTTCTCATACTCTCATCAGAAGAAATACTGATAAGGAGCATCAGTATTGAATAGAAGAGAAAACTCAGGCCTATACCTGCGAGTAGAAGCCGTTCAGGCCGCAGACCACCGCGCTTCCATCCAAATGCGCCAACCACGATACTGACAATAGAGGCACCGATAAAGGCTGTCAAAGGTATACTGAATTTGCCTAATAGATATGTGCCTGACAAAAGTCCTAATGCTGCTGCAAGTGCTGCACCGCTTGAGATGCCGAGGATATAAGGGTCAGCAAGGGGGTTTCTTAATATGCCCTGAAGTACAGCACCTGAGGCTCCAAGTGCTATTCCCATAAGGACTGCAACTATAACCCGTGGGAGTCTTATGGAAATTAATATTTCTTTCTCTGCGCCAGTTAACTTAAAAGGATTTATTATCCTCGGCCCGAGAAATATAGAGGTTGAAAGGATTAAAACTGAGATTAATATTAAGGTTGAGATTTTTATTTTAGACACTTGGCTATCTCCTCTATCCCTTTGATAATTCTTGGCCCGAGCCGGTAAAGGTTATCACTGACAGTGACACGGCCTGCTTAACCATAGAATAGTATTCAAAATATTTAAGCTTTACTCTCACTTTATAATCTGGTAAACTTTAAAAAAATGCAAGCATAACAAATAATTCAGGATATCAGAAAGAATAATTTCAGGTTCAAGGACCATTGAAAGGTGCTTTAACCAAGCTAAAGATATCTCGTTGGAAATAAAATAAAGAAATACCTGAAAGGAGGAAAGACAATGAATTTCTGGGAAAAGGTTAAAGGTGATTTGCAGAAAGGAATTAAAGAGGGCATCGATTTTGTTAAGGAAGGTGCTACTATTGTAAGAGTTAAGGCAGAAGAACTTACTGAAGAAGGGAAGAAAAGACTTAAGATTTTTGAACTTAAGACAAAGGTTCAAAGGGAGATTGCGGAGCTTGGCGGCGTGGTCTATGACCTCAGCTCAAAGGTCAAGAACCCTATGCTCGAAAGTAAGGTTAAAGCAGTTGTATCCCGGATCAAAAAACTTGAGGCACAGATAGCAAAGCTTGAGGGAAAGATAAAGGTGGCATCCAGGAAGGTGGCCAAAAAACATACTGTAAAGTCAAAAGGTAAATAGAAACTTTTATCTTTCAAAAAGAGTTGCACATATAATTATATATGGAAACACAACCATGGCAACGATTATCCTGTTGTTAATTATAGTTGCTACAGTGGCAATATTCTCTGTGCAGAATGCCATGCCTGTAGCTATAACATTTCTTTTCTGGAAGTTTGAGGCATCCCTTGCAATAGTAATTTTTCTTTCTGTAATTGCTGGAATGATTGTAGGGGCGATTATCGTGTCATTATTAAAAGTAAAGTCATCTGTTAAAAAAATAGCGAAAGATAAAAGCCCCTGAATTCTTCAGGGGCTTTTTGAAATTTACTTTGTTATCTAATCTTATCTTAGATTTTGACAACCAATACAGGACACGGTGCATGGCCGATAACCTTTTCGGTAACGCTACCCATAAGGAGCCTTCTGAATCCACTTCTTCCATGGCTCCCTACCACTATAACATTAGAATCGTATTCTTTCGCGAGATTGGTAACAACTTTATAAGGCTCTCCTTCCCTTACAAATGTCTCTGTTTTTACGCCTTGTGCCTCTGCCTTTTTCTTTACATCTTCTACGAATCCCTTTGCTTTTTTAACAAGGTCCTCAACTGCACCTGGCGCCCGAGCCATAAACTCTTCTGTCACATCAACAACAGAGACTACCTTTATCTCACCCCCATAGGATTTTGCAAAATTTATGGCGCTGTCTGTTGCAGCTGCGCTGTATTTTGAGCCGTCTGTGGTAAGAAAGATACCCTTCCATCCGATAGCTGTGTTCTCTGGAACGACAAGGATATCCCTCTGGCTATGGCCTATAACCCTTGCAGTAACACTTCCAACAAATGCCCTTTCAAGATGGTGCGTACCCCTTCTTCCCATTACTATCAAATCACAGTTTTCAGCATCTGCAAGGTCAACAATCCTTTCGTAGATATCGCCTTCTTCGCAGACTGTCTTTATCAATGCCCTTTCTGCCTTTGCTATCTCCATTGCTTCAAAGAGGGCCTTCTCACATGGTTGCTTCATAGCTTCTATTATATTCCCGATAGCAGTGAGTCCTAAATCTCCTTCATAAGGAGGAATTACAGATACAACTGTTATCCAGCATTTTTCGCTGTTTGCCAATTTGATTGCCTGTCTGAGGGCATTTTTGCTTGATTCTGAGCCGTCGATCGCAACAAGTATTTTTCTATATTTTCCCATATGTATTACAACCACCTTATGTCGTTTGTTCTATTGCTGACTGTTTGGCAAGCTCGCGTTCTGCACGGCGACCTGCGAACATCGCCTTGAGAATGATACCTGCTCCGATAAGAAGCGCAAATGCCATTATACCAAAACTCGTGTTCTTCAGAATCTTGGCAGTGGTTTCACTCATAGCCCCTATCATACCTAAATTGGAAAGGTAAACAGGGATCATGAGCGCCCTGCTGAAAAGAACAGTTACCATTATAACACCCATGACGAATTTTATCATATACGGCTTCACATATGTTGTACCCATGGCTCCCAGCTGAATACCAAATAGAGAGCCGGCCAGAATAATTGCAGTTAAACGGAAATCAACAAATCCGTGTAATGCATATTTGAATGAACCGCCGAGTCCCATGACAAATGCTACAACGAGTTCAGTAGCCGATCCCATAAGACTGGGTGCACCGAGAACATAGATTATTGAGGGTACCCCGATAAAACCGCCCACCGCAATAGTAGCAGCCAGCATGCCTGTGGCAAACCCGAGCGGTATAATAAAGAGA
>Ga0214474_1000105_pt1 | contig 43042 bp, 45 predicted proteins | sample RVTome_2_FD_187335 | JGI IMG/M metagenome (GOLD analysis project Ga0214474, IMG submission 187335) | Soil microbial communities from uranium-contaminated site in the Upper Colorado River Basin, Wyoming, United States - RVT95D214 HiSeq ... | reverse complement strand
TGGACGGACAGAGACATTGGCATCGCATCGAAAACTCCCTTCTTCCATATTTCCTGTGGAGATCTCAAGATATTGAAGAATGGATCGAAGTTTTTTTAAATAATCGCCTGCCTCCTCTGGAGATCGAATATCTGGCCCGCTCACAATCTCAACGAGAGGAATCCCTGTACGATTGAAATCCACATAGCTGAATGAAGCAGTCTCCGGTGTCTCACCATGCTTCAACTTCCCAGCATCCTCCTCCATATGAATGCGGATGATTTGAATGCGTTTCTTTTCCCCTTGTACCATGATTTCAATGAAGCCATCCTCTGCCAAAGGATACTCATACATAGAAATTTGATACCCTTTGGGAAGGTCAGGATAAAAATAATTCTTTCTGGCAAAAAGGCTGTACGGGGCAATTCGGCAGGAAGTCGCCAATCCCAATTTAATGGCGTACTCCACAGCCTTCCGATTCACCACTGGAAGAGAACCAGGTTGTCCAGTACAAACAGGACAGGTCTGTGTATTGGGTTCCTCCCCAAAAGTGGTAGAACATCCGCAAAATATTTTCGACCGGGTCAAGAGCTGGGCATGGACTTCCAAGCCAATAACAGGTTCATATTCCACAAGAATCTCCTATCTTATAAAGATTGATGGTTAAAAATATAATAAACTCCTCTCCTTGTCAAATCATCTACTCAGTAAGGGCTTTGTCCTGAACCCTGTATGGTTTAGGGTTGACAAACCGTAGGGATTCCATTACCTTAATCCAAAATGTCCAAAAATTTCCAAATCCCCCCTTCGTTTTCCTTGATTGAAAAAGGGAAAGTCTCTCTTCTACTCAAGGAGGAGTATAAAAACCTTCTCCTTGAGCAGGGGATTGAAGATATTAATACTTATCTTAAAAAAACTTATCAAATCTCTCGCTATCTTAAAGGTCGAGCTCCTCATCCTGTTATCCCTCTTGGGAATGGTAAAAACATGGTTCTTCGCCAATATTCACATGGAGGATTATTGCGAGCCATTACCGGAAGTACTTATTTCTTAGGGTCAAGATCCTTTCGAGAACTGGCTTTGACTGAAGAGATCCGGTCCTTCGGGATACCTACGATCTTCTCCATCGGTGCCATTCACCAAAAAACATTCTTTTCCTTCTATCAGGCCTATTTCTTAACCTTGGAAGTCCCTTCCGCTATGGATCTAATTCAATATTTTCAAGCAATTGGAACATGCCCCTCCCGTGAAAAACTCTCCCAAAAGCGAAAAACCATTCGCCATATCGGCCTCCTTATTCGTCAATTTCATCAAGCTGGTTTTTACCATGGTGATCTCCAACTTAAAAACATTCTAATGTCAGGGGACCAAATTCTTCTCATCGATTTTGATCGATCTTATCGAAAGCAGAACCTCCCTGTCCAAGAAAGAATGAAAAATCTCCTACGCCTCAACCGTTCTGTGGAAAAATGGAAACGCCTTGGGCTGCCAATCACTCGCACAGATGGTTGGCGTTTCTTTTTGGCTTATTCAGGAGACGATAAAAAGATTCTAAAAACAATGGCAAAAACGCTTCGCACCTTTTCGCTTCGATTTTTATTCTACCGATTCGGCTGGGCCCTAGAAAAAATAGTTAATAGTTCGGGGTTCAGAGTTCGGAGAAATAAAGTTTTGAGTTAGGAGTTCGGAGTTTGAAGAAAAAATCCTGACTACGAACTCCGAACTAAATACTCCGAACTGATTTCTTTCAGGAACTCTTTAAGTGGTTGGATGAGATAGGGTGTATGATAAAGGAAGAAATGGTCTGCGCCTGGAATGATGGCTAAAGACTTTGGTTCATCGATTTGTTGATACCATTTCTCCAATATAGAGAGAGGACAGAAAAAATCTTGATCTCCTCCAATAATAAGTTTTCTCTTTTTACATCCCTTTAGAAATCCAAAATCATATATCTCAAGAGGTGGGGCGACCGCTACCATCCCCTCAAATCTTTCATCCTTGATGGCAATGGGGAAGCCTGCCCAGGCTCCGAAAGAGTATCCTACCAGAACGAGAGGAGACTGGTTGTCCTTCAGTCTTGAATAGAAGTAATCCGCTGCAGCCTTCACATCCTCCCTTTCCCCAATTCCTTCTCCATAAGATCCTTCGCTTTCCCCTACTCCTCTGAAATTAAACCGGAGCGTTGAGAATCCTTCTTGAGAAGCTACCTCCATAGCGGTCGTAATAACGGGGTGATCCATATTCCCCCCGTACTGAGGATGAGGATGACAAAGGATGACTCCGCCTTTAAAAGAAGAAGCCTCTTGAATACCCAAGAGGCTTTCCAACTGAATCCTATGAGATGGAATAAATACCTTTTCTTCCTTCATCCCATAATGATTACACGAAGTTTTTTTTATTCTCAATGCATTTCTAATCGGTGTAATCGTTTCATAATCTGTGTAATCAAGATTTCTGGACTTTTTCAGAAATCTCCCGATGAGTCTCTCGGAATATTTTTTTATTTCCCTTCCCCCCTGGTTTTCCCATTTCATAAGATTCGATCTTTGCATCGACCTTCTCTTTTATCCATTCCAAGATATTTCTTAATATCTCAAAAAATCGAACTTCAAAACGGGTGATGTCCTCACTCTCAATCCTTTCGTTTAGGGATTTTAGCCAATCATTCAACTTTTTTTGTATTTCTTTTAAAACCTGGAGCATGTGAGAATCTGCTTCTCTTTTTGTCTCTTCATCCTGGATGAGGATAATCCGGTATCCCTCTGATGTTGTCTCCCCAGGGATCGTCTTTTTAGAATTAGAGAAGAAGTCTGAAACCAAACTTATCCCGAGGATAAGGATCAGAAAGAATGATAAGATAGGACCAATCCATTTCTTCATAATTTGCAAACCCCTCAATAATAAAATGGTGGGCGATGCGGGAGTTGAACCCACGGCCTTTGGTTCCGGAGACCAACGCTCTATCCAACTGAGCTAATCGCCCTTTCTAACGATTTCCGATACTTACAACTTTATGTGAATCCGGGTTTTTATCCACTGTTGTGAAAAACGTTGTGACTCCATCCAGCAATTTTACAGCGTTCTTCTTATGCTCAGGCGTTGGGTGTGAATACCGCATCGTCATTTTTATATCTTTGTGACCCATTAATTCCTGAATCGTTTTTAAATCAACCCCTGCCATTCCTAAACGTGATCCAAAAGTATGACGGAGATCGTGAAATCTAAATCCCTCAATCTTCGCCTTTTTTAGTGCTGACCACCACCCAGTCTTTACGTCTCCGTAAGGTTTCCCATTATCCGAAAAGACATATTCGCTTTTAGATACCTTTTTATCACCTTCCAGGGTGGCTGTCAATTTCTTATTCATGGGGACCCTGCGGATCTCCCCGTTCTTTGTTTCCTCAACCAGGATATGACCAGTCTTGAAATCCACATTGGACCATTTCAGGTTGAGAATTTCCCCTTTCCTCATCCCGGTATTCAAGGCAGTTATGATGATCGGTTCAAGGTGTTGTGACTTTGTTGTGAGTTTGACGGCCTCCAGGAGCCTGGTTTCTTCCTCTTCGCTAAGTATCCGATCCTTCCCCTTTGGCTCCTTCAAGAATTTAACCTTATTCTTTCCAAAACCAAATGGATAATTTTGGGCTTTCCCCCAGGCTATCGCCATATTGAACATATGACGGAGACAACCCAATTCTCGATTGATCGTTGCCGGCTCTGCTCCCTCTTCCTTCCGGGTCTTTTTATATTTCTTGATTAACAAGGGATTGATTTCTGATAGTAGCTTTCCATCGAAGGTTTTAGAAAGGTGCTTCAAAGAGCATTCGTCCCGTAGTGAGGACTTAGGTTTTTTATCTCCCCTGGTCAGTTCAAGATATTCATCTTTAAACTTGTTAAAGGAAACCTGAATCTTTTTAGGCTTCCACTCTCCACGGATAACTTCACTCCTCTTAATATCCAATTTTTCCTAAGCAACGCTCTTAGCTACCTTGCCCACTTTCTCGGTATAACGCTTCCCTTCGTAATAGAAGTCAATATACCAGCTTTTCCCTCTAAGATAGACTCCCATTCAACTCACCTCCTTTTGCTCGATTGATTTGTGACCCTTTTATAAATTCCCTTCTTTCGCTTTTTTATTTCTTTGACCCTGTTACGAACCTCTTCTAAATCTGTTAATTCAACTTTTTGGCTCTTCTTCCGTCCTATGACAATCACCCCCTCTCTCCTACCTTAAAATCAATCTCCACAATTCGTTTTAACAAGACTTCTCCCCTTTGCCAATATCAAACCATACACCATGAATCAATGAGTTACGGGTTAATCGGATTTACTCTCTTTCTCCAACTTCTTTAATTCCTGTAACTTCCCAAAATTCCTTCCCAGGGTTTTAAGTAACTTTATTTTGATGTGATCCTCCTGCGTGAATTTATCCTTTCCCATAAACTTCTTTGAATAGTCAAAAAACTCGGTTATGATCTTATCCTGCATAAAAACTTTTTCTTCTAATTTTCTAATTCTCTCTTCAAACTGCTGCATTAAAATTTTATCTTCTAACTTCCGAATTCGCTCTCCCAACTCCTCAACCGTTGCCAACTTAATCACCCCCACTCTTACCTTAAAATCAATCTCCACATTGCACTACAACAAGACTTCTCACCTCTGCCAATAACAAAGCATGAATCAATGAGCTATCTCCTTTCACATTTATCTAAATTGCACAAAAACCCTTAGACCTTTAGACCAATCATAGTTTTTCAGAAATGCCTCGATATCGCTTTTGACAATCTGCACATATTTGTCTTCGGCTTCTTTAGTAAGCGGTTCTTCCCAATTTGCAGATGTGAGGGTTACAAAAGCCGTATTTTCTTTTTCTACAACCCACACTATAAAGCCAATTCGTGTTCGCCAAGAATCAGTCCTATCCTTAATTACTTTGAATATAGATATTTCAAGCCATTCTTTTCTTGTAGGTGAATAAGGTTTATCCAAATCACCTGCGAAGGTAGATGCTGAGAAATGAAAAATAATAAAAATAGCCACAGGAAGAACTACCAACTTACCCAATAATGAATTCATTTGGTTACCCTTTTCGCACTGATCCCTTTTACAGTGGTACGCTCCAGGAACGATTATCAAAGGGACCATTTATAGATTTCCAACCCGTTCCACATCTCAAGGTTGTCTTGTATTTTCGTCCCATGTTATTTATGTAGGTAGCAGATGTTTCAAAATCAAATATTGAAAGTCTTTTCTCTATAAGCTCTTTGAAAAAGTCAAAGTGTTCTTTTTCATCAATAATCTCTTTTTGCTCTTTTAAAATCCTCACTGAAAATGCCTTCCTTTGCCCAGGCAATACTGAATTCACTTGTTCAAAGACAAATTTAAAATGTTTATCCATTTGTTTTTCTGCAATAGTCAATTTAAACGCAGGAAACCTACTATAGTTCTCTAAATAAAACTGATTTTCCGTTGTATCCATATAAAAATTTAAGTTTGGCATTGTGCTAATTTTATTTTGATATCCTATCTCCTTTCTCATTCGTCTTGTCTCCAATGAGTACCAGAGTAAGGCTAAAAAAGTTACAAAAAGAATAAGATCGCTTAAGGTAACTTTAACCACTAACCCATGGGTAATAGTTATTTGTATTATTTCGGACATTTACTTTCTCTCCCTTTTTTGAAATCTCTCCCAATACTCATCAATGGCACGCCTCAAAATATCAGAAAGAGGAAGGCCAGTCTTCTTGTTCATTGTCTTTAACCTTTTGATTTGTAGGTCTGCTAAATAGAAATTCATCCTTTTCATCGTCATGCTTTAAACTCCCCTCAAATGTTATGAGTCAATTATACACAAAGTCTGCCTTTTGTCAAGCTTTTTCTTTGGACTCGATTGGACATCTTGGGAATGATTTCCAGATTGACTTTATTTGACAGTATGATAGTATCGAAGACAAAAAAGGATCTTGCACCTTTTTAGAAAGGATGATGGTATGGACTATTCGAACCGGTGGGAAATAATTAGAGAAATTGGTGAGGGGGGACAAGGGAAAGTCTATCGCGTTCTTGACAAGCAAAAGTTTCATTCAAAAGAAGATCTCATTAAAATGACTAAAGCTTCGATAATAAATTTTTCAGCGATTCAAACAGAAAAAATGAAAGATGATGATTTCAAATTATTTAAGGATACTGTCCTCCAAATTGCTCAAATGGAGGACCCTGTTCATCATGGTGCACTAAAAATCCTGCACGAAGCTGCAATGGCAAGGGACGCCAAAAAAGGCAAGGAGCGAATTAAGTTTGAAATTGAAGCTATGGTCAGTATTTCTCATCCAAACCTTTTAAAAATTTTAGATGTAGATCCAGAATCAAAGTGGTTTGTGAGTAAATTTTATCCGAAAGGAACTCTGGACAAAAATGTTGGTTTCATAGGTGATTTCCCGAAAGCTCTCAGAGCTATCCGACCACTTGTTGAAGGGGTCTCCAAATTGCATGGAAATAAGAAGGTCCATAGAGATATTAAACCCCAAAATATTTTTATCGATTCGAATGACAACTTAGTTCTTGGAGACTTTGGATTGATCTTCTTCCAAGATGAAAAACATACCAGGATATCTGAAACCTTTGAAAATGTAGGAAGCCGCGATTGGATGCCTGCTTGGGCATATGGAATGCGAATCGAGGATATAAGCCCTTGCTTTGATGTATTTTCATTAGGGAAAGTTCTATGGTCTATGATTTCGGGGAGGCCAATCCTCCGTTTGTGGTACTTTGAGAAAGACCAATTTAACCTGGAAAAAATGTTTCCCAAAAGCCGTTTTATGTCCATAGCAAATCGATTGTTAAGGAAATGTGTTGTAGAAGAGGAGAAAAATTGTCTTACAAATGCGATGGCCCTTCTTGCAGAAATTGATCAGATGTTATGTGTCATTGACAACAATGCTGATCTACTCGATTCAAAAATCGAACGAATATGTAAGGTTTGTGGCATTGGGAAATATACATTGCTAATTGATCAGGATTCAATCCAAATGCAGACCTATGGCATACGCCCAACTGCGGGTTGCTCATTTAAAGCCTTTGTCTGCGACAATTGCGGGCACTTCGAATTGTTTCTGTTTGAGTATAAAAAAGGAACACCTCCTGCTTGGGGAGAAAGAAGCAAAAAAATAGACTTGCAGAGAAAAGCACAAATTCTATAATAGAAGTCTAAAAAAACAAATCAATATTCAGTTGTCAAAGAGCAAATCTGCCTTGTCTTAGGCTTTACAGCATAGGTTTTACCATTTTACAGCCACCTAAACCCCTTAACCCCTTATCCAGACCATTCACCCCTACATTAACCACTTTCCTGGCGCTGTGTGGCTTCGTGTGGTATCGTTTAGAGTAAGTTTGAGCCTGTCTTGCGTCTGTCAAAGCAGGGAATACAGATAATACCCCCATTCGTAAACTCGACCTTCTGATCTCCCATGATCTTAACAGCACACTTAGAGCAGAGGATAGTTGAATCCGGCATAGGCAATTCACCTGACCGTCTTTTCTGCCATACGTCAACGAACCCTTTAACCCTGCCCTCAATGGATGTCATTTAAATCCCACTTCGATATTGTTCGTTACTCTCTTTAAAACACCATCAGACAGCGTTAAACCATGGTCAGACACGCTTAAATCGCATCAGGAAGAGAGTTTTATCCAGGGGGCCTATGAGAATATACCCTCTCCCCCTCAAGAGTTAATGAAAAAAAGTGATCATAAGAAAGAAGTATTGTGGCTTCTTTGGGAGTTTTATTTCCGTAAAATAGGATTAGAACGGCTCAAACGGTGTCCCCAATGCAAGCGCTGGTTCGTGGATCGAACCCGAAACAAGCAAAAAGAACATTGTTCTTTACATTGCACCTGGCAATGGTGGTCTTGGATCAAACGAAAAAAAGAAGGTCATAATTTACCAAACAAGGAAAGCATAAGGAGGAAAGGGCCTTCTAAAAGGCGCTTACAATCGCAGGGGAAAAGATACTGAAATAGTCACATTCAAAGTCTTCCCCAAAAAAGCCAACCCCGAAGGATTGGCCTTTTATAAAAAGAAAGTATGAAAAGTAGGGATTTATTTCTGTCGCCGGATTGAGGCCCCATTCTCACCGAGAGCTTTCTGGCCTATTACCAGATTGGGGGTTTATGAATGTTGGTTCCAGGGATGGGGTCTGGTAATTGATAGGCTTTGAGAGTTTCTGGTCTTATTGGTCTTATGAAATCGGCATAAGCTTTTAATTCACGGGATATACTTCTACTCTTTGGAAATCCAGGAACAAATAAGCCGATCTTCTTGAGATTTTGTTCTTTCACCAAGCGCATCGATTCTTCAAGATCACTATCGTTAGACACTACCACCGCACAGTCATATCTATTTAGCCAAGCATCATTGAGTAAATGAACGGCTAAATTAACATCAGATCCTTTTTCTTCCGTCTTAATGACATATGCAAATTTTTGATTTTTGGTGGGGTTTACTAAAGGAGCTGTGATCGGGTTACTCAGAAAATGACCATAAAAAATTTCAATTTCAGGAATGTACGTTCTTAGCGCTCTAAGATAGACCTGTTGCCTCGTAGTCTTTTGGGGGTCATAGGGAGGGGAAGAAACTAACGCAGTGAAATACTTTATTGATTCAATCGAATGCTTGGGATGGAGGACAATTTCAAAGAACTTTTTGAGATCCAACCATTTGTACGGAGTATCCTTGACGGATCCATAATATAGATTAAAACCGTCTATGTAGATAAAGGTACGAATCTTTTCCATATAAAGCAAGGGCCTCCCGAAAGAGGCCCCGCGCCGCAAGATCGAAACCTTGCGGGTGGCTATAAATCAATCTTAATTTTATTATATTCTTTATTCTTCCATTCTGCAATAGAAAACTTTAAATTGGCTTTATCCTAAATTATCTTCTTCTTACTGTCAAGAAAAATCAGTGTTGTGAATTTTCACAACGCCAGTTTGAAATTCGGAAATATATTTTGCTCTTGAAACCAACGATTGATCACAACAAAAGATGTTGTGAAAATTGATGTGACTACAGCGTGAAAATCAGTGTTTTTATGTGATACGTAGTGATGTTTCAATTTGGTCTCTTTGGCAATGATATTAAGAAGTTTGCTTTAAATTCAATAGTTAAGAGCGTGGCCTCCGAACGACTCCGGAGACCAACGCTCTATCCAACTGAGCTAATCGCCCCCAAAAAGCCCTTGGGGAATAATCCACCATTCCAATTTCTATTTTAACCTTTTACCACAATTTCAGAGAAACTGTCAATCTCCTGAACCACCCCTGAAGTACCTCTATCTAGAGTTTGTCCATAAATGCCGTAATCTTCCTTTTTTTGTCATTCCCGTGCTTGCGCGCCGTAGCGCTTCAGCGCGCAGGCGTGAAAACAGGAATCCAGTCTTTTCAATACGTTCTGGATACCCACCGGAGTTTACCCCGTGCTTGATACGGGGCAAGCATAACGAACAAACTGAATTTATAAACAGACACTATCTGATCCCGCCGATGGCAGGATTCAGTGCACACACTCCCCCTGCCTTCAGGCAGGCATCAAGGGGAGGGTGAGGTGTGATTGGTATTTCCATTGTTTGATGGTAATATAGCCTCTATGGAAGATTGCCCAAGGGATGAAAATTACGAATTTTCTTGCTATTCGGTTGGGAATAACGTATAGTTGGGTGAAATTTATTCTTAAATTCAATTTTAACTCCAATCCATAAAAATAATATCAGAATTCTGAATAACTTCTTTTTGTTTTCTATTAAGTATTGATATCCCTTCTTATCGAAGGGGACCCTTCACTGTGGCCCATTGAGGAAAATTTGATGCCAAGACATATAAAAAAGGTGATAAGGTTGAAAGAACAGGTCTCAGGAAATCCTTACCTATTTGAACCAACCGAAGACCCTATACAACCATTTGATGAATTGGATATCGATATCGCCAATGAATTTCCAGAAATCGAAACGGAGGAAGAAAATGCACAAATAATGGATGAAGAAGAAGCCGTCGGAGTTGAATATGAGGAGCTTCCTGAAAAAACGAGGGATCCTGTTCGTATTTACCTAAAGGAGATGGGATCATTTCCTCTCTTGACCCGTGAAGGAGAGGTAGAGGTGGCCAAGAGGATCGAAAGGGGACAGCAGGAGATATTAAGGGTGGTTTCCGACTGTCCCATGACTATCAGAGAGGTCATCAACCTTGAAAAAACTCTTAAAACTGGAAAGATAAAAATTAGAGAGATTACAAATGAAATCGATGATGAGGTGACAAATATTAGAGAAGAAAGAATTCAGAAAAGAAGAGTCCTCCACCTCATACATAAAATCCGGGAGGGAAGAAATAAAATTCAACTTCTTCAAAAAAAATTGAAGGGTGCAAAAAAGAAATCCTCTAAAAGGAAGATTGAAGGAGAGATTGTTAAAAAGCAAATCGAAGTATTTGATGACTTCAAACGGATCAACTTACGAGGAGAACAAATCCATCGAATCATTCAGAAGTTGAGACATTGGAATGGTCGGATAGAAGGACTTCAACAGGAATTAAAAAAATATGAAAAAAAGCAAGAGATTTTCACCCGGGGAACCCAAAAATCGTTGAAGACAAAGAGAGGAGCCCTTCGACGAAAATATCAGGAAGGGATCAATAGGATCATCCGGAATACTAAACAGAAATTAAACAAGATGGAGGCCGAGTGTGGCCTTTCCTCAGAACAGCTTAAAGAGGCATTGAGAGCGATAGAGAAATGGGAGACCACAGTCCAGGAGGCTAAGGTTGAATTGATCAAGGCCAACCTGAGATTAGTGATATCCATCGCCAAGAGATATCTGAATCGAGGGCTTCAGTTTTTAGATTTAATTCAGGAAGGCAATATCGGATTAATGAAGGCAGTGGAAAAATTTGAGTACCAAAGGGGCTATAAATTCGGGACTTATGCCACCTGGTGGGTTCGGCAGGCCATCACCCGTGCCATTGCTGATCAAGCACGGACCATTCGCATTCCAGTCCATATGATTGAGGTCATCAACAAATTAAACCGTACCTCTCGATCCCTCGTCCAGGAAATTGGAAGAGAACCCACCCTTGAAGAGATCGCTGAAAAAATGGGAGTGCCCCTTCATTACGTCCAGAAGATTTTAAGGGTCAGTAAAAAAACCATTTCACTTGAAACTCCTATTGGCGAAGAGGAGGATAGCCGTCTGGAGGATTTTATCGAAGATAAAGTGTCTATTTCACCCCAAGATGCCGCCATCAGTTCTAATCTGACAAAACAGACTCAAACGGTCCTCTCGACTTTGGATAAACGGGAGGAAAAGATTCTGAGAATGCGGTTTGGAATTGGAGAGAAGAATGACCATACACTCGAGGAAGTTGGACAGGACTTCAACGTGACACGGGAACGAATCCGACAGATTGAAGAGAAGGCATTAAAGAAGTTAAAACATCCCAGCCGGGCTGAGAAATTAAAGAGTTTTATTGAATATTGAAATAGCTCAGATTATTAGTTCGGAGAGTTTAGGAGAGATTTTAAATATCTTTGGCTATTTTTTTGGACATGAACCAAACATCGCCTTAACTTTAATCCGATTAACGGAACCATCTTCCTTTTTGGGAAGTGCACCAACAAATTCGACATAGCCGGGTTTTTTATACCGAGCTATCTTCCCTGCAACAAAATCTATCAGTTCTTGCTCTGTTAAATTGGCATTTGGTTTTAAAACGCAAATGGCCTTAATCCCTTCTCCAAACTTTGGATCAGGTACCCCGATCACTGAAACTTCTTGAATGCTGGGATGTTCAAGAATTATTTTTTCAACCTCTATGGGGTAGACATTCTCACCTCCAGGCTTGATCAGTTCTTTTTCAGCCTTCCTCCCAACAAACCACAAGAAGCCTTCTTTATCAAGACGACCCATATCCCCTGTATGGTGCCAACCTTCTCGAAAAGTGTATTCTGTCAATTCCTCTTCATCCCAATAACCCTGAAATACAAGGGGCCCCTGGATCAGGATCTCCCCTGGTTGTCCCATTTCTACCTCCTGGTCAAATTCATCTACGATTTTTAAATCAACCAGAGGTCCAGGTCTTCCAGCAGATCCAGGTCTTTCTGCATTTAGACAAATAGAAGTGAATCCCATGGTCTCAGTTTGACCATAGACCAGCCAAAACTGCCCTGTGCCAAGTCTTTCAAATCTTTTTATCGTTTCAGGCAATTCCACCCCAATGACCTTTTTTAATGAAGAAAGGGTGCATTCACCGATGGATTGCTCATCAAGCAATTGGGTCAGGATAGGTGGAAAATCGCCAATGAAGGTGACTTGCTCCCGGTCGACCAATTTCCCCGCCTCCTTTGGATCATATTTTGAAATGATTAAATTTCTCCCGCCGATATGCATAGTAGTCAAGGCAGCCATTAGACCTGCTATATGAAATAGGGGAAGGATATTCATATAGGTATCATGCTCGGTTAAGCGGAGGGTGCTCATGGTTTGAACAGAACAGGCAATTAGATTTTGGTGAGTTAATAGAGCACCACGAGGTTTCCCTTGGATGGCCGCTGTGTGCATGATCATAAAAGGATCATGATCAGGAATCGCAAACGCCTTTCCGGGTTGATGATTTAAGAGGGAATCGAATTGAGTGATTTTTTTTCTTGTGGGACCAAAGGCAACCAGTTCCTTCAAAGAAGGACAATGAGGTGTTAGTTCTATCATCATCTCTTCATAATCGGGTTCAAAAATAAGCATCACTGGATTGATATCGGTGAGAACGTGTTTAATCTCATCAGCGGAAAGGCGGAAATTGATAGACACCATGATCGCACCTAATGCAGCGATGGCACCGGTTAAAGCGAAGAATTCGGGACGGTTCTTAGTTACAATAGCAATTCGATCTCCCCGGTCGATTCCTTTATCAATCAGCCAGCCCGCTGCCGCATTGACTTGGTCATATAACTCTCTAAAAGTGACCTGATGGTCTTCCGTCTGAATCGCTATTTTGTTTTTAAAAAGCCTCGCATTTCTTTTAAAAATATCATAAACCGTAAAACTACGAAGGTCCATTGTCCATTTCCTTAAAATTTATTTCGCTCCTGATTTCTCATTTGGAATAATCATAGAATCCCTTCCCGGTTTTCCTTCCCAAGTGACCGGCCCGAACCATCTTCTTCAGCAAAGGACATGAACGATATTTGGAGTCTCCCAGTTCTTTATAAAGATTTTCCTGAACCATCAGGAGGGTATCTAAACCGACGAGATCGGCCAAGGCCAATGGGCCCATAGGGTGATTGGCTCCAAGGACCATGGCTTGATCGATATCCTCAGCCGAAGCGATCCCTTCTTGAAGAACAAAAATGGCTTCATTGATCATGGGAACCAGAATACGATTTACAACAAATCCTGGTGCTTCGTTCACCGTGATGGGCGTCTTTCCTAACCTCTCGGACAAAGCCTTGATGACGGTAAAGGTCTCTTCAGAGGTCAATTGCCCTTTGGTGATCTCTACAAGCTTCATCACCGGCACAGGGTTAAAAAAATGCATCCCGATGACCTTTCCAGGCCGCTTCGTCATGGAAGCGATCTCTGTAATGGAAAGTCCAGAGGTGTTTGAAGCCAAAATCGTATTTTTGGCGCAGAGTTGATCCAGTTCCTTGTAAACCTGTTTCTTCAGATCCATGCTCTCAATAACGGCTTCAATGACGACCTCCGAACCTTTCACTGCTTCGGCTAAGTCGAGAGTCCCTTTCACTTTCGACAAAAAGGCGTCGGCCTGGTCTTTGGCCATCTTCCCTTTGCTGATAGCCCGCTCATAATTCTTCCTGATGATATTGAGCCCACCCTGGACAAAGCGATCCTCGATATCTCGCATGGTAACTTCAATGCCTGCTTCAGCTGAAACCTGAGCAATTCCAGAACCCATTAAACCTGCCCCTAAGACACAAATTTTCTGGATCTCCATTCTTCTTGCCTCCCCTTTTGCTATGCGCATAGCACTGAGTGCTTAGCGTCTTTGATAATCTGAACGCAAGAGACTTTATCAATTGAAAACTTATCTTGTCAAGGACTATCATTTTATTCCCCTCACCCCCTCCCTCTCCCCTCAGGGTTGAGGAAGATTGTTAAAGGGAAATTTCAAATATCTTTGGTTGGAATTTATTTGGGATTTGGATTTTTGGATTTGGTGCTTATTTTAATAAAGGATCCCTGCATAGCCCACAAAACTATCATCTGGCATGATATCATAACTGGTATAGTAATCGAGAAGGATTCCTTTCTCCACTCCCAATGCTTTACAAGTAGCCACGGCAGAGACAACTGCTCCGGCACTGCAGGCACTATCACTTCCCAAGGCATGTTTTAAGAGGCCTGCCGTATCCATCTTCAATGCCTGATCGATAAACCCTTTATCATTCTCATTCTTTACCCACTCCACAGAAGCTGGTCCAATTCCCTTTTTGAAAAATCCATAATTAGGGCCATAGTGAGTTAAATCGGTTGATCCAATTACAAGGATAGATGTCTTTTCTTCTTTTGCAATCTCAGCCACGACTTTACCAAGGGTCTCGGCTTTTAGGGAAAGAGGTGATCGGATGGCAACAAGCTTGGCCTCCGGAAAAAAATACTTAACCATAGCCAGTTGAATCTCAATGGTATTGTCCCCGCTGTTTGGACTCTCCTTTTTCATATCCATGCTTTTCATCAGGCTCTTTACAAAGTAAGAGTTAATCTCGATATCCCCGAATGGGGTCTCACAAGCTTCTTCTGTCACAATATGGGGAAGGTCTTCCGTGGAGAGATGACCCCCATAAAGGACAACCACCTCAACCTTGCTTTTAAACTTTAAGGAATAAAATACTCTCGTAGCTAATTTCCCTGAGAAATACCAGCCCGCATGGGGAACAATTCCACCAAGTCCCCTGCTTGAAGGGAGTTGAGATGGCGACCATCCCTCTAAATAAGATTCAATTTCTCTCTGACATTCTTTCTTATCAACAGGATACCATCCCCTTGGTAAAGCTCTATTTCTTCGATTCATTGGTCTCACACTCCTTAAATAAGTTATGAGTTCGGAGTATTGAAATAAAAACTCCGAACACCTGCCTGCGCGAAGCCGCTTCGGCGAAGGCAGGCTGAACTAATTACTCCGAACTTTCATTATATTCTCTCCAGACTTGGCATGCCCATCAGGTTGAGCATGTTGGACATCAACTTCTGGAATGCCATCACTAAAGAAAGACGAAAGGTTTGAAGCCCCTGATCTCGAAGGTGAATAAAAGGAGTCTGAACATTTGCCTCCGGGTCTGGATGTTCATAAAAATTGGTAAAAGAGGTCGCTAACTCAAAAGCATATTCCGTCAATTGAGAAACCCTCAGTGTTTTTCCTGTCTTAGCAACAACAGTAGAGAACTTCGAAAGAGTATCTAAAAGATCTTGTTCCGTCTCTGTCAATTGTTCAGGGATACAATCCCCTCTCCATTGGGGATTGATCTTCTGCTCTTTGGCTTTTTTCAGAATGCTGCATGCCCGAGCATGGGCATATTCTAAATAGACACCTGTATCCCCTGTTGTCTTCAGGGCCTCATCAAAATCGAAGACAATCTGGCTCTCCAATGTGAATTTCAGCAAATAGTACCGGATGGCCGCCGATGCCAAAGCAGAAGCAACGCCCTCTTCCAGGATGTGATCTGCCTTTTCAATTATCTTCTGCTTTACCATTCGGGTAAAATCCTTTGCTTTCACTCCTGTTCCGGAACGACCCGACATGGCATAGGTCTTTTTTTCCTCTGCCTCCTCCATTCCAAGAAGTCGAGCAGCCTGTTGAGAAAGGTTGACCACTTCATAGGCCAGATGGATGGACTCGTTCGCCTCCTTCTCAAAGCCCATTTGTCGAAGGCATTCAATGACCACCTGCTGAGGGTAACTCTGTCGGGTGTCAATCACATTAATGACCATTCCTGCATGTCCAAAACTTTTAGAAAACCTTTCCCCTGGTTCACCATTTTCAATAGTTGTCCAGAGCATTTCCCCATTGGCCTGGGGTCCCCATGGTTTGTATAGAAAATCTTTTTTAAGGAGACCGAATTTCCAGAGCTGGTAGGCAACATCTTTTCCTGTATAGGTCACACTCCCATTAGAGCGAACAAGGATTTTATCCAAACTCTTCATTCCTTCTGCCGTCTCGATGATGCCTCCGAAAGGAACCACCCAGCATCCTTTATTCGGACCCTCTGTCTCAAACCGAAGGGCACCCTTTTCTTTCAAAAGCTCAAATGTGGCCTCCCAGAATCCTCGATGAATGATATCCGACTCCCAATTGAGAAGGTCATAGAAAATAGAGAGTTGGGCCACTGTATCCAGATGAGATTGGACTATCCTTGTGGTCAATTCCTTAGCAAAGTCAGAAATGGGGTGGATTCCCCCTTCGATCTTGTGAAGGATTTCCTCTCTTTTTTCAAGAAGGGATGGATTCCTTTCAAGTTCGTTCTGGAAACGGGCATAGATATCCCAGCAGAAATAGTCAAAAGGGTGATCTGTTGGGACTTTCTCCCAGATGACTTTAAAGTCAGATTCTTCAGTGTAAAAAGGAGGATCCATATAAAGAAGGGCTGTCACCACATCCACAACCTGGAGACCTGTATCATCAATGTAATTGCAAACCTCTATCGAAAAACCGTTCCATTTGAGAACTCTGGCTACGATGTCTCCTAAAACCGAATTCCTAAGGTGGCCAATATGCATTGCCTTGTTGGGATTGACACTTGTGTGTTCGATAAAGACTTTTTTCATCGGTGGTGAAACAGGCTTTCCGAAAAGCTCACCTTCCTGAAGAATTTTGGGAATGAGATCTTGGGCGAATGCTGGCCAGTCTACTTTGAAATTGAGGTACCCAGGAGGTGAAACACCAACATCTTTTATATAAGGTGGGGTTTGGGATTTCAATAGTTCAACTACTTCCTGAGCGATTTTCATTGGAGACTGCCTTCTCTGCTTCGCCATAGATAGACAGACAGCGCTGGAGAAATCCCCCATCTCCCGTTGAGGCGGGAGGTTGAAAGGTATCTCTTCAATATTAAAAAGTTCCTTTAATGCCTTGGAAACTCCTGCTCTGATCATCTATGAACTCCTAAGCCCTCCTTTCATTTTATAATAAGAACTAATAAAGAAGAAACAGGAATTCTTCAATTATGATGAGGATAGGGATGAAAAGTCAAGAAATATAGTCCATTCATACCTAACTACAGGAAGACGGAAGATTCGAAAATTGACAGGAAAGAGATTTCGGGAATATAATTTCATCATGGAAAGCATCCGTCCGTCCTTTGCTTCAAATGAAATTATCCAATCCCTCAAAACCTTTCCTATCGACCTATTAAAATTTTACCCAAGGTCTCTCCATTCTATCAATGGTATAGGGTATGGATTGATTCGAACTCGTGAGGGTAAAAAACTGGTGGTCATAGGGGATAGGAAAGATGTCCTGAAAGATGCTTTCAGAGGGAAATGCTATCATCAAACGAGGTCTCTCAAACTTTGCAATCTCTCGCCTGGAAATGCTGAATGTTTAATGAACCTCTTCCCTTTTACAAAGCCGGTTCCACTGCGTAAATATCCGATGACCATCGGAATGAGAGACCCTATTGGGATGGCCATTCCTGGATATATAAGGGTCATTGAAAAATTTCAGGTTCATCCAGTTCTATCTCAGCAATCTGTCAGAGAAAATGTCCGGACGAGAAGAAACTTTACCGAAGTGATGCAGGATGCGGCCTGGGGGGTCTTCCAGGAGAATTACCAAGAAGGCTATGGAGCAAATAGTGATCCTCTGAAATCCTTACAGGAGGTAAAAGAAGCTATAAATTCCGGAGTCTCTATGGTCACCCTCGATCTGTCTGGAAAAATGAATCCCAGATCCCTCGAGGAACCAAAGGAATTGATTGACCGGAAGTTTAATGAGGAGATTGATGAGGGGGATGCAAAGGTTATCTTCCATCTATTTTTAAATAAAGAGTTCGTATTGAAAGGCCCTGAAGGAGAGATCTCCATTCAATTTGATGAGGAAAGCGTCAAACGGAATACCCTCCTTTTCTACAAAGCCCTTGATTTCACTGAAGAGGTTTATGAATGGATCCATTCCCAAAGAGGAAATAGAGGTCCTATTGATTTTGAAATATCCATGGATGAGATACTCTTTCCCACCTCACCCCAAAACCACTTTTTCTTCGCCCTCGAGTTGAGGTATCGAGGAGTTCACATTCAATCTCTTGCACCGCGATTCACAGGAGAATTCCAGAGGGACATTGACGATCATGAGGACAGAGAAGACTTCCACAGACAATTCTATCAGCACTTTCTTATTGCCCAGGATTATGGGAACTATAAAATTTCAATCCATTCCAGAATTGATAAACTCTCTTTTCTTTCTAATATAGGAAATTTATCAAAAGGATTTTTCCATCTCAAAACAACAGGGACGGGTTGGCTGGAAGCGATGCGGCTCATTGCCTTCGTGAATCCTTCACTTTACCGAGAAATACATTCATTTATCCTATTTAGATTCAAAGAAGCGTCTAATCTTTACCATGAGGCAACTCATTTGAGCAAGATGATTAGTCTTGAAGAACTCAACGATCAGGAACTCCCCTCTCTTCTGGACCATGAGAACTTCAGACAGTTTTTCTGCAATACTAATGGATATCTACTCAATGTAAAGGACCAGGCTGGAAAACACCTTTTTAGAGACAAACTTTATCATATCCTTACACAACATGAAGAGGATTATTGGTCTCTCCTTGAAAAGCATATTGAAAAATATTTGAAATCGTTTGGGGTTAAAAAACTCAACCATTATTCATGACCCATGAATGAATGCTAGAAAAGAGGATCAAAAAATGAGTAAAAGAAGTCCTATAAAGATTTCGATTTGTAATGAGCTTTTTCAGGGATGGCCGATTGAAAAAGTCTTTGAGTATGCTGCTCATTTGGGCTACGATGGAGTGGAAATCGCCCCCTTCACCATGGCAGATTCGGTTACCGAAATTTCACCGAAGAGACGAAAATCTATTCGGCATGCCGCAGAGGAGAACGGGATAGAGATCGTGGGTCTTCATTGGCTTTTAATGAAACCCGAAGGTCTCTACATCAATCATCCCGATGAGATCATCCGAATAGAAACCCAGGAATATATTGAAGCACTCATTCACTTCTGTGCTGACATCGGAGGAAAGATTTTGGTTCATGGTTCCCCACACCAGAGGAACGTTCAGGAAGGTTGGGATTTCCAAGAGGCATGGAATTTCGCAAAGGAAACCTTCAAGATATGCCTTAAGATCGCTCAACAAAGAAATGTCTTCTACTGTATTGAACCCATCGCCCATACCAGCACCAACTTCATTAATACCGTGGCAGAAGCCATTCAATTCGTGAAGGAAGTGAGACATCCTAACTTCAAAATGGTCTTCGACTGTCGATCTGCATCGGTCCAGGAGAAATCGGTTCCCGAAGCTCTACTCAGAGCTCTGGATTCTGGATACCTCAGGCATATCCATATTAATGATACCAATGGGAGGGGGCCGGGTTTTGGAGAAATGGATTTCGTCCCAGTTCTGAGAATGTTAACTAAAAATGGTTATAAAGGTTATGTCTCTGTAGAGGTCTTTGATTTCAGTCCTGATTCCCAGACTGTAGCCAGCCGAAGCATTGGCTACCTCAGGGGGATTCTGGAAACCTTGACCGAAAAGAGTTGAAGTCAGATGACTCAGAACTAAAATGAAGGTTTAAGGTTGGATGGATCCGAGCACCGAATTTCATGCAACAACAGGTTTTAGATGCTTATCTCTTTTTTTTAGGGTAATGTGATTCACTCACCTCTTTAACTAACCTCTTCAATTTTTGGAGGTCCCCTTCCTGGAATGATTGAAATTCCAGTCCATATCTATACTCCCCCCAAGTGGCTTTCGGGGCTAAATCAGACCAAACTACTTTTGTAATGGCCTTGATGGAGCTTAACTCAAACCCCCTTACAAAAAGAATTTCAATTTTCAATAATGTCCCTATTGCAATGGCTTCAGGTAAGTAGATTAGGAGACCCCCTTCACTGATATCAGCTGCAATTCCTCCATGGTTTTCATTGTTATCTACAAGGGAATAACCTAAGGGGAGCTCAACGCTGATTCTCGGTTGTCTCCTCCTTTCCACTACAAAAACGCCTTCCTTGAATTGTGACTTATCTCCCCCTTTTTTCCTTTTCACCGTTGTTTTTAATTTTCGAAGGCTCACGAAATACTCCTTTTCGTTGGATTCTTACAACTTGCATTCTGACAATTTTCTTCTAACATTTCAATATTTGTGGTTTTTGAAACCTTAGCCCTCATTTTAACCTTGTGTATTTAGAGTTTATTTAAATTCAGGTAGGGAAGTCAATAGAAATCTTCTCCCCTTTTTTTAACAATATGGCTATTGACTTAAGGCAACCTCTAATAATTTCCAATTCGTCACTCCCGCCCCGTATCCAGTACGGGGTAAACTCCGGCGGGAGTTCAGTTATGTCAAGAGCTTATGTCCCGTCTTTGGCGGGACTGCTTTCGCAGGAATGACATTTTTAGAGGTAGCCTTAATTTATAAAGTATCAACTGTTTAGAAAATAATCTTATTCACCCTCCCCCACTCCCACCCCCCTGCCTTCGTCCCGCATTGCGGGACTAAGCGCGGGCAGGCATCATGGGGGAGGGAGCGAGGGAGGGGTATTTTCATTACTCAGGGGTGATGTAACCATCATGAAATATTTCTTTGAAATATAATGACAAATTGGCCAATATAACTCCGTAAAATGGTACTCTTAATTGGGATAGAATATCAAGACATTGCGGCCTTTAATTATGAACCGAATCAATAACAATTCAATAATTACGTAAATATGGAGACAATTTTTGGCATACTAAATATCTCTTCAAGTCAAGCTAAAATCTTAAAATGTCTTATTATCTCTATAGGTTACACTTTTCTGGAAAGGCTGGCATCATCCTTGCTCTTAGATAGAAGCAAGCAAGAAGAGGCATACAAACCAAACCCATGAATAATTGTAGGATGCCTGTCCGACTTAATTGGTTGGTGGCCTATTAAGGATAAAACCATGCGTCGGGGACGAAAACCTGCAAAGGAGTTAAGTTATAGAGATAAAAAAATTGTTGAACGCTACAACTCTACTGTGGATACGATGCCACGGTTAGCAAAAAAGTATGGAATTACCAAACAAAGGGTCCACGAAATTTTAAAAAGGGCTAAAAATTTCGGATATACAATCAATAGACCGAAACTAACAATACGTCACCATCAGACTGACCAGTGTGAAATCTGTAAAAGAATCTTTGAGATAACCAAGAAGGATGAGTTGGTGACAAAAAGACAGCTTGCTCAAATGCTGGATATCGAATATCAGGTATGCAACTGGCATTTGAATCGGTTAAAGGGATCAGGTTTTGTTTCTAAAAAGTTCGCATCCATTAGAAGTGAAAAGTTAGCCAAGGCACTTCAATATTATAGGTATCATTCTCTTTCCACAAAAGAAGTGGGCAGGAAATTTGGATACAAGAACTTTTATTCCATTCTAAACTATCAAAAAAAGAAGGGGATAAACGTGGAAAGAATGCTGCAATTACCCATTATGCCAAAATTGCAACAAGAGGAGCAAATGATCCTATTATCATCCATAAGTTAAACTGAATTGTTTATTCACCCCTCACCCCAACTCTCTCTCCGCTGGGGAGAGGGTTGGGGTGAGGAACTGCAGAGCATCGGGCCTTCGCCGCGCCGAAGTGGCTCCGGCCACGCAGGCGGGGCATTATTTCTAACGGGGTAAAGTTGGGAGGATTGAATGGAAGGTTTAAATCATGGGAGTGAGAGAAGAAAATATCCACGTTTTAGCTTGGATTTGCCTGTTGAATATCGAGTGACCAGTGCTCCCAATGGCCTCGGAGCGCTGGTCATCAATGCAAGTGAATCAGGCCTTCTTGTTTATTCTGTAAAAGAAATACCGGTCGGTACAAGATTAAACATTGCGGTCATGTTTCCAAAAGAATACCAATTTGCCAACTTTGAAGTATTGGCCGAGGTCGTTTGGAAAGATATTCAATGGGAAGAAAATTGGGAGGGATACCAATTGGGATTAAAATTCATCAATATACTGGAGGAAGACTATAATAAACTAAAGCAACTTCTTATTGATGGTCATGAAATATGATGATCCTGTAACCCCAAAATAAAAATTGCGAGGAGATATATTATGCATACCGATTCTTTTAATACTGAAAACGAAGATTTGCTATCTTACTTGAATGGAATTAATCATAACCCGGAGGATGACCAATCAGAAAATGAATTTTTTAGCACAGAAAACGAAAATAATTTGTTATCCGCCTCCCCAAACAGGGCTGAAATAGACCCTCCTCAATCTAAAGAGAAGGATCCTCCAGGAGAAACAGAAAATCCTTTTCTATCTTCTTTTCTGACGGATTTGATCCAATCCATCAAAAACACTCTCATCTCTATTAAAAACATATCGCTTCTCTCAATGGATAAATTCAATGATGTGGAATTTAGAAAATATGCTCAAAATAATATAACAGAAGATATAAAGAAGATTGATTCCGTACTCAATAGTCTTTTAAATTATATCCATATCAATACCCCTATTATCAAATCGAATACGATCTCCCTTATTCTTGAAGAAGTTTTAGAAGCCAATGAAAAACAGATTCAAAGTAAAATCATTAAGATTTTCAAGAAATGTGAAAAGGATCTTCCTGAAACCTTTATCCATGATGAACAGGTGAGATTTATTTTAAATTCTGTTCTTCAGTTTGCGATCCTTTCCACTCCCATTAATGGGGCAATCGGTCTATTGATAAAATCCTTTGATTTTCAGAATGGTATGTCTGGCAAGAAGATCCTACCCGAAAGGAATGGGGGTTACATTGAAACGGCCATTGGTTTTACAAATGAAAAAGAGTCCCCTGAACCATCGAAAGATATTCAAGCAAGACCATCTGTCCAAAAAGAAGAAACCCTCAAGTTGATTTTACAATTAGTAAAAGAAATTCTTCAAAAGAACCGTGGGAGCATGACCTATGAGATCGATCAGAAGAAGCCGAGGACATTGATTAAGTTGAGATTTCCAATTGAAAGAAGAAAGGTAGTTTATTACGAGCCAATCAGCATTTAAAAAGACTTAGCAGGGACCACCGAAAGGTGTGGAAATAATAGCGAGAGGCATCAATTGGACCAATTCAAACAAATCGTTCTTCAACATTTTGAAAAGATTTTAGTGGGTGTCATTCTGACCGCCGCCTTTGTCGGAACATACCTTGTCGAAGAAAAGTTTATCATCCTGAATTTTTATTACCTCCCCGTCCTCACAGCCGCCTATTTCCTCGGGCGTCGGATGGGAGTTCTTGCCGCCGTCTTCTCTATTCTTGCAGTGGTGATCTGCATCTTGACCTTTCCTCAACGTTTTTTTGTCGATAAAGATGCATTAAACAGAATAGCACAGCTTTCCTCATGGGGTGGATTTCTTATTCTGGCAAGTTTCACGGTTGGAACTCTATACGAACAAAACGAACAAAAGCTTAAAGAATTGAAAAATGCCTATATCGGTGTCTTAGAAATCCTATCGAAGTACCTTGAATCAACAGATCGCTACACAAAGGGCCATTCTGTCCGGGTTTCGGAATTGGCTATGCAAATTGGAATGGCGATGGAGCTGCCCCGGGCAGAGGTTGAAAACATCAGGGTCGCTGGGCTACTCCACGATATTGGAAAGATTGAAATCAGCGGTGAGATTTTGCGAAAAGCTGCTGAATTGAGCACAGAAGAAAAGGAAATCGTTGAGTGGCATACCGTGAAGGGTGCCTATCTCCTTTCGGCTGTAGGGTCAGTGCTAAAAGAGGTTGTCCCTATTGTTGTTGCCCATCACAAGTATTTCGCAGATACTCTTGAGAGTGATAATGGGGGGAGAATGAAGATACCCTTGGGGGCCCGTGTGGTCGCTGTAGCAGATGCTTATGATGCGATGACGACCGATCGCCCCTACCGCAAGGGGATGCCACCCTGGGAAGCATTGGAGGAGATTGTAGCCAAAACTGGCAAGCAATTTGATCCCGAAGTGGTAGGAGCGTTCAAACGGATTGTAAGCGAAAAACTGGAAAAGGGATAAAGGCAGTTTATGGGTAAAAAAAACGATTTGCCAATGGCTGAGTGGTGAAAGGTTTTTAAATGTCCATATTAAAACGACCTTCATATCATCAAAAATCTGAAAATACAAGCACGTTTCTCAACCTCAGGTATGGAGATTTCGATTGGGAACAAATAAAGGCATGGGAGGCACTCGAAAAGCCCCTGCAAATGAGGGACCGCAAATCTGTAATCAATTCACTCCAACAAATAATCACTGAATATCCTTATAAGTTACACAGGTCTGTCTTGATAACAATAGCACTTGTTATCGTGGGATCAGTAGGGATTCTTAATCACCTGACAGGCCCAGACCTCTCAATTTGGATACTCTATTTGATTCCCATTTTTTTAGTGACTTGGTTTTCAGAAAGATGGATTGGAATTCTGATTTCAATCGTTAGTGCTTCGACGTGGCTGATTGCAGATTTTACTTCGGGAGCCACTTACATGGATCAAGCCATTCCTTATTGTAATTACACTGCAAGATTATGTTCCTTTGTCATCCTTACTGCCCTACTTTCTGCACTGAAAAAGGCTATGGAGAAGGAAAAAGAGTCATCCAGAATTGATTTTTTGACCCGAGTTGGAAACAGCAGATACTTTATTGAGCTGGCTAACATGGAAATAAATAGGGCCCACAGATATGAACATCCTTTGACAGTGGTATATATTGATCTTGACAATTTTAAGGCAATTAATGATCGTTTTGGACATAGTACAGGCGACAATCTATTACGGTTGGTGGCCAACACCATTAAGAACAACATCAGGCTAACAGATACCGTCGCACGTCTTGGGGGTGATGAATTCGCAATCCTATTGCCAGAGACTGGGCCTGAACTGGCCGGGGCGATCACACGTAAAGTCCAAAAGATCAATTTGGAGATCATGCAGAAAAATGAATGGCCTGTCACATTTAGTATTGGGGTGGTGACATTCCTCACCCCACCCTCTACAGTCGATGAAATCTTAAAGATATCTGATAATGTAATGTATGCAGCAAAAAACAACGGTAAAAATATGATTAAGTATGAGGTGTCAGGTATCAAGGAATGGTCATCCTTTACAGTTGCGTAATTCACTCCTTAGGACTAATTCGGTCTATTATCCCACAAACTGACGGGTGATGCCCTTTTCCTCTTTCAGAATAGAATTAAAATTTAGAAATTTTTCTTGACACTGCCGTTTCCTTACCATATTATTCTTTTAAATAAATAGTTTTGAGAGACTGGGATTTATGAACGACTATAATAAATGAAAGGAGGTAGGAAGGATGAAGTCGTCATGGATGAAAATGATCTCATGTTATCTGGTGGCGGCGATGTTTGTGATTGGCATCACCCCAAGAGTTTATGCGGGATTTTCACCATCGGAGGCCATTTCCATTTTAACTTTTGATCGGTCTTCTGACCTTGATAGGATTCGAAAAGTCCTTGAAATGAAGATGGTCAAAGAAAGGCTCAAGGAATTCGGTTTCACGGCTGATGAGATTGAGAAAAAACTCACCCAGCTCAGTGACCAGCAGATCCATCAGCTTGCAGTCCAACTTGATGAATTGAAAGTCGCTGGAAATGGTTGGGCATGGCTTCTCGTTATTGTCGTCCTAATCGCCATTGGGGTGATCGTCTATTTTTATGTCACAGGCCATCGAGTAGTGATTGAAAAAGAAAAGTAACATGCCTAATTAGATGGAGAGGTCTTGCTTCAAAACTTATTTTTAAGGGGCGTTTCTTTTTTGAAACGCCCCTCTTTATGTCTTCTAATTTTAATCTGCCTGACTTCTTGTGCGGTAACCCCGAATCTTGAAGAATCTATATCCTCTCACCTCATCGGAAATGTCCCCTTTTTCCCTCAAGAAGCCTTTCAGTGCGGACCTGCCTCCCTGGCTGGCGTATTAAATTATTGGGGGGTTAATGTGTCTCCTGAGGAAATTGCGATGGAGATATACAGTCCTTCGGCTGGAGGCACTCTGAATTTGGATATGATTTTTTACGCTGAGAAGAAAGGAATGGAAGCCATCCTTTATAAAGGGAGTATTGATGATATTAAAAATAAAATTGATACGGGGTTCCCAGTTATTGTCTTGGTCGATCTGGGATTATGGATTTATCAACAGAACCATTTTATGGTAGTTGTGGGCTACAATGAAAATGGGATCGTCGCCAATTCGGGAAAAGACAGGCTCAAACCTATCGCCAAAAAGAATTTTATCAAAACATGGGAGAGAACCAATTTTTGGACCCTCTTGATTACTTCTCAATGATGAACAAACCGTTGACGAAAAAGCAGACCATATTATTTTTCTTGATCTTCACTTTTACCTCCCTTTTGCTTTTAACCGGGTGTTCCTCCTATAGGCTTATTGTGTTAAAAGATCCCCTCACTCCTGAGGAACATTTAAATCTTGGTGTGGCGTACGAAAAAAATAGTGAACTCGATTATGCCATTAAGGAATATAAGTTGGCATCTAAAAAACTTCCAGTGGCTTATCTTTATCTTGGAAATGTGCATTTTCAAAAAAAAGAATTGGACAAGGCAGAAGCCTATTATAAGAAAAACATCAAGAAGAAACCCCAAAATGCTGATGCCTATAATAATCTCGCATGGCTTTACTACACAAAACGTGACAAGCTCGATGAAGGGGAAAGGTTAGCTTTAAAGGCAATTGAACTCAATCCCTCAAAGGAGCCTATTTATAGAGATACTCTGGAAAAGATAAGAGAATTAAAGAGGCTTAGATAATAAGAGGAAAGATTGTTGACGTACTCCTATTATATCAATGGGATAATACTACAATAATGCGGACCCGTCCCCAATTTTTCCATAAGGTGAAAGTTCCAAATTGGCCTTCCAGCTATCAGGATTCAAAAAATTGAGGAATTCTTTCTGAAAGAGTGGTTAACATCCATCCATTTAATGCAGCATTTCAAAAGGAAAAATGTTAGGGTTTTTAATTGTCGGAACGCTGATATAGATAGAGAATGATTAGATTCCGGCCAGGGATCACCTCTTTCCTGACTTGATGGTAGCCTGCAGGAACTGGAGGTTCTATCGGCATATCGTTCTTTCCCCTGCTCATCAGGTAATCCAGCATCTCTCGATAGTAAAGTTTCACCAACCACAATCTCTGTGCCGGTGGAGTGTCTGTCGGTGGTTCGTCGAAACTGCCAAAGACCATTTGCTTGATAAGCTGATCTTTTTCCCTCAAATAATAGGCAAGAGGTATCCCAACATGCTTTGAAACGGCGATGCAATCCTGAGGGCCTGCAAGATGCTGGAGTCTGGCAGCAGCCTCAGGAGTATTCCCTGTTCCCACCTCATCCCATTTGAAAAACATTGGATAAAGTGCTGCGAGGAAGATGAATATCACTACCACGAATAATGTCCTTTTCAACATGGGGGAACGGACGGTCGCCCAGCCAATGACAAGGAGTTGGATTAAAAAAGGTTGGGAGAAAGCGAGGTAACGAGGGGTTCGTTCGTCATAAATAGGCATCCAAATGGAAAGGAAAAGGGTGATCGTCAGCGGAATAACTATTCCACCAAGTATGAGAAGAAGTTCAGATCTTCTGGTCAGAATACCCTTGAGGCAAAGGAACCCGATGACTCCCACTGTCAGGGACGTGAGCACGAACCACCAGGTTTCCGGGACGAATACATTCCCCATTACGAAATTATAGAACGTCCCCGCAAGGGCGGCCATCGGCCGAGACCTGATCCAACTCAAGTAATGTGGAAATCCCCGATGTACCCTTGAGGCATACCAAATAGCAGGCAGGACCATGGTTGCAATTACAAGTTGTGTCAAAAGCCATTTCTGGAGCGTCTGACGCCGGACAGGATCAAACAGGAGATAAATCCCTTGAACAACCAATAACAGACAGACAAACCAGAGTGCATAGAGCCCAATGACTGTGCCGGCACAGTAGCCAAACCAGTTCTTCCAGCCCCCTTCTCTCAACAACCGTAAGAAAAAGAAAAAGTTTATGGCGCTACCCAATAGTACAAAAGCATACATGCGGAGTTCAGTGGAATAGTAAATATGAAATGGCGATATTGCCAGCAGCATCGTTACGATCGAGGCCAATGTATTTCCCAACAACTCTCGTGTCGCCAGCATAAAAAAAATGATTGACGCTGTACCAAGAATAATGAACGGCAGGCGCAACATCCATGGTTCATCCCAGCATTTAACTATTGGCTTTATGAGGCCTACATGAAGCATACTGTAACCTTTCCCTGCTGGTACCGTCCCTGTATCCACCGCCTGCCAATAGGTTCTGGCCTCGTCAAACCATAACGCCCTGTTGCTTACACCTATCCGCAGAGCGAATGCCAAAAGGATTACGATAAAGATAAAACCTTTTCGTTGAAACAGTCCCATCATTGCCTCTGAAGTTTTTCTGAGGTTATACTTTTTTATTTTGGTTTACATGTCAAGGCAGATGATCTCAATCATCTCTTTTCGAATAAACTTATTGATGGGTGCACCTGCCTTCTATCGCAATGATCAACCTTCAAGTTTAATTTGTAGCAACAAGCAGGAGGTGGTGTCATCAAAAAAAAGTTAGTCTATCCGTTCCCATTGATTCGGGCATTCTTTTTATCAGTTTTATGAGGTTTCTGGATAAAAGAGTAAGGCGTGCATTAATACGTTGGGCGAGATTTCAATGCTGATAAACATCAGCCCTCTTTCTTCTCTTCATCCTCCAACTTCTTTAGGAAGGCCTGAATATAAACCACTTTATCATCTTTGGTCCCATCTTCCTTTGGAGATGCCTGGGGATTTTTTTCAGAACGCTTGTAAACCTCTTCTAATTTACTGATGACTTCTTGGAGTTTCGGATCCTGTTCGACCAAATGGTTGACCTGTTGATCAAAATAATCACTGGCATTTTCAAGTTCGGATAGATCAACCTCTATCTTGGTCAAATCGATCAGTCTTTTCAGAACCGCACAGGCTACCTTTATATTCTTCGTCTGAAGATATTGAGGAGCGTGGCCCCAAAGGCTGATCGCCTTCAAACCCCTCTTCTTAGCGGATTCCAAAATAAAGGTCTGGATGCTGATGGGGCCGGAGTATTCGGTTAACCCCACTCCAGCCTGGAGCACCCTCTCCCTCAGTTCCTCATGATTGAACAGGGCGCTGACCATCGGAGGATAAGTGTGTGGGATGTAATCGTAAGTGCCACCGATAGTAAAGATTTGAAGCACATTGAACTTTATCGCCAAATCGAGAATCAGGTCCGCAAAGATATTCCATCGAAGATGAGGCTCAATCCCATAAAAGAGAATGAGGTCGTTGGAAAGAGGATTCTTCACATAATAAAAAAGATTGCCGGGGAATTTTAATTCTAACAATCTCCCCTCTTTAATGACTGCCATCGGTCGTAGGGATGAGGTTTGATAAAAATCCTCTATAGGGATGGAGGCGAATTTTTTCCCCTCTAATTTGTCAATCAAATGTTGGAGAGCAAATGAGGACACCTCTGCCGCATTCGGCCATCCCTCAAATCCAATGATTAAATACGGTTCATTAAGAGTTGGTTTCTCAAGGTAAATAATTTCTTCCATTTTCTTCTCCTAAAAAAATCATACCCTGTATTTCCTCCTTCTGTCAACATTTCCCTTCTCTCCCTCCTCTTTCAGAGAAAAGAAAATAAAACTAAGAGATTGATTTTTGACCGCCTAATCAGTAAACTGAAAGAAAGCGGGATAAAATCATGTCAGCCGATGAGAATTTAATTAGAATTTTTGAGTATGCCCTTCAGCAGGAAGAAACAGGGAAATCCTTCTTCCAAAACTCGCTTCAGAGGATGGGAATGGGAGCAGCGATCAGCGCCTTTAAGCGATTGATTCAAGAAGAAGAACATCACATTCTTTTTATCAAAAAAATCCTGAAGGATCTGAAACAGGGGAACGCGATCGAAATCTCCCTGGAGAAAGAGGTGATCTTAGAGCCAACACATTATTTCGATGAGCGATCCAAATCAGAGTTCCTTCAACAATGTTTGGAAGGCTCGATGGTCCCAGAGGTGACAATTTTCAATACGGCTTGGTTGATTGAGAAAGACCTGAGCGAATTCTACGAGAAAATGTCAAAACAAACAGAAGGGAAAGCCAAGGAAGCATTCCAAATGCTCTCAGCTTGGGAAAAAGAGCATGAACGGCTTTTCCGAGAGTTCCGTGATAAATTTTCTGAGATCTATTCTAAAATGCCCTGGGGAGGTTAATCTGGTGTAGCGATGAAACCGAACAATATTCTTTCGAAATTGTCTCAAATGCAGCGGACACTGACGCAGGATGGTGGTTTCCTATTTATCACCCGGATTGCTCGGATGTTTGGATATGGATTCCTCTCTGTTGTACTCGTCCTCTATCTTGAGCAAGTGGGCCTGACCAAAGTCCAAATTGGCCTTCTTCTGACCCTGACCCTAATTGGCGACACAATCATCTCCTTATGGATTACAACAAACGCTGATCGCATCGGTAGGCGGCGAATGCTTATGGCTGGAGCTATCCTGATGATATTTGCTGGTGTCTTATTCGCCATAACAAGAAATTTTGTGTTCCTTTTGATTGCAGCCACGATTGGGGTCATCAGCCCAAGTGGCTATGAAGTTGGTCCGTTTTTATCTATCGAGCAAGCCGCATTATCTCAGATTGTTTCGAACCAAAGACGGACACAAATCTTTGCCTGGTACAACTTAGTTGGCTCATTTGCCACGGCATTGGGTGCGCTGGCCGGCGGCGCCTTGGTTCAGACCCTTCAGGACTCCGGAGTGACACCACTTGGGAGTTATCGTACGATTGTGATGGGCTATGCGATAATAGGAGTGATACTTGGAGGGTTATTCACTCGCCTTTCTCCTGCAGTAGAAGTTAAAACAAGTAGTGATCCATCCGATTCCACCTCTGCTTTTAAAACCCGTTTTGGTCTCCATCGCTCACGGAGGGTAGTGCTTAAGCTATCTGCATTGTTCTCCATTGATGCCTTCGCAGGTGGCTTTGTTTTGCAGAGCATCCTCGCCTATTGGTTCCATGTTCGTTTCAATGTTCAACCGGCGATATTAGGAAGTATTTTTTTTGGGGCAAATATTCTTGCTGGCCTCTCAGCCCTTAGTGCCGCCTGGGTTGCCTCCAAAATTGGCTTAATCAGAACCATGGTATTTACTCATATTCCCTCAAATATTTTATTGATGTTGGTGCCGCTTATGCCAAATCTACCATTGGCCATTGCTGTTCTGCTGTTGCGTTTTAGCATCTCACAGATGGACGTGCCAACCCGCCAATCTTACACCATGGCTGTTGTTGCACCGGATGAACGCTCTGCTGCTGCAGGCATCACAGGTATTGCCCGGACGACAGGGGCGTCGCTGGCCCCCGTCTTCACTGGACCTCTGCTTGCCAATGCAGCGCTAATGAATTTGCCTTTCTTTTTAGCGGGTGGATTCAAAATCGTTTACGATTTGATGCTCTATCGCAATTTCCGTTCAATAAAACCCCCGGAAGAAAAATAATATAGCCCTCCCAAATCCCTTTTCAGGAGTGGCTCTGGTTTAAAAAACTTACCCAAAACATTTCTTCCTGTAATCTATTTTTGACATTGCCTAACAAAAGTTGTAGATTTCTTTTTGAAATTCACGATCAAAATAGTGGCATGTAAAATATAAAGGAGGCAAAACAAGTGAAACGCATCCGAGTTGCTCAGGTTGCACTTATCGCACTAATGGGGATTTTGACCGCATGCAGCACCCTACGCCCATTATCAACAGGCCGAACACTTGATGGGTATCTGGCGAAAGATATCGTCGTTGTGTTGTCTGAGCCTTATTCATTCAAACCAGGTTTGGTCACACATTCGCTTCCTATGGGGACATACACTCCCTGCCTGGAAGATGACGAAGGGGTTTATTTCCAAGCTCCCTCGAAACTCCTGATGGAGGATTTTATACAACCTCGCCTGTACGATGGCGGACTCTTCTTTAAAGATGGTGTTTCGACTAAGGTCTATGAGTACATGATTATAAATGATCGACCTACGAAGGTTAAGCTGGACTTGCCATCTGACAAGTTCAGAATTGAGCGAAAGAAGTAGCAAAGTGTACTAAATTCAGCGTCTGTGGTAATTTGGGCAACTCTTTTCATCGGTAATCTTCAACCACATTCCTATGCCGAATTGAAGATAAGTAGGTGAAGCCACCGAAGGTGGTATGGAAAAGAGTTGGTTTGGGTTATCCTAAAGGGGCTTTATGAACTCTCTGCCAGGTCTCAGAGAGTCTATCTGCCACATCTCTTGCAAAAGACCGACCCCGAGGGCCGTCTTCTATCTGTCCTATCCATTCTATTGGAAGTCCCTTTTCTCCCACATGGGCGCCTACGATGGCTCCTACCATCCCTGCAATCGTATCAGTATCACCTCCAAGAGAAATAGCTGCTCGAATAGCATCGCAAAAATCCGGACTGTAAGTGACAGCGATGTAGCAAGCGCTGGGAACAGAGAAAAGAGCTTCCACTCCGTTTCCGAGGGATCGAACAATTTCCTTAGCCTCAAGCCTTCTTCCCTTATTCAACATCTCCTCAATCTTATTTAAGGTCTTAATGTATTCAATAGGCCCCTGCCAAAGGACTTCTCTCAAGTGTATGATTATTTCCTCTTTTCTAAAGGGCTCTTTTGGACTTTGAATCACTGCCAAACCTACAGATGCAGCCTGCATTACAGCTCCCCACTGCCCTAAGGGATGGACATGGGTGATGTTTGCTTGTTGAATGGCTGCCTCTTGAAGTCTATCCAGATCATGATGATAGAAAAGCCCCACTGGCGAGACCCGCATGGCAGCTCCATTTCCAAAAGATCCCTCTTTGAAAACAATTTGTGCTACCTGGTGCCATTTCAATCCAGTTCGGAGCGCCTGGACAGCTTTGATCGTTCCGATGGCATAACCACGTGTTAGATCACAATTGAGACTAAACTGCTTTGCAATATCTTCCGGGTCGATTTTACCAGACTGGATAATGGATTCGGTTAGAGCAAGTGTCATATCTGTGTCATCAGTGTAATTCCTAAGAAACTTTTTCGAGAGATTGCTCATGTGAAACCGAGCTCTGTCTGGACCCATCCCTTCGAAACCTGATCCAAAGGCATCCCCCAAAAAGCACCCAAGTATTGCCCCTCGGAATTTATCTTTAAGAAGTTCTTTAGGTATCATTAGAGAACCTTATCTAACAGGGTAAAGGTGAGGGGGAACTAAATCTAATCTAATCTAATCTAATCTACCCTACCCCATTCCCTCCCCTTGAAGGGGAGGGAATATTTAAGTTAGCGCTTATGCTCGTCAAGGGGGTAGGAAAGTAATTCTACAACAATGGTTTTCCCACTATACGTTCGTAAGCCTCCAAGTATTTCTGGCGTGTCTTCTGGACAATTTCATCCGGCAATTGAGGTGCGGGTGGACTTTTATCCCAACGGATGGAAAGCAAGTAATCCCTTAAGAACTGTTTATCAAAACTCTTTTGAGAGCCACCGGGTCGGTAACCATTTGTTGGCCAGAATCTTGAAGAATCTGGGGTAAGGAGTTCATCAATCAAAATCAGTTTTCCATCTTTTATCCCAAATTCCATTTTAGTATCTGCGATGAGGATTCCTTTTTGCTCTGCAATATCCCGAGCCTTCTTATAGATTGCCAATGAAACGGATTTCAACCTCTTTGCTAAATCTTTTCCTATAATCTCTCCCACCTTTTCAAAAGGAATATTCTCGTCATGGAGTCCCATCTCTGCTTTTGTAGCAGGTGTGAAAATGGGCTCTTCTAACTTTGAGGATTCCAGCAATCCCTTGGGAAGTGAAATACCGCAAACTTCTCCCGCCTTTTTATATTCCTCCCATCCTGAGCCCGAGAGATACCCTCTGACCACACATTCGATGGGAAGGACCTCTGTCTTTACCACGAACATGGAGCGATCTTTAAGTATCTCCTCATAGGGACGACACGCCTCCGGGAAATCCTTTACCTCCATCGAGATGACATGATTGGAGACAACTCCTTTTGTCATATCGAACCAGAATTTGGAAAGCTGGGTCAGTATCCTTCCTTTATCTGGAATGGGATTAGGCATGACCACATCGAAGGCAGATATCCGGTCGGTGGCGACGATGAGAAGCTGATCACCAAGATCGTAGATATCCCTCACCTTCCCCCTTCCCTTCAGGGTTAATGATTTGAATTCCGTTACGGAAACGATATTAGCTGCTGCCATAAAGACCTCCTCAAATCCCCCTTCATCCCCCTGAAGGTGTGAAAAAATTGGGGGACGGTAGCCAAGACGGGGGAATATCTCCAAAAATGTAGAATGCGGGCATTTAATTTAATGGTCCTGAGCGCTTCTAAGTTATTTATTTTACACAGTCTTTGCATCTTGTGAATAAAACTGGAAAAGGTAACCGCTCTACATTTTTTCCAATACCCCCCCATCTTGGCTTTAAGTCTTGAATTTTTTCACAGCTTCCCTTTTCCAAAGGGGGAATCCCGCGAAACGCGGGACTCCTCCCCTTGACAAAGGGAGGTTGGGAGGGATTTTAACATGGCTAAACAATTACAAAATTTGAAATTTGAAATTGGAATTCCAGGGTTAGGGACTTATGGCATTCAGGTAGGAATTGATCTCTTTAAACGTATCGGTCAGGAAAAGGATCCCAATTCCGATCAGAAAAAGACCGCTCACGATGTTAATCACTCTCATATATCGTTTTATTTTGTCAAAGGCAGAGAGGAATGAATTAAAGGCCAGGGAAGAAAGAAAAAAGGGAATTCCCAAGCCTATCGAATAGTAAGTTAAAAGCAGGATTCCGGTCGTAAAACTCTTCGATGTGCTCGCATAGATAAGAATGGTGGAGAGAATCGGGCCAATACAAGGGGTCCACCCCGCTGCAAAAGCTATTCCTACAAGGAATGAACCTGCATAACCTAAGGGTTTCTTCCTCATCTCAAATCGTTTTTCCATTTGCAAAAAAGGAATATTAATAATTCCAGTAAAGTGGATACCCAGGAGGATGATAATCACTCCTCCTCCTTTCATAATCCAGTACTGGTATTGAGCCAATAACTGTCCGAGATAAGTGGCAGAGGCACCCATCAGGATAAAAACCAATGAAAATCCGATGATGAAGAACAGGGAATGAAAAATAGTGGCCCACCTCAATTTAGACCTAACTTCAACATCAACGAGTTCTTTGAATGAAACTCCTGTGATATAAGTGATGTAAGAGGGAACAAGGGGGAGCACGCAGGGCGAAGCGAAGGAGAGAAGTCCTGCGGAGAAAGCAATCATTCCTGATATCTCTTGCGGCTGGCTCATAGTTAAATTAAAACAATTATATAACATTCTTCATCAGAACAAAATATTTTTGTTGTCATTCCTCAATACCCATGCTTCAATACCACGCTTCAATACCGTTGACAACTCATTGAGTTGATGGTAATTTTTTATATAATTGTTAACCAATTCTTTTGAAGGAGGAAATTCATGGCCATTTTAGAAATCAGTGTTATACCCATTGGTACTGGCGATACAAGCCTCAGTGCTTATGTGGCGGATTGCCTCCGCATTTTAAAGGGAAAAAAAGTTCGTTACGAACTTTCATCAATGGGGACAAACATCGAGGGAGATCTTAAAGACTTATTCAAGATCGCCTTTAAAATGCACCAAATCCCCTTTGGAAAGGGGGCTCTGCGAGTTTTGACCACTTTAAAGATTGATGATCGAAGAGATAAAAAGGGGACTCTGAAAGGGAAGAAGATGGCAGTCCAAAAAAAGTTAAAAAGAAAAAGTTAAGAGTTGTGAGTTATGAATTGTGAGTTGACTTTTTTGATTACCTCGCTATACTAAAAACAACTTAATGCCATAGGAGGTTTTAAATGAAGATCAAATGGTATGGACATTCAGCATTTTTAATCACATCCGATGAAGGCATTAAAATTATTATGGACCCTTATGAACCAGGAGCTTTTGGCGGCCAACTTTCTTATGGAAAAATTAAAGACCAGGCGGATATTGTAATAACCAGTCATGATCATGGAGATCATAATTATACCAAGGATCTCCCAGGGACTCCGCAGATCGTAAAAGGAAGCGGTTCTAAAACAATTAAAGGAATTTCAATCAAAGGCATCCCAACCTATCATGACCTTTCTAAGGGGAGCGAAAGAGGGACTAACACCGTCTTCACCCTCGAAATCGATAATATTCAACTCTGTCATCTCGGTGACCTTGGCCATCTCCTCAGCGATAAAGAACTGGCCGAGATCGGTCCAGTGGACATTCTTCTAATCCCCGTTGGCGGTTTTTTCACGATTGACCCAAAAGAAGCTACCCAAGTAGCCGACCAGATAAAACCAAAAATCCTCATCCCTATGCATTTCAAGACAGCCAAATGCGGATTTCCCATTGCTCCGGTGGAGGACTTTCTGAAAGGAAAAGTGAACACGAAGCGACCCAAGACCAGCGAAATAAATTTTGACAAGAAAAACCTTCCTCAGCAGATGGAGGTTGTAGTCTTAGAACACTCCCTGTAACCCCCTTAGAAAGGTGGGAGGGCGTGGTTTTTTAACAGAGGTGAAATGTATGGAAAGATATCATCTTAACCTATTACTCTCTTACAAACAGATTGCTTCTATCATTCAAGATTTAGCAGAACAAATCTCAAAGGATTATAATGGAAAGGAATTGGTATTGGTCTGCATTTTGAAAGGGGCCTTTATGTTTCTCTCCGACTTGATCCGCCATCTCAAAGTTTCTGTAAAGGTTGATTTTGTTAGGTTGGCCAGTTATGGGGCCGGTATGAAAACTTCTGGTCTGGTTGAGATCACGAAGGACATTGAAACCCCTATTGAGGGAAAAGATGTCCTCATTATTGAAGATATCATCGATAGTGGTCGTACACTCCAATTCCTGAAAGATCGATTGGCACTTTCAAACCCCCATTCTGTAAAGATCTGTGCCCTTTTGGACAAAAAAGCACGGAGAGAGGTAGAGATTGAAGCAGACTACCTTGGAAAGGAGATCGATGATGTCTTTGTCGTAGGTTACGGGATTGACTTCAACGAAAGCTATCGCCATCTTCCTGAGATTTACTATGTCACCCCAAATGAGAAACAAAAGAGTTAGAGGATCGATCCTCATCCTCTTCATCCTCCTCTTGCTTTCCATCCAAAACCCTGTCTTGGCCCAATCTTTCTTAGAACCCGATGACGCCTCTCTCTTTCGGGAAGGTGAGATCCTTCTGTCAAAAGGTGATACTGAAAAGGCCCTCTGGCGCTTCAAAAGGTTAATCACAGATTTCCCTAAAAGTCCTCTTCTGAACGAAGCTAAATTTAGGATGGGAATCTGTTATACTCAACTCAAAAGGCCAAAGGATACTATTCGTATTCTAAATGAACTTCTATCCACCTTCCTTGCTCCTTTTAGGATGGTCCAAGTCTTTACCCTTTTAGGAGACAACTACTTTGAATTGAAAGATCGCCTCAATGCCCTCCATTGGTATGGAAAGGGAATCCTTGTACCAGGACAATCCACCGATGATCTGAAGAAAAAAGTGCGGTCCATCATTGATGCCTATGATTCTGAAGAGGAATTAAACCAGATTGAATCTCTTTACCGGGGAGCTTTTGCAGGGGGTTATGCAAAATTGAAATTGGCCCAGTTAGCCAAGCGTAAAGGAAATGATGCTCTCGTAAGAAAGACCCTGATGGAATTGGAAATAGAGTATCGTGGTGTGGATTATGGACCTTTGGTAAAAGAACTTTCAGAATCTATTCCACCTCCTCCCAAATCTAAATACACAGTGGGTGTAATTCTTCCTCTGAGCGGAGAAAGTCAACCTTTTGGAGAAAGGGTACTGCAGGGGATCCGATTGGCTATCAAGGAAAATGAATCCCCAGGGAAAATTCCATTGATTTCATTAGACATCCGAGATTCAAAGGGAAGTCCTTGGGAAGCAGAAAAAGCTGTTGAGGAGTTAGCAACCAAAGAAAAGGTGATCGCCATTCTCGGCCCTCTGCTTAGCAACACGGCTGAGAGAGCCGCTAAGAAGGCCCAACAGATGAAAGTCCCTCTTCTCACCTTCTCCCAAAAGGACTTCTCCTCTGCTCATGTTGATTTCCTCTTTCAGAATTCACTCCCCCCTTCTCAGCAGGTCCAAACCCTTATTGATTTTGCCATCAAAGAATTGGGACTTCGCACCTTTGCTGTCTTCTGTCCCAACTCCCCATACGGACTTCATTTCAAGAACCTTTTTACTCAGGAGGTGTCTCGGAAGGGTGGAAAGATTTCAGGGGTTGTCGTTTATCAAGAAGATCAAACAGATTTCAGTCAGGAGATCAAGGGATTTTTTAAGGTTGAGATCATCCAGAATTACGACTTCAAGAAAAAAAAGGATGATGAATTCAAAGCGGCCATTTCTGTAGATGGTCTTTTCATCCCTGATGTTCATGATCGTGTAGGCACCATCCTCTCCCAATTGGCTTACTATGATATAAAGGGATTGACCTTTTTAGGAACGAGTGCGTGGAATGGTCCTGGTTTAATTTCCATTGGTGGGAATGGTGCCGAGGGATCCATCTTTGTCGATGCATATCACAAACGAGATTCTTCCCCTTTGGTTGCGCATTTTGTTCAGGAATTTCGAAAAGCTTACCAACGAGACCCTGAAATTCTCGAAACCCTTGGTTACGATGGGGCAAAATTTTTAAGGGACATCCTTCAATCCAAATTGATTCCCTCCCCTCTTCAGATGAAAGAAGAAATGCGGCAGGTCCAAAATTTTCAGGGAGTCTCCGGTTTAAAAGGATTTGGCGAAGACGGCAAAGCGATTCGAACCCTTTATATTCTGAAAGTCAATAAAGGTCAAATCGAACAGGTATCACCCCAATAAGTTCGAAGTTCGGAGTTTTTAGTTCGGAGCCTTTGACTTACTCCGAACTACTAACTCATAACTCCGAACTAAGGGCTTTGAAGATGAAACCTCTTCATTCCTGGAACGTCGGTATTGAGGAAGCTATTCAGATTCAGGAATTCTTAGGAGATCGGATCGTTCTGAAAAAAACAATTTCAAAAGTAAGAACGATTGGAGGTGGAGATGTTGCCTACTCAAAAAAAGGGGATTATCTCTTCGGGGCCATCGTCGTCCTTTCATTTCCAGATATGGAAACTCTTGATATCGCTACGGCTAATGGTAAAGTCTCTTTCCCCTATATCCCTACCCTTTTTAGTTTTCGGGAAGGCCCGATTCTGATTAAAACTTTTCAGAAATTAAGAACTAAACCCGATGTCATGATCTATGATGGTCAGGGTATTGCTCATCCAAGAGGATTTGGCCTGGCCTCACACATGGGTTTATGGTTCAATCTCCCCTCTATCGGTTGTGCTAAGACACCCTTGTTAGATGAATTTAATTCTCCGGGATCTCCAAAAGGGAGTTTTGAATGGATTCGAAAGGAAGGAAAGGAGGTGGGTGCTATCCTCAGAACGAGGGATAAAGTAAAACCTCTTTTTGTTTCCCCAGGTCATCGAATTGACCTGATGACAAGCGTTCAACTCATCCTTGAAAGCTGTCAAAGATTCCGTTTCCCTGAGCCTCTTAGAAGAGCCCACCAAGCCACTCGAAATATGCTGTAATCTATTTCATTTCTCAGCAAAAAATCAATTGTGATCTCAATGACTTAGGGGTAGGTTTTGTGGTCCCCCACTCTTCCCTTCTCCCCAAGGGAAAAAGGGGAGGGGGAAAAGTATTGTTATGACCCCTGGTGTTCTTTCTTCTTCCTCCTCCAGTTTTCCAATCTTTTTTTAATCTCCCTCTCAAATCCCTGCTCAGTCGGGTGGTAGTAAGTTCTCCCTTTGAGGTTCTCAGGGAGATATTCTTCTTCAATGAAGTGGTCGGAATAATCGTGGGGGTACTTATAATCTTTCCCATATCCCAGATCCTTCATCAAAGAGGTAACAGGATTCCGGATATGGAGGGGCACAGGCATATTATCAAGTTCCCGAATATCTCTCTTAACTCCCTGAAATGCCATATAGAGAGCATTTGATTTTGGTGCTGTGGCCAAGTAGACCGCTGCCTGAGCAAGGGCCAGATCCCCTTCCGGCAGGCCAATGAAGTGAAAGGCATTCATGGCTGCAACTGCCACCTGCAGAGCCTGTGGATCTGCAATTCCCACATCCTCGGAAGCAAAACGGATCATCCTTCGAGCGATGTAGAGAGGGTCTTCACCCGCCTCTAACATCCTCCCAAGCCAGTAAAGGGCTGCATCGGGATCACTTCCTCTCAGGCTCTTATGTAGGGCTGAGATGATATTGTAATGTTCCTCTCCTGATTTATCATAAAGAAAAGCCTTTTTCTGGAGAACTTCCTCCAAACCCTCTTGCTTGATATAGCGAGTCCCCTTTGGGTCCGGAGGGGTTGTGAGGACGATCATCTCCAATGTGTTCAGCGCAATTCTTGCATCTCCATTGGCAATCCGACAGATTCCTTCGAATACTTCTGGCTCAACTATCGTGGAGTATTGGCCCAATCCTCTCTCTTTGTCCATCAGCCCTCGCTTCAGGATCAGCTCAATCTCTTTCTCTGTTAAGGCATAGAGGGTAAAGACTTTTGTACGGGAGAGCAATGGGGAGATCACTTCAAAGGATGGGTTTTCTGTAGTCGCTCCGATGAGGATAATGGTACCTTTTTCCACATGGGGAAGGAAAGCATCCTGCTGAGCCTTATTAAATCGATGGATTTCATCCACGAAGAGAATCGTCCGCCTCTTATCATATTTCCATTCTTCATTCGCCTCTTGAATGACCTCTTTGATCTCTTTCACCCCAGAGAGGACAGCACTGAAAGCGAAAAATTGAGCACCTGTGGTGGAGGTAATCATCATCGCTAAAGTGGTTTTACCAGACCCTGGAGGTCCCCATAAAATCATTGAAGGAAGGTGATCGGATTCAATAGCCTGGCGGAGAACCTTTCCCTGGCCCAGAAGGTGGTTCTGGCCAACAAATTCATCCAATGTCCGAGGCCTCATCCGATCGGCGAGGGGAGCCTCCCTCTTAAATAATTCTTTCCCCTTCCTCTCAAAAAGATCTGTCTGTTTCTTCATTGGTCTCTGATCAAATTGGCTATCTGATTTTCCATCTATGTTAATTTCTCCCCATCTCCTTATCCCCCTATCTCCTTATCTTATATCAATCTCCCGGATGGCTTGAAGCATCTCTTCATGGATCAACTCATTGGAAGCCAGAATTTCTTGGGAATAGATATTAAAAGGTCTGCCTTGAAAGTCGGTCACCTTTCCCCCTGCTTCAGTAATCATTAAGCTTGCTGCCGCAACATCCCAGGCCTGGAGTTTAAATTCCCAGAATCCATCGAAACGGCCAGCAGCTAAATAAGAAAGATCAATGGCCGCTGAGCCGGGTCTCCGAACGGCAAAACTCTTTGTGATAAACTGACGGAAATAACGGAGATAGAAATCAGCATGCTCATGAACATCATAAGGAAAACCAGTGCAAAGAAGACCTCTGTTTAACCTATTAATTCTGGAGACACCGATCCTTTCACCATTGAGAAAGGCACCCTTGGCTTTTTCCGCATGAAAGAGTTCATTAAGGGTCGGGACATAAATCACACCCAGCTTCATTTCGCCTTCTAGCTCAAGCCCGATGGAGACACAGAAACAGGGAAACCCATGAAAGTAATTGGTTGTCCCATCAATGGGGTCGATGATCCATTTCCATGAAGATCCTTTCTCCTTGAACGGGGTCTCCTCGGTCAAAATATCGTGGTCCGGGAAAGCATTTAAAATCATTTCTACGATGGCTTGTTCACAGAGCCGGTCTACTTCTGTTACTGGATTGAATTCTCCCTTGTACTCCACTGGATGGGAATGACCCAAACGGATCATCTGAATCCGTCCCGCCTCTTTAGCTGCGGCAATAGCTATCTGGAGATAGCGATCATCAATCTTCTTCATTTGACAATCCTTTCATCAAAACTATATGATACATTAAAATAACAAGTCAACCCTGATATACATTAATCATGCCAAGGGCGTCATTCCTGCCCCGTATCAGGTACGGGGTAAACTCCGGCAGGAATCTTGAAAAACACTGAATTCCGGATCAAGTCCGGAATGACAAATTAGATAAGACTTATGCAGTCATTTATAATAGAGGGACAGGCCAGGAGGTCGGGAGCATGAGATGAAATTCGAAACATATGGAAACTGCTTTGTTTGTGGAGAGAACAATCCGAATGGGTTGCGATTGAGTTTTAAGATTAACAAGGAGAGGCAAACACTCAAAACCATATTTACCGCAAGCCCAACTTTCCAAGGCTGGGACGGCATTGTCCATGGAGGAATGATCAGTACTTTATTAGATGAGGCAATGGCAAAATTGGTTTACGAATTAGGGTATCAAGCAGTTACAGCTTCCTTAGAGATCAAGTTTAAAAAGCCGGCCCCGATCCTCGAACCACTAAGTGTCTACGGAGAGATTACAGAAGTCAATAAAAGATTGATCAGGGCAAAGGCTCATGTAGCAAAAGAGGATGGAACGATTCTCGCAACAGGAACTTCCACCTTCCTGAAACACCGCCCCACCTAACCTTCCACCTCAAGGGGTGAGGAGGTGTAAAAAAATTAAGAACAAAGAAAAAAATTCCGGCTCAATAAGGGTGGGCTGTTTGGAAAACTTTAGAGCGATACCTCATTAAGAGAAATGGTAGTGTAAATCTGAAAGAATTATGTAAAGTTAATCGCAGA
>Ga0214474_1000103_pt1 | contig 43258 bp, 56 predicted proteins | sample RVTome_2_FD_187335 | JGI IMG/M metagenome (GOLD analysis project Ga0214474, IMG submission 187335) | Soil microbial communities from uranium-contaminated site in the Upper Colorado River Basin, Wyoming, United States - RVT95D214 HiSeq ... | reverse complement strand
GGGAGCACAGAGACAAACTCGATGAGTTAACGCAACGCGCCTCGGCGCTATTCGATGAAATCAAAGAGGCTTATCGAATATAACCGTGCTAGCGAAGCAGTAGCGGCCGCTACCGGTCAGCGGCAACCAATGCCAGCGCGACGGCTTATGAGTCGCGACCGGATAAGGGAGATACCGAAATGAGCCGCCCACTATTAATGTCATTCCGGGCTGACGCGATTGAGTTATGCCTGTCTGGCAAGAAAACGCAGACCAGGCGCTTACTGAAAGATTCATCCTGGCTAGCCGACGGCGGCCTATGCTGGCGCAGCGAAACGCGCGTGGGCCTAAAACGCAAAAGATTATCCGCCGTGGAGGCTTATGTTTGGATAGAGAGTGTAAAGATAGAGCCCTTGTACGATCTAACGGACGAAGACGCCATCGCCGAATGTGTCGAGCCACCTACCCGGGCGGGTTATTTCTCCGTATGGAGGCAACTACACCCTAATCTCTGTATTACAGATCCCGAGGTAGTGGTAATCACGTTTCGACCGCTGAATTGACGCCGCGATACTCGGCGTATCCTATTAATGCCAGCGCGACGGCTTATGAGTCGCGACGCGCGCGCAGAATTGCTGCCACGTTACACGGCGTAGCGCCAACCAATGCCAGCGCGACGGCTTATGAGTCGCGACGCATGGGAGTTGCATCGCGACATTAATGTCGTAGTGCAACGTATGGTCAAAAGGCTCAAAACCACTGAACATTATACTGTAATTATATGTCATTTATGCGTAGCGTTGATGCGAAATGATACAAGTTGCGCAGAGTTGGGGTGAATTGATACATTTTGCGTAGACGACGCGACGTCAAATCTTAAAAATAGGGGTTTTTTTGCTCTTTTTTTCGCTGGCATGACTCGTGCATCACTATTAATATGGTCGCCACGTCGGTGGCCAAAAAAGGAGAAGGAAAATGCAAAAAATAGCGATACTGGAAAAAGAGTGCAAGTACACCCGATTGGGCAATTGGGCTGGGCCCAGAGATTTGTTCCCGACGCTCGAGATCCATCAGCAGTCCTCCCAGCTGACGATCTCGTACTGGGAGATCAACGACCACCAACGCGGCATGTATGGTCGCACTCACTCGCATACCACCAGCGTCTCGACCGACGGACAGGTAGTCCGTATCACCGGATTGTGTGGGCTCAGGAACGACCAGCACCGCGTTGGTGGTCGACAGTCGTTTTGCTTTTTTGTCTTCCGCGGCGATTCAGGCCACATCTACACACATCGCGCACGCGCGACAGCCGGCTGGGTCACATGCGACCCCGAGAAGCTACTGCATCGACTGCGGAAGCTGGGACTCGGCCGGAGCGACACCGGTGTGATCCAGCAGGGTGATTTCCTTCTGCGGCCCGCGAATGGACAGGGATACGCGGACGAGGCTTTTAAGCACGAGTCGATGGGTGCTGGACACCACGGTTTCCTCGCTCCCGTGCTGTACCACGACGGCGCGAGAGGACGACAGTACCGCGTTACCGAACCGGTTACGCTGCGGCACACCGCGGTGGACGGGATTCGGCATCCCGACGTGCTAATCCCGGTCGGAAAATATTATATCGGTACGACCTCGGTATCGCTCGCGACGCGGAATATGCGCGACTAGCACTGGTCCCGCTCCCCCGGACAGCCGGGGGGGCGTGGCGAGCGCTAGAGCTCGATCGGTGCCGTGTCGGCGCCGGAAAAAAAGGAGAGAATTATGACACTGTATGATTATATCGAAGGAATCGAAGAGACAAAGCGCGAGCAATGCTATTACCGCATCGGTGTCGACGCGGATGCCGCGCGCACCATTGAAATGGATCGCATACGCGAGGAGGACGGGGGGACCGTCTACTCGCTGGGGACAGGTCGGTGTTTAATTTGGGTCGGTCAGTCGGATACCATGGTATCCGAGTACGGAGACGACGGGGACGACTGGTCGACTATCTAGCTCTGGTCCCGTCCCCCCGGACAGCCGGGGGGGCGTGGCGAGCGCTAGAGCTCGATCGGCGCCACGTCGGCGCCGTGAAGGAGAAGTATGACAACTGTCTCGACTGACAGCTATCTCACTCCCCAGGAGTTGGCCGACCACTTACGCGTCTCGCTGTCTACCGTGTCTCGCTGGCGCCAGGGGGACAACGGACCACCCTATATCCGTCTTGGTTCGCTACGCTCTCCCGTGCGCTATCCCCGCGCGGCGCTCGAGGATTGGCTGCAGGACAAGCAGAGATCCCCCCGCTAGATCGCGGCCGGACGCACCGGCCAGCGATACCCAATTAGCCGCGCTCGGGGGTATAGCGCCGCGCGAACAGAGTCGCTCTGATTTCCGCCGAGCACCTTAACAAATTCGCCCGCGTCGCACAAAAAAAACGCTACGTGACCCATCCATCCAATAGGTTGGTCGCGCCAAAATACCACGATTGCGCCGTAAATCGGGTCGGTCATGTACTCGCCGTACTCGACCCAGCTTCTCGCGTTAGCTTTCCCGGTCACGGCATATCCGGCTTTTCGCAGCGTCCAATTCATAAATGCCGAGCACCACGGGGTTTCGTCGCTTTCGTTCGCGCCCACGCCTTTGAGGTATTCCGCAATTCGTTTATTCGTCCTAGTTCCTGCGATTTCTGATACGCCCAGCTCGCGCACCGCGATATCAATCCACGGATGAATCGTGTAGTCAGTCATTGTCGTCCTCGAACGGGTTAGGTGGTAACTCGTCACGCGGCGCTATTGACGTCTCACCCATCCACTCATCATAGATCTTTTTGCTCTCTATAGCCTGTAATCGTAAAGCCGCGACATCTGTCCAGGGTACGCATATGATTCCTTTTTCGCGGTAATACGCGCGCGCGGCCGCAAGCAAAGTGCTCGTATTTGGCTCGATTTCGTACGCTTGCCGATATCCTCCAGCCGCTTCTCGGTATCTGCCTGCTCGGTACAGGTCGGTCGCGTGCTCGAAAACGTCTTTCGCACTCGGCCTTTTCGCCGGTTGCGCATCGGCCAAAAACGCGACTCCGATCAACAGAATCGCGAAAGGAGCTATTCGCATTGCCTCGAACTCTCGCAATTCGCGCTACTAAGGATACATTCGAAGCGCGCGGCGAACGCCGAAATCTCAACCGCTTTCGCGCACCACTCGGTGCAGGGCGCGCGGTTGGGCGTCGACTCTCCCTCGATGCATCCATGTAGCGACCACCACGCGCAAACCTCGGTACAGGTCGGCGGCGGTATCGGATCGGGCGTAGGAGTTATGCCGCCACACGCCTCTTGAAATACCGTGATTATGGCGAATAATAGGACTACCATTACAATAGATTTCATAGCGTTATCACCAGAGCCTTTTTAATCACCATGAGTGTTGACGTGCGCGGCGATGCAACATAATCAGCGCTAATAAGCCAGCGCCCGTTATCAGCGCTATCGGCTCCCCAGCTTCCTAGTTCGCTAAAAATATCTCCGTCATAGCCCTCTATGACGCGAAAATGTCCACCGATTGAAATGGTCGGAGGATCCAGTGGTTTATCGCCTTTTTTCCACGTGCGATACTCTTGCCCTATGTTGCCGCCGATGCCAACCTGATAGCCCCGATCGAGCAGAATCTTTACATCGTCTACTCTGCGCGCGCCCGTCGTCTGCACGAAAAAAGCTTCGAGATCGTGCATATCGTAAGCGTCCCTAAACCTGCGCGCTAAGTCCTTAGGCCATTTGTTCCAGCCCGCGCCGTCCGTGTATGGCCAATCTTTCTCGGCGCAAACACCGTGCCTCTTTAACGCATCAATCCCGATTAACGGATCCAGTCCGTTATCGATTATCGGGTCCGTTTGCCCCGATGCTATCTGAGCGATTAAATAGGCCATGAGCCGCGAGCCTAACGCGGGTATCGTGTCAGGAAATAGCTTTTTGCTATTCGCCCGAATCAACTCCATATACCCGTTTTCGACACACGTACCGAGCGACCATTGGTCGAGCACTCCGACCGTTTGCCAGGCATTATTCGCATATCCCGCGGGCGAGGTCGCAGCGAGCGCGAGCCTCTCGTGAGTGATCGGCCAGCGCTTAGCCAGTAGCTTTGGATCGGGATGCAGGTAGCCTAAGCCGCGATTCATCGTACTATTCCTGTAGTGTCTGACAAGCGTTTTGTTTTGCTTTTAGCGTTTCATCTATGAACGGTTTTAGGTTTTTCTCGATCCTACAAAATTGCTTTACGGTCTTGCCGCCAAGAACGGCTTTCGGTTGCTCGCTCATCGAATTTTCGCAAAGTAAGGTAGCGATATCCACGATACCGCGAATAACGGGCAGCATCGCCGCGCAACTTGCGAGATACCATACTATCGCGATACCCACTAAAACACCTGTAAAACCCGCTATAAATCGTTTATACATTATCTATTCTCCATGACTGGCGAGTCGCACGCCGAGAAGACTCACCTTCTCCCGACCGTGTACTTTGGTTAGAACGGACTCCTCGACGTGCGTCCCATAAATAGGAAATACCGGCCGTGAGAATCTTTGAACCGCGCTTTGCACGGCGCCCGACCGGTATTTGTTTCGCATATTTTCGCTTGCCTTTTAAGGGGCCGATTAAAGCCTAACTCGTTTCCGGCGCTTTGTCAACTCCTACCTACTATGGATTTAATCAAATCAAATCCACCGGTCACAAGACCAACGACCAACCCGCCGTTGGGCGGTAGTTTGCCCGAGCCGCTTTGCATTTTAGCCCAGATACCCGCGATGAGCGCGATTAAACTAACGCCAAGGTCGACGGACACTTTGCCGCTTACCGTGAGCAGGGTAATCGCGCAAATAGCCAGCGCATCGATCACGGTATGCGCTATGATCGACGCTACCGATATTTTATGTTCGGTAGGCGGTATACTTGCTGTTGGTATTTTCGGATTACTGTCGGTCATAATCTTATTTCTCCTATGCTGATAATCTCACAAATATCGCCGGGATCGGTACGGCGGTAATCATAGCAGTCAATGCGCCGAACGGCGTAGGTAACGAAGAGTAAGCGAACGTTCTGTAAACGCCAAAATTAGGCGCGGCCGGTAGAGTATTCCCATACCCGAGCACGGGTATTAGACTAGCCACTGCAAACGCGCGAACCGTGGGCGTACCCGCGCTAATCAATACAAGCCATTTAAGCCCGGGCGTCAGCGCTTGGTTTATCGTGACACTCTTTACGCCGGTCGTCACTACCGAGATTTCACCGGCATCGAGAATAAGCGCTCCGGGATAGTTACCGGCATCGTCGTAAATCCCTAGTCGTGCATTACCTGTCCCTAGCGTAGTCACGTTAATCGCAATACGATCGAGCGTAATCGCTTTGGGCGCCACGAATGGTAGGGCATACATACGCCCTGCCGTTATCGCGCCAGTGGTTAGCGCGGTACCCGTAGTCGGACTCGTATACCACGACTCGTAATTGATTATGCCAACATGACGATAGTCAACGCCGATCCCGGTAGCGCCGGCGTCTCCCGTTGCACCCTTATCCCCGGTAGCACCTGGTAGTCCCTGACCGCCGGGTAAGCCCTGCGAGCCCTGATCGCCGACAGGTCCTTGGTCTCCCGGCGGCCCCTGGTCGCCAGCGACACCAGGCAACCCTTGTATTCCTGGTATTCCTTGGGAGCCGGGCAAGCCTCCTGGTCCTTGGTCTCCCGTTGCACCCTTATCCCCCGGTAGGCCTGGGACGCCGTTCGACCCGGCGTCTCCTGTAGCGCCTTTATCGCCCGTAGCGCCCTTGTCACCGGCTAGTCCTCCGTCACCGGTTGCTCCAGGTATTCCTTGATCTCCCGGCGGTCCCTGCGGGCCGGGAGGCCCCTGAATGCCCGCCGGTCCTTGCTCGCCGGTCCCACCGCCGGGTAATCGGTCGAGAGCCAAGGCTCCCGGCGTCGAGAGAAAACCACCGAGATAAAGCCAGCCGCCCGCGCCGTCGGCGACGTAAAATCCGGGCATCGCTCCGCCCGCTTGCTCAACCACGCGCCCGCGATCGGTCGCGGTCTGCGCTATCGCGAGTCGGGCGCCGTCGTCGACTATTGGTAGACCATCCTGTATTGGATGATTACCGTACGTCGGGTTAATATCTCTGTGTTCGCGCGCCATGGTTTTGTCATCCGTATACTATCACATCTTCGCCGTTTGCCGTTACCAAGTCGCCTTCGGCCAAGACCTCACTCGCCATCGCGGTGAGTTCGCCGGGTTGATCGTTCGGATCGGAAACAGCCGTTGCACATGCTACCATATTTATTGGTCCGCAAGTGGTGTTCAGGATCGGATCTAATCTGGTAATCGTGAACGTTGTATTCCCGGGATCTGTCCATGGATTTCCGGCGTTCACCAGGCTAGGTGGTTGCATGAAAAAGCGACGATATCGATCGATCACCGCGCCGATCGGCAAGCCTGTAATCGGATTAATTGCGGTATCTATACCGCTAGCCAAAAAGCATCGCCAGCCGTGCGTAGTCTGATTTGCATAGGCTATAATACTACGAGTCGAGAAGGCCTTGCAAAGACTTTTCGAGCCGAATATCGCATATAATCCTGGCGAATGCTTCCACAATATAAGGCTGTGTGGCGCGCGCCTGTTTGCGTATGGCATATACACCACATATACTGTGCCGTCCTGGTAACTGACCTGACCGGCTCCGGGAAACTGATTCAGCAAAGGTGTTCCTTTGCCGTCCTCGATAAGCGTGCATACTCGACAAATCATGTTACCATAACTCCGGTTCAGCGCAGAATCCTTCGAACTGATTGGCTTCGTTGTCGTCCATGCCCAGATACAAATTACCATTGCTCACGGCCGGGGGCGTAAACGATAACGCATCGTCACCCGTGGTCATACCAGTTAACGCAACAGTACCCGCTGCACGATCCACGCGAGCGCAGATTTGCTGATATGCCGACCATGTACAGGCCGTAGCAGTCGCCGCTACGTTAACACCATTGACTTCCGCGTAGAGTTTTTGATCGGTGCTCAGTAGATAAACTCCGAACGCATTCGCTCCGCTATCGGCATATCGAAAAAGATAGCGTTTGCTTCCAGGTGTACACAGCGCTAATTCCGCGCTGGAATATTCGGGTATGCGCAAAGATAAAACACGATTGCGAAACGCAACGGGGACTACAGCGGTCGTGTAAAAAGCTTGATCTTTAAACTGAGAATAGGAATTATTCTTCGAACGTAGTATCTTGCCGCCCGAATGTGTACCGGCTAGTGCTATTCCGCCGCCAAGACTGCCTAGAGCGAATATATAAGCCTCACTATACTGCTGACCGAGGTCTGTCCATGTAGCCCCGTGATTCGTCGAGCGTAGTATCTTACCGCTTGTACCCGTGCCGGCTAGTGCTATTCCGCCGCCAAGACTGGCTAGAGCGAGTATATCGGTCTGGCTATACTGCTGACCGAGGTCTGTCCATGTAGCCCCGTGATTCGTCGAGCGTAGGATCTTACCATTCGGACTCGTGCCGGCTAGTGCTATTCCGTCGCCAAGACTGGCTAGAGCGCGTACATCGGTCTGGCTATATTGCTGACCGAGGTCTGTCCATGTAGCCCCGTGATTCGTCGAGCGTAGGATCTTACCATTCGGACATGTGCCGGCTAGTGCTATTCCGTCGCCAAGACTGGCTAGAGCGAATATATAATTCTGGCTATATTGCTGACCGAGGTCTGTCCATGTAGCCCCGTGATTCGTCGAGCGTAGGATCTTACCATTCAGACGTGTACCGGCTAGTGCTATTCCGTCGCCAAGACTGGCTAGAGCGAGTATATAAGCCTCACTATACTGCTGACCGAGGTCTGTCCATGTAGCCCCGTGATTCGTCGAGCGTAGGATCTTACCATTCGGACCCGTGCCGGCTAGTGCTATTCCGTCGCCAAGACTGGCTAGAGCGAGTACATAACCCTCGCTATATTGCTGACCGAGGTCTGTAAACGCATTAGCAGCCCCACGTAATACCAAACACCGCCTACCGGCTACTGGTATTTCCGCAAGTACGGCCGCTCCGTATGGTCCAACAATCTCACCCGTTACCGGATTAATCGCATAGCGCGCGTTCGACGCGTTCGCAAAGGAGATGAGATCGAAAGACAAACGCAAAACCTCTCCCGCCGTTATCGGTAAACGCTTGGAGATTATTAATTGTATTTGTAATCCAGCACGCATAACATCCTCACGCGGCTTTACCGGCGGCGATAACCGTCAAGAAAAACGTACCGGTCAGGCATTTGAATTCTAACTCGGCATAGTTACAATTAATATTCCCTATATTGATAGTCTTTTCAAACGGAGCGGTTGTAATATCCGGTAAGTCCGTTGACAATATGCCAGATATTTGCGGTAAACGCTCGCCATCCAGATCGGTGGTCGGAGTGGTCACAACTTCACCGCCGCGTTGATGTCTCGCACGGTTACCGCCACGCGGAACAAACGAGCCTGTACCATTACCCTTAAGTTTGACCTCGTAACTCACGCCAGGCATGTTACGCTGCAATTCCATATGCGGTGAGAACCATGACTGACCAGTGCCCACTCGCACGTTGTTTGCTATTTCGTATCCATTCGATTTCGTTAGCTCCGACATTTTGTTTCTCCTATCAATAAATACCAAGTCGTAACGAGGTGTGTATCTCGCCGTTGGTTCCGGCGGCGATAAACAGGTTGTGAGCATAGATTATTGCGGTCAAGTCCTCCGCGGTCGTATTCGGTCGATTGGTAAATGTAATTCCGTCGTAAGTTGTTTCTATTCCTTTTAGCGACACTGATATATTAAAAACCACTACAGCAAAATCGTTAGCCATTATCAAACCGTGTATGGTTGCGGAACTTGCGCCAACGCGAAACGTCCATGCCCCACTAGGTATCGATAGTTTGGTATATATAGTTCCTAGCGTACCTCCCACAATCCATGTGCCTACACCTTTGATGTCACCGTAGGCTACCGCGTACAAAGATTGCGTCCCTTGAGTGTTTGAGGTCCAAGCGCCCGTGGGATCGGTAGCTTTGTAAAATAGATTTGTCGTGGCGTAATAGCATGCGGCGACCCAATAGCCGTTACCGTAAGCTATCGCGAAAATAGCATTACCTCCTGCCTGCGTATTAGACGTCCACGTCCCAACAGGATTCGTAGCTCTGTAATATAATATGCCCAAACTTCCCGCTGCGACCCAGTAGCCGTTACCGTAAGCTACCGTGAGGAGCTGACCAGAGCCTTGAGTGTTGGAAGTCCAAGCGCCCGTGGGATCGGTAGTATAATAAAGGGCGCCCGCGTTTCCTACTGCTACCCAATAACCGTTTCCGTAAGCTATTGAAAACAGATTGCTACCCAATGTAACACTGGTCCAGTTTAGGCCGTCATAAGTATATTCAATATCACCGTTAAACGTCACCAAACATGTTATATTACCATTGGTAGCGCTACCGGTAAAATCATGCGCGGCATTCGCAGGTGTTTGCTTTGTCCAGTTGCTAAGCGTTATATCCCGAAATAATCGGCTAAGCGATTCCGACAATTGGTCTTGATCTCCCTTTACTAGAGTTAGACCAGTTCTCTCGATAACATTACACACCTCTTCTTGACTATCGTTGAGCCAATCATCGGTAACACGTGTAGCCGCGACCGTACCAGGATTGCCTTCGGTAAAGCCGTCCTTACCAGCACCATTGCCGTCTATCAATCTTGTTGAATTATCTATTCGGTGCATTGTGTTAACTCTCCGTAGGAATGAAACATGGGTAAAGTATGTAGCGGAGACGCTTCCGATACACGCCCTTCAATCTCGACACTCGTTTCGCTTGCGCGCGCATGCGCGAGGTATAGATTTACGATACCATCTACCACGGTTATCCTAACCTCTGGATAGGTAGGATAGGTAATACCGATGCCGTTGTCAACATCAAATTCGATGAACTCCCAACTTTCTCGCATCGGTATCAAAAGCCGAGTATAGACCAAAGCGCCGTTCTCACAACCATACGCCCGTATCGTGAGGTAGCCGGTCGTATCTGTCCGCACCCAAAAACTATATCGCACATATCTGGTATAAGTGGTTAAATAAAAAATGGCGATACAAAAACTCGAATAAGGCGGATCGAATTTGTAGGCTATTTGCTGTCTGCTAATAGGTTCCGTTACCGCGTCTTCTGTCAATGTCATCTGGGTGCCCCAGATTATTTTACCCGTTCCGCCATCACGTGAGATCAAATCCTCGCCGTATTCTACGCCGTACACATGCTCCCAAATCGAACCCACCGATTCGCCCGCTACCGAACCCGCCATGAATACCGGATAATACCGTTCGCGCCAACCGCCTTTTACTTCGGCTATATGTAATACAACATTAGAACCGCTAGTTATTCTTAATCGCAATCTCGGGTCATAAGCACCCGTACCAACATCGGCAATACGAATAGTATGATGTGCCCAGGTTGTATTTAATGCAACATTATCCGTGTAAACCGCCGTTGTGCCATCGCGACCGGTTACCTTTATTTCGAGCAGATGAGATCCTCCACTAGAAAGACGAATCCAGAAATCAATAAATATAGATTCGTAAGCAGCTATCCGCAATATATTGGAATAGACAAAACCCGATGTTGTCGGGAACGTGATAACCTCCGCGGTCATATTACCGTGACGATCCGGGGCCGCGTTTTCCACTACCGTCGCGCCACCTCCATACCACCATTGCGCACCCCCGACTGATTGTGCGAACGAATCCACTAAACGATACCCATCAAACACGGCATAATCGATACTATACGGCTCAACGATGTTTTCGATCTTCGCTAACGTCGGCGCACCTGGCCCGCGCAACTTTGCGATTAACGCTTGTATACGCTGTGTTATTGTCTGTCCGGTTGGTGTGTATTGATCAGGCAATCCAGCTACTCGTTCCCACGCTTCCAGCAGTTCCACGGGATAGGTATAGCTAGTAGCATCCGGTATTGCCTCGTCAACAAGCTCCAACGCTTGCTCGTCTATACGCGCCAGTTCAAGCGATAACGCTGAGGCAAGCATATCCCAATTGGGTGAGTCGCCATCTTGCTCGGGCCATAGCGGCCCTGTCGGCAATAAGATATAGAAAATCTTCTGGTAATCCGCGGCTATCATGGAAATGTTATTGCACCTAGTATTACGATTTGGCTGATGGTTGCCGTTACGTTCGCGGCCGGTACGGACATCACGTGGTCTTCCTCTCCTGCCGCTAGCGATATGGTTTCGTTTATTCGGCTCAGCGTTATCGTACCCAAAGGCGTCGATTCGCGACTAAACAGATCCTCTAGCACCGCGGTGACGGCGGCCCGCACCGCGGCCGTGTTCGGCGTTAGCGTAGTCAGGGTTATTGGTTGGGCCACCTCCGTTAGTTCAATAATATTAACCTCGGCGGTAACCGGTCGATACAACTCAATATAATCCAGTACCGCGTTTCGTTCCGCGAGGTCAGGAACGATCGGCGTTTCGCCGTCTCGAACAAACGCGATCGATACCGTGCCCGGCCCGGATTGTCTTGGAAACTCCCATGCGCGCGTAACGCCCGCGACTTCTAGCGCCCACCGTTCGTAATCGCCTGGCCCGCCCCCACTTGGCGGCTCGCTGATTTGCAGGAGCAGCCTTACCAACCCATCGTTTTTGGTTTCCAGGTCTGTTCCGGTTTGCGTTGTTTCCTGTACGATACCATCGCCATCTATTCCCGGAATCGGACTTACCAGAGCTAGCGTCTGACCATCGTCGCAATTCCAGTCAGCGCCGGGCGAGGTCGCTGTTATAGCCACATCGACATAGGCGCCGCTTATATATGCTATCGCATCCGTGGTATAGGTTAGACCATCCGATCGTTGAAGTTCCGTGCCCGCGTCTATCTCGGTCGTATCAACACCCGTAAATCGGTATGTGCCTTTCCAATAAACAGCGGCCTTGCGCATTACTCCCCATATCGCGGCCCAGCGCCAGAAATGGTCTTCGTCCGCCGTATCTGGAAAGATCTGCCGTAAAATATAACCATAAAGGTAGCCGTACATCCCATGCGCCAATCCACCGAGCACACGCGCTAGCACGTACTCGATAGAACGGCGTAGATGCGCATCGCTTCCGGCTAGCTCCGCCTCAAAATCGTTTTTGACGCGTTCGATTAGCGCCTTAAGTGTTGGTCGATCAAGAGCCAATTGTACCCTCCCATATGCTATACCATTTAGACGCAAGTTCGGTTGGCTTCTTAATCCATGCACCGATTTGGAGTTTGTCGTCCGTACCGCGTGTCGCTACCGGCTCGATAGATTCGGCCACGCCATCGTCGATCAACCATTGCAATGCCTCACGCGTGAGGTCTACAGCGAGTGTCAGCGATTCCTGATTGATTTTCTTTCCCGCCATCAGCCAAAGCCGCGAGCCGATTAAGTCACCAGGAACATCTGGATAAGTATCGCCCCAGAAGCCCAGCAAATTCATGCCATCAGGCGGGCTATCGTCTTTGGTCGCGCGCCGCCAGGTTAAAAGCGATATCGCTATGGAGGTTTCAAGTCCATAGCCCTGTACGATACCCCCATCAAATGCGAGGTCACCCTGACCAGTCGCGTTATCGAAAGATAGGGCTATCATGTCGCTTTCACCTTTGCCGCGGCCGGTGAGGTCGGTGAATAGGTCAAAATAACCGGCGGAGCGGGCGGAGCGGCCGTACCAGTACCGCCCGCGCCCGCTAGTGCCGCGATAGCCAGGACATGCGTATGCGTGTCGAACGCTTCTTTTAGCGCGTCTAAATCAGATTTGATTCCGTCCAGATCGCTTTTCACCTTTGCGGCGAGTGCGACAAAATCCTCGCCGCTTTTCGCGCCGAGATGCACTAGGCCCGCCGCGTCGAGGAATACCCCAAATTCTCCAGCGTAGTAAAGCCCACCCTCACCCTCTGCGATGTCCTCACCTCCGGGCGTATCGCCGCGCTTCTGCGCGTCCACCAGCACCGCGGCCGCCCGGTCTCCCGCCGCCGCAAGGAACAGGCCCTCGGCGCCCGCACGCGGCCTAAAGTAAATCCCCTGGGGTTGCAAATACTCTACCGAATCGGACGCCCTGTCGGCGGCCCACTCGACCTGTAGCAGCGGTAGCGAGGTATCCTCGGTCGTGCGTCTCACGATTCCCCGCACTATCGCGGAGTTAACTCGCGCCCATATCTTACGCATCCACGCACGATCGGGAGTCATTTTCGCACCTTGACCTGCTTGGGTGTCCATGATTTTCCGCTCTTGGAATTCCACGCCTCGTCGCGCTCTGGTAGCTCATCCATCGAGTAAGCCTCTGGGCTCGTGAATTCCAGGTCGGTACGAAGGCCGTCCGCGTTCAGTAAAAATCGCGCGGAGATGACGATTAGGGTGTCGTCTACCTTGAGTAAATCGTCTTGTATTTTAACTTGTTGTCCGGGTTCCCAGAGCACGCCGTCTGGGCCGGTCAACCCGTCTACCGTGTAGGCCAATCGGTCGCTACGCGCCGCGCGGACATTGCGCTCCCATAGAGCGCGTTCCTCCATGTCTTTTTTAGATCCCGATAGTTCGGCCTGCATAACGATCGGCCGATAACGTAGGATCGAAGCATCCACCGCTTCGCCTTTCACGGCAACAGCATTCGATCCGTTAAATTCATCAGTAGATGACAGCTGACTTTTGAATATATACTTACTATATCTATCCTGTTCACCATGAGTCAACCGCCTGCTGATTATGGTATTCGGATCGAATGAACCCGCCGCCAGTCCCTCTATCATACCGGTCATACTGCCGAGCCCCATAGCGGTACTAGCAGTATCGGCGCGAACGATCGCCAGCATTCCCTCTGGCGTAGTAATCGGCAAGCAAGCCCGAATACGGCAAGCGCGGTTAATGGCCTCATGTACCGTCTCGCCATCGTCGAGTTCGAACCGCTGGAACTTACGCGAGATATTCGATCGATCGTCAACCTCAATACCGAACGGTCTGCACAGGTCAGTAGCGATTTGAGCTAGACTCGCGTTTTTCCATTGACCGGTTTTATGAATCGCCGAGCAATCAACGAGATCGGCGGTCTGCGATCTGCCAGACGCGTTTAGATTATATTGGTCGCTGGTTATATCGTGATCGGTTTGAGTCACGTAGCCCGTGATTAAAACCTGGTCGCCCCATTTCAAAGTACATTTATGGCCAGGAAATATCTCCCATGGCTCGCCGTCGATGGTCCACTGGTCACAGTATTTCAGAGTAAATGAATGCGCGAATTCTTCTAGACTTTTATCAACAGTAACCTCGAGCCAGCCCGTGAAGATATTGCTACCTACGGTCAGCGAAAATGTTGGCCCGCTATCGATTAAAAACGGGTCAGACATTGGCGATGACCTCTAACCGTTGAGAACCAGGAACAAAAAGCGGATAACGAATTATCTCAAGATTTCTGTCTACGATTTCTAGATCTCGCGAAGCATCCCGATAAAGCTGATACGCGATCACGATAGCCGGGATAGTCTCAGCCGGGATATAGAAAACCATACTCGGCAGATCTCCGACTATCTGTAGTAAATGGCGATTGAGCGCAACGCGTAGCGCGCGCATTTGCTCTTGTACTTTATCAATCTGCGGACCGTCAGCCGAGACAAGATTGGCCGGGTCTACACTATCGTCGATTGCCTCTTGACTATCCATTTCATCCGATTCGGCGAACGCATTGAATTGTTCGATTAGTGTGTTGCGAACAGAAATCGCTTCTTGAGTGCTACTATAAGTAAGCCCCGCCGCGACCTTCGCCGTATTGGCTATCATGCAGCCGCGAAAAGCGCGCACCGATGCGTATTGATTAACACGCTGGCGGGTGCGTGATGGCGTTAGAATCGAGATTATCGGCTCGATACCCAAGCCGATAACCGCGGCCTTTTTCGAGGTCGGAAGTAATGCTCCTATGGCATCTGCCACGCGATCAATCGAGTTGAGAACGCTTGCGATTAACGCTTGTACGCTATTAATAAGCTTTTGCGGCGTATTGATAAGCTCGGCTAATTCTTTACTGAATTCGTCCAAGTCGCTTGCGAGTTTGCTGGGTATCGCTAGCAGGCGATCGATATCGTTATTTATCTTCTGTATATCATCGGTTAGATTTTCGAGTGCATCAAGATTTAACTCATGTACCCAACCCTCTACACCAGCGACCGAGAACGATCCCACGTAGTCCTCGTTGAGCGCTGCAAGCGCCAAATCCGCGGCGTTGATCACATCCGAAAAAGTGTCCAAGCCCATCAACGGAGTACCCTGGTCACGATGCTTGCGGAACGTGAACTCTATGCGCGCCGTACCTCCGTCCGCCGTTGACTCGCGCACATGCGCAGGACCATCTATCACGACTTGTACCCGGCCGTAATAGGGATGGACCAGCTCGCCCGGCCCAGCCTTTTCCAGCGCGGCTATTAGGTTATTTCGCAAGAGGTCGTAATTCGGCCCACAGTATACAGCGGTTAGCGCATGCTTTCTGGATAGCGCTCCCATATCGCGCGCCATCGAGCCGCCTGATTCGTCTAGTGGTAAATCGTAGAAAGCTACACGCCGCCCTATTTCAAGGTCGGATATATCGACGTTAAAGGCTACGCCGCGAAAAGAGGCTTTTTGCTTTCTGTCTTGCCAGCTCATTGCAGCACCGTATTATAACCGACCTCTAATTCCGCGCCTTTGCCAACCGCGATAACCTTAGTAACCTTCGCGCGTTTGTCGCTGACGTCTATATTGATATCGATTTTACCGCCAACTTTTACAGGTTCCGGCCGCCTCGGAAGCATGTTTGTCCAAGGCTTCTCGGATTCTGGAGTTATCCAGGTCGGTACGGCGCCGACCGCGGCTTCCGCCTCGGACAAAAGCGCTTTCTCGTCGGTTTTCTCCGCGGCGTTCAACCTCTCATTGCCTTTAGCAACGTCTTCCATTCCAGGTATCCATCCAATAGCCGTATTGAACCACGCTGACTTACCCATCTTAAGGCCGATCTCTGTACTGAGCAGCCCATTCTTTAATTTGAATACTTTACCTATCACGCTATCCAACAATTTCCCGACCTCCCAACCGGCAAACGCGGCGCCCACAAGACCGACCGCGGCCGTTACACCTCGCAAAGCGCCACCCAGTACTTTCGCCGGGCCAGTTGCGATCGACGCCTGTCTACCCAATTCTGCGCTCATATTTCCTATAATTTTAAACGGTATAGCAGTGCCCTTGGCAACCATCTTTAACAACGAAAATGCCGTAACTAAACTCGATACGGCTAGTGTTATTGGACCTAGTATAGCGGCTACCGCTGCCACGCCGATCAAGAACTGACCTATGGCTCGTATCAGTTCTGGATTTTGTTTCGACCATTTAGAGAATTCCGCAATCATTTCCTTCAAATCTTTAAGCAACGGTCCGAGTATAGGCGCCAACTGTTCCGCGAGATCGATGTAAAGCCGCTCTAGGCTAGCGTTTAGTTTTTTGATCTTTAAGGTTGAAGTCTCGCCCATCGCCGCGGTTACTTTATTTAGTTTAGCCTCGCCGTTCTCGGCCGCGTCCGCGATTTTATCGAACTCTGTCTTTCCGTCTTCCCCCACCTTATTTAAAGCGTTTATCAGTGTGGGCATGGACTTCATTAAGCGCGGTCCGAATATCGATTCGAGAATACGAAAGCGCGAAGTGGCGTCTAGCCCCTTTGCGTTCATTCGTTCATTGATTAGCTTGAGTAATTGTGCCGGTTTCTGCAAGCCAAGCGCCATATCTTTACCGCTGATGCCTATTTTATCAAGCGCTTGCGTTGCCACTTTACCAGGACTACCCAAAGCCATGAGCATCGCGTTCATGGCCATGGCGCCCTTATTTCCTTTTACGCCCACGCTACCGAGCAATCCCACTATGGTCACGACTTCTTTTAAGGATACGCCAGCGGCCAGTGCGGCTGGCGCACCGGATTGCAGAGCGGTAAATAATTGCTGTACGCCCGTGCCGCTCGTAAGTGATACTCCACCGAGCATACCTGCTACACGCGCTGCCTCTTCAGTGCCTAAATTAAACGTATCTAGCGAATCTGTTACCACATCAATCGACGCACCCAGTTCCAAGCCAGACACCTTTGACAACTGCAAAATAATAGGCAGTGTAGAGAGTTGCTGTTTCGCGTTATAACCCTCTTGCGCGAGTGCTTCTAGGCCGCGCGCTACCATTACCGGTCCCATGCCGGTACTTTCCCCCAGATCTTTCGCCGCCGCGTTTAAATCCTGTATACCTCGTGCATCGATACCCTGCGTGATCGCGCCTACGCGCGCCATTGCCGCGTCGAAATCCATCGCGGGGCGTAGTACCATGGTGAGTGCGCCGCGCGCTTGATTGCCGAGCGTGGTCATTCCCTGCCCAGCTAGCGCCAGATTACCCGCCAGATTGAAACCCTTAACCGTCTCGGCTAATCTGGCTAAACCACCGCCCGTGGCCGGGATCTTAGCGGACGCGGAGCCTATACCGTTGATCGCACGCTTGATCGCCTCTGCTGGCCCCGAAACCAAATCCTTGAGCCGTATAGTCAGACTTGCTTTGACATTGCCGGTCATTGGATTATCGCATGCTATTCAAAATCTCTTTCGCCGTTTCGTACCACCGTTCCAGGTCGTCCATTTCTAAACCGTATAGCTCGCTAGGCTGCCAGTGAAAAACATAAGCTAAGAGCGCGGCTTTGTCTCGCCATCCAGCGAGCGACCGAGTTTTTTTGCTATCATCTCGCTCAGCACTCCGATGTCCGCCGCGTCCAATCGCTCCGCCTCTGCCCGCGAGATTTTACACATCTTAGCGATTATCCTTAACGCGGTATCCACCTCTCCACCGTGCTCGTCTAACACCAACATATCCGCGCCCTTGACCCGATCCTTGATCGCCAGCGTATCGCGCTCTCCGCCTTCATCTCGTTCGATAGGATATTGCAGTTTGTATTCCATGGTTTTCTTTTATAGTTGCTTTGCCGGTTGACCCTTGTATTCGATTGCTACATCGCCCGAATCGCCCGACAGTTCGGGGGGTTTTGTCGCGAACGCGCCGTCTATCAGGTACTTTAGTCCGCTATCCATTTCAAGGACAATCGATACGTTTTCTTGATCGGCTAACGCGCGCATCTCGATATCACTGGTATGCTGGATCGATCCTGATATGACCGAACTAATCGGTTTGTTGGTATAGCCTATCATCCGTCCATCAGCGTATACCGCATCACGTTCGTAACCGCCAGGGTTAAACGTTACCTGTCCAGATTTTGCAAGTATCGTGTCACCATCGACTTTTACGGTTATCTGACTTGTTACCTTCATGTTATTCTCCCTATCGCCTTAGCGTATGAATGAAATCTGACCGGCGAACACTAAGAAACTGTTGATGATATCGGGCGGTATAATCGCATTAACGCGATTCACATCGCTACCATCGCGCTCAACCAAAAGGTCGGCCATGTATTGATCGGGATTCTCAACCCAGCCCGCGTAGAACCACTCCCAAAATAACGCCACGAGTTCGCCGCGAATAACGCTAGGAGTAGCAACCTTAGGCCGAGCAATACCATCATCATCGGCCAGTTTGAAATATGCAAATTTACTCGCGATACGCGCCCGAATCGTATACCGGATCGCGTGTATAGTGCGCACGTGCGGCGACAAATCGAAAAGCGCCAAATCCGAGAGACCCGAGCTGTTCGTAATTTTTGTAGTTACCAAACGGTCTACCAGCATACGTCCGTCCGAGCTAGCCCTTATCGTGCTAATCCCGAGCCCCAGTAGGGTATCGCGTTGCGCGCGTGTGAATCGCGTACCGCGCGCGGCCGCGTATGCGCCCGAGAGCGATGTGCCGCTTTGATGCCTAGCCGGATCCACCTGTACGCTCGCCGCGTTGACCGCTGCGACTTGAGCCGCAACCTCCCATGGAGTGAGACATGATGCGCTAGCCTCGTAGCCAGTCACGCAAAGGATTGATGTATTCAGACTCGCTGCATAGGTTGCCAAATTCGCCGCGCTATCGCAAACTGCGCCGAACACTACACCCTCTATACAACGCATAGCCGACTCGCGCGATTCCAATTCGGTTACGATTTTCGCTATTTCAGTAAGCGAATAAACTCCGACAGCCATGGTGTTATATTGGTCCTCACCCATCGCCGTCACGGCCGCCGCGTGATCGGTATCGCCCGAGCCGGCCGTAGGCGCGGAAATGGCTATCGCGAGTCCCGCGGGCATCGCCTCGCCCGCATTCAGGTTCACCCCGAGTTTGATCTGGTTGCTGAACACACCCTTATGTATCGCCGTGGCCGTCAAAAATCCCGTGCCCCCATCGGTCACAGTCGCCGGGGTATCGGTCAGCAGGGCCGCCGCGGCGACCGCAGCGGTTACCACCTGCGCAGCCGTCTCGTTTACAATTATAGGCGCCGTGAAACGTCTGCCAGATAGATAAAAAGCGATTTCACCAGCCGCGGTTGCCGTGCCAGTTACGGTCCATCGATGGATCGCGGCAACGCCGCCCATCAAGTCGGTTAGTGGTATCGCCCACACGGGGGTCAATCGATCGACCGCTTTATATTGTTTAACCATCTGGTAGAGTTGCGAATCCGTACCAAACAATACGAGCGCGTCATCAGCACTAGGCACCGGCAAAACCGCGCCGGACGTGGCAGTCCCCGTCGCGGTTTTGTTGCCGACTAACAGCACGTCGTGCGGCTGAATCTGTAAACCATGTACCGCGCGGCTCGTATCGTATTCGATATAGGAGCCGGGCGTATTGATAATTAATGGTATGGTGTTAAATGCTATTGTCATGTTTTGCCTCTTTTTAGGATTGTTTAACTATGGATAATCCTTGTAAAACAGTAATTAATTGATCAACCGTATGCCCTACGCCTGTAGCGAATACGGGCGCAATATATGGTTTCAAAAACATCCAACCGCCTGCGCCATCGGCAACGTATAACCCAGGCGTCACGCCGCCGGTCTGTTCGATTACGCGCCCTCGGTCGGTGGTGGTTTGCACTATCGCGAGGCGCGCGGCCTCGTCGAGCACGGCGCTAAATCCCTGAAGAACATGGTTGCCTCGACCAGCTGCATCAAACGGCCTACGACTAGCTGGGGTAAGGGCGCCATGCTGTTTCTTAGCCATTTACCGCCCCTCCTACATCATCAGTATCCTTAAGTACGCCGTCCGCATCGTTGCCCGCAATCACTTCCTCGGCTAGCGGATTGAGTTCGATTTCGTCCTCGGCCTCGAGCACACCATCGGGTTCCGGCCCCAAATCGTAATGGACATGCAGGATATTAAAATCTTCCAGTTCCAGGCCGAGGTCATCGGTAAGATCCACTAATTGCGCCCAGGTCACGGCCCATAGAGCTATCCCTATACCGTCCAGATCGGGCGCATAGAGATTCCGCGACCGGATGTTCTGGGGAGCAGATAAGCAGCCAGTAAGCCCCCAGAATTGCCCCGGGGCGGCTAATATCCGCAATAGTCTGGTTACCAAATCGAGCGCGTTTTCGTCGCGCGGATCGCCCGCGTGGCTACGATCCATTACAAACGCGGCCATGTGAGCCGTGGCGCCTATGGTTACCAACGGAGATTTATCGGTATCGCAGGATAGCACAGATATAATGACGGCCGGAGCTTTCTGCGCGTATCGCTGAATTTCTTTCAAACTATACTCTCCGCCATGCGTTCCGACGGTGACCGTCCGGCCTTCCTGTCCGACAAGTCCCGTGCGAATCGCAGAAGCCGCGCCCGCGCGTAGTTCCAGGAGATTCATAGCGCCGCCTCGATGAATTTCGCTATCTCGTTCTCGATATCCTTTGCGTTTACTTTACTTAATCCGAGATACGGACGCGCGGGAATATTGCGTTTCTTATCTCCTAGCTGATGCGTACGCGCATAAATCATGGTAACATAAGCCTTTGCGAAATCAGCGCCCGAATCGGGCGCTATATCATCGACCAGATCCCCCTCGTTTTGCAAGAGGTTCTGATTTTCATGTCGCGTTTTGGCGTATTTCTCGCTCCACTCTGGCCATGCTCTACTCTCTGAATCGGCACGCTCTTCTTCGATGCGCCGCCGGGTCTGGCTCTCTAGATGCGTCGCAATTAATTCCATGGCCTCTGATGGCTTATCGATTTTAGCGAACCATTTGACAAGCCGTTTATTTAACGTCGCCAGCTCTTTGCTTTTGATCTCTAATACCGCGCCAGCCATTAAAAAAGCCTACCCAGACTAGTACGAGTAAATATACGCTCCGAACTGATAATGTTGGCTGTGGCATTTGATTCGACAATGTTCTGACCGGCTCCCGTGCTAAGCCGGATCTTCTGCTGAGCTACCAATGTCAGATATTTCAGCGCATCGTCGTATCGCGTGCGTTGCTCCTCGGTAACGGTATTGGCAGTGAACGACGCGTTATAAAGCGCCATTTCGCAGCAAAGTTTTTCAAAACTGTCTGGCGTCACTTCGAACGGAAAACCCGGCAGACCGGCCACGTAACTATTGATCGTTGCCGTCGCATCATCTAATGCACGCTGTAAAACGCTATTATCTATAACTCCGTTTCCGTCGTGATCGGTCGCTACCGTAACGATATCCGTCCCATAGCGGTCGATACAGTTTTGCTGCGTTGCGTATGCCACTCGCTATTCAACTTTCGTAGTCTCGATCAAGAACATCCGATCGCTCGCTAGGATACTTAGAAGTTCGGCGGATAACTCGTTTTCTGCAAAGGTTTGTTTTCCACTCGGCCAGAACCGATCACCTCGACGTATCCCTTTGGGAGCCTTACAGCTAATCGTTATAACCGGCGTAGTCGGCGGTGTGTTTACCGCATCGGTTATCATGGGAGTTATCTGTTCGGCCGGTTTAATTCCGACCTTTGCGTAGGCGTCAAACATGAGATCCAGCAACTCGGACTTTTTGATTCCGAACGGAATCTCTATTTTCAGATCTGCCCTGGCCATGTGGCGCAGTTCGTCCATCGTATCCGATCCGAATTGCGTCTTGAATTCATCGCGCGTTACTGGTTTATCCACGATATCCTCCTTTAGGGAAGCTCGGGAACTATCACGATTTGCAATCTGTTTACCAGCGGGTTGATCGCTCCGGCGGCGTCTAGCAATTGCCTGGTCAACAGATCGATCGCATTGAACTGATGATATGCTCCGATTAGCAGGATATTGGGATTGATACCCAGCTTATATCCCTCATCGTTTTCAAACGCATTCATCGCGAGAATGGCTGCCTCTAGGTTTGCGGTCGTAAGCGCCGCTTCGTTGCGGAGCGCGGTTTGCCACAGTCCAAAGCCCGCGTTGCCACGCGCCTTGACGCCGAACCGGAACTCGTCTAATTCAAATACATTCGACGCCGCGAGGTCGGTTTGCGAGGTCATAACCGGCGCTTTTCGTAGTTGCCAAATCATCGGCTTGATGATCTTTGTGGTATCTATCAAATACCACGGATGCGCAGCCATCGCCCCGCCATCGTTTAGTAGATTAGACGTAGATACCGGCGTATCACGGCCTACCGGGTGATCGATGTCGAAAAAGTACTGACCATCGTAGCATAGGACAGCATCTCCGGTTTGGAATAGCGCGAATAGAATCTGATGGGGCCACATAGCCAGAGACGCGCCTGCGCCCTCCGAATAGGTCGCGTAAGCTCCAACCGCATCGTCTTCGATATCGTCAATTGGTACTGCCCAGGTCAGTTCATACCGTTTGTTGGTAAGCGCATAGGCATGCGCGGCGAATCGCTGGATTTGCCGTGGTCCGATCCATTCTCGGAGAGCCGGTAACTGGCCGAGCCAGCTATAATTCTCGGTCTTGGTTGCCGAAGTAACGCGCGTTGCGATAACATCAGCCTGTGAAGGCTGCTTGCTGTCGAGTCCGCGCTGAAATGAGGTTTTGTATCCAGTGAATAGGTTACTGAGATTTTCGCTGTTGACTATCATTTTTATTTCCTTTATCCTTTTAGGTCGTTACCTGTCAGGTCTCGATCCGTGCGGTTATCGATGCGTAAACCGCGTTGCTCTGACTGTTAGCCGCTACTGTCAGCCCAATTGAGTTACCGGCGGCTACGGTTCGCGCGGCCGATGGCGCGCAACTGTCTTTGACGTTTGCGCCAGAACCGGCCGCGGCTAGAGTTAGTACACCGGTGGTGATCGGCGTGGCATCGATCAAGCAGGTGATCGTAGGATCTCCGCCGGTCAGCGCACCTTCCATAGCCGAGCGTATACTCGTGATAACTCCTGCTATCTCGCAAGGAACATAGTAGGTAGCGCTCGCGTTCATGAGATAGCGCCCGAGGTATTTCTCGACCAGGTTCGCGCCGATGTTTGAGCGCGCCGTAGCGGGCGTGCATTCCGAGAGGTTGTTTGCGGCAACAAGATCGCCGTCCACGTTTGTCACGTAGCCGACCTCGACGTAGACCTTTAGACTTACGGTATCTATACCGCGTATCTTGCCAGCGATTGATCGGGTATTAGTGCCCGATGTACGCGCGACGGTTTGATCGTCTACGATATAGCAAACGTTATCCACGTCGGCATCCGTAATCTCGTCCGCGGAGGCGCTGTTCTCCATCATGAAAACACCCTTGCGATAACGCACGGTCAGCGCGCCATCTCCGCCCAGGGTATTGTCCTTGTATTCCATCGCGATACCTAGTGTACGGATCGCGGTGCTGACGAAGCCCGGAGCCGCGTCCCCATCGGTATCCTGTGCGATCAACGCGCCCGCGAAGATCTTCGCGGCGGCTTTTACCGACGCCGAATATTCGGCGCCGATCGCTTCTTGGATGTACCTATCTTTTGCTAATGCAGTCATTTTTAATTACCTTCCTTCCCCTGACGCGCGGCCAGGGTTTTCTTATAATCGTCCTGTGAAATCTGTAACATGTCACAGATCTTAATCTGACTATCGGTTAGTGATCCCGCTCCTTGCTCCGGCGGAAGACCCGGTAGTGTAGCGTTCGTCGAGACCAGACTAGGCATCAATTCGAGATGCTTGGATACGCGAAGTAACCCGTCCTCGGAATCGCCGCAGCTATCGGCCCAGAATTTCTTTGACTCCGCGGTCGGCTGGATCTTGCCGAGCGCCACGTACCGATCGATCGTGGTGTTGATCGCTATCGCACGTGCTTTTTGCGCTTGTTCTTGCAGAGGCTTAACCGCGGCTTGTACCGCGATATCAATCTGCGCGTTGATTGCTTCCTGCGAATTTAGCGCGGGCACGGGCACGGTCGCTGCTTCGACCAGTTCGTCGATGCGCGCCTTGATTTGCTCCGGCGTTGCGTTTTCTTTCAAACCTAGAGTAGTCAAAAAATTCTTCGTATCCATCTGGTTATCCTCCGATTTTATTTCGCTATTATCGTTTTTAGCGTTTAGCGCCATCAAATCAAAATTCGGCCTATTTGTTAGGCCTATACTCGTCAGCGCGATCACCTCACCCAACGTGCCGAGCTTTTCCGAAATCTGTTTGCCGTCGACCCGAAACGCGGGAGATACGTATTTATACGGATTTCCGGCAAGCCATCGACGGCCGTACTCGGTCCATTCCGCGCGGCCCCATATCCCGCCGCCCGGCTTGATCACGAGCTCTGTCACGAAACCCATGGCAGGACTCTCTTCGCCCCGTGGTGCTGCCAGCTCCGACGAGTGGTTGATATCGATCGGCAGATCCAGCCCGAGTCGCACGAATTCATCGAGGACCGCAACCGGATCACGCATGGTATACGCGCGCCCATCGCGACCTCGTACCGCGCCATCCACGGGGGGGGGAATTATCTCAAGCCACTCCGGCAGCGCGCCGTCGATTAGTACCGGGAATTCCGAGCATGTCGCGATTCGTAAGCCGTCGCGCTGGCATTGGTGGGACGGTAAGGAAGGGCAGGTGAAAGCCATACCCTAAACGTGGTGTATGGTCGTATTTTCCGTCAAGCCTTTTTTTAAAATAATTGGATAGGCTAATGATATCAACTATTTGCGCTTGATTTTAATGCTGCCAATTCGCGCCGCGCATGATAAATTCGATCCCGTATTTTTTCTACCGCTCGTTTTAATTCGCGTTTCGAATCCAGCCGAGCCCCCATTTTCTCAACGCACAATCGACAGGTAACGCGACCCGAATCCACCGAGTAAAAAAGTGTCCCAGGCGTCGTAGTACGACGGGTCGCTGTGAGGATATCGCGATAAATCGCGCGCTGCCCATCGCACAACGAGGTCTGAAAAAGGGCGCCATCGACGCGTTCAACTCCCGGCGCGTGAACAGGTCGTCGGGTCACGGTTTACCTCAGGATTTTGTCGCTCACGCGATTCGCCGCGGGAAGCATCAGAATTATCACTAGCCAAAAACACAAGGTGATGCCCTCGCATTTCCAGACCACGAGCGCGCCGGCGAGCCAGCAAAAAATAGCAACGATTTCGTCTGACTTGGTTAGCTTCATTTCAGACCTCCAAATCTTTCGAGCCCGGGATTGAAATCAAAGCCGGGGTCGCAACCATAGGGCACCTGCATCTGTCTGCCGGTCCTCGGATTCTCCCATGTGCGCATAGGCAGCTCAGGAGACTTGCCGATCCCTCGTCGGTGAGCCTCGGTCTCGGAGAGTTGACGCGTTCGGCATCGGCAGCCGTAACCGTTCGGCGGCATATGGGTACGCCAGAATTTGTCATCGACTTGGAGGATAAGTCCATCAAACATTTCGTGCTCCGGGCGATGTATGCGGCTAGGTCCGAGACTGTACTCGAGGTACGGCATGTACTTAGCCGCGCGCGTTATTCGCGCCCATTGCCCGGCCGCACGCGCTGTACGAACATTTGTATCGAAGATAGTCTTTAGCCGACGTGGCTGGCCGAGATCGACTTCTTTTTCCTCTTTCGTAATCGGATCGATTACGGTCTTGCGCCCGAGCCAACCGTTATCCGCGAGTACCGCGGTAGTCTTTTTGCGGAACTCGGCGAATGGCAACCCTTCACGCAACGCCTCGTCCACGGCCTTATGCAGGTCAACGAGTAAATCTTTTTCCATCACACCCGCAACGGTGAAGGCAACCGTATGCTCTTCTCGCCACACATCTGCATAAGAAAACGCCGGTTTCATGCCCTTAGACTTGAAATAGTCCAGCACCTCTTTCGGCGGTAGCGGACCAGACTGCGGGCTTACCCACGCTAGACCTATCATGGTTGCGTATCCCCTAGTCCACGCGCCTTAAACATTTGCGAGACTAACATATCGAGGAACGGATCCGAGTTGAATTGTTCGATTAGCGTTCCTAATCGCGATTTAAATTCCTCATACGAGTTACACGCGTTAGCTAACTCGCTAACCGCTTTCTGTTGCGGCGACATTATGCGCCGCCACTCGGAGGTGGCATTATCTACGAGCGTCTCGGTCTCGTTTTCGAGCACAGACGTGTTACCAATCGATTGAGATGATAACGCGGGCTCACCATCAGCTGGCAAAGGCCTACCAAACGACACGGGTGCTTTAGGTACGGCTTCCAGTATTTCGGTTTCTTGATCTTCGACGGGATCGGGTATACCGAATTTATCCCGTATAAAACCCGCTCCCACGCGTAATCCTCCACGTTCGACCCACGGCAATACGGTTTCGGTAAACGTTTTAAGGTCCTCGGGAGGTTCGACATCGATCAGGAACCTGCATATCGGCGCGTCCTCGCCGTAATTTAATTGACACCACGGCCGTATAATCCCTTCTTGGACGGTAGCCGTAAGATCGGTAGCGTCCGCAACGCGGATATCTTGCTTCACTTCGCCGTGCACACGAGCTTGTGATAGGCTCGCACCGTCATCCGTGGTCATCGTCTGGCCGAGTACACCCTTGCTGACCTGCTTATCCACGTAATCCGCTAGGCTCGAAAATAGGGGCCCAGCCGTGCCGCGGTTTACATCTACTATTTCTATGTCCATGCCCTCAGGTATCATCGCCGCCGCATCGTGTCCTAGATTGGCTAGCGCGGTACGAAGGGTAAGCCGTTCCGGTTCTTTGATGCGATCTGGATCGTACTTCCCGAGCCGGAGAGGCATACCAAAAACTTCCATGTACGCGAGCCAGTCTTTTAGCGTGTACATCGAAATCATGTACGCGATAGCCGCTACGCGTGCGAGACCACCACGTATCGGCAGCCCACTTTTTATCTTTGGCGTATGCACTACAAATGCGCCGCCTGGCAACGGATCGCCGTCTGGATTGTTTTGATTGCGCAGCCGTAACTCACGTTGTGTAACGCGGTCATAATGGAACCATCGCTGATCGCGCCATTCGAACGCCTTGTAGGTCCAGGGCGTAGAGGCTGTATACCAGATAGGTTCGACCACTGAATAGGATTTCCCAAGTGCATCGAGTAAATCGAATAACATGCTACGAAATATCGACCTTTTTACCACGTGTTTAGAGCACGCATCAGCAATCTCTTGCGCTCTAGGACTCTCGTCTAACGGCTCGACCGACAACGTTGCGCCGCTGACTGACGACTTTCTTGTATAGAGCACACCCCGGTAGTGAAGATAGCGCTCTTCCATCTCCTCGGCCAGTGATAGATATGATACAGCATCGCCCTCCACGGCGGTACGTAAAATATTCGCAAGCCGTGCGGGAGTTAGGCCGTTACTTACAGCGTCGTAAATAGCCGGCCGAACGCCTGACGTTTCTGCTCTTGCGATTTCCTTGGTTAGCCACCGCTTTTCAATGGCTCGCCCAAATTGATCGAATATAGCCATTACAAAAGTCCTCTGTCTTCCGGTAATATTCGGATTATCATAGCAGGTCTCTCCTACCAAACCCAACCGTCGCGCGTATACGATCCTCGATAACCGGATCGTCGTCGCGGTAGTAATCCTCTAGCCGTTTACTCTCATTATCCTGATTCACATCGCGCACGGGATCGTAACCATATGCCCGCGGCAGCGTGTCTACGAGCCGAAACGCATCTGCAAACGCGTCTACCACATCATCATGCTGATATCTTTCTTGAGGCGGAAAGGTCTCGATTTCATTAAAAAAGTCAGCATTCCAGGCTCCAAGCTTAAACCAAACGCGTCGCTGATAGGCGTAGGTTGCAACCGGACGTGCGTAAAACTCCTTGTTGCGCGAGCGAACCAAACCTATTACTCGCCCTAGTCCGCGTAGGTCTTTTTTCTTGCGTTCTAACTGGTCAACGCCAGCCTGACCCGGATCTTGCGGCAGGCCGATTACCGTGGTAGGTCCGTCGCGCCGTGCGGTCTCGCGGATAAGTTCATCGACCGCGCCGGGCGTATCCCGACATGATACCATATCGAGCACTACGACATCACGCCCACGGAACAGGCCGAGCTTTACTCCGCGCGTCCAGTCGGCTTCTTTTTCGGTCGCGATAAAACCAGGAGGGCGCGGCACTCCGGGCACTAGGCAGCCTTTTACGGGCGTAGCCGCGAGGTCCCAGCAGCGCACGACCTTGACCATGTCGCGCTCGAGGCTCGGGTGTTTCTTGAGTCGCCGATTGAGGTCGGTATCGCCCAACTCGCGAAACCAACCGCGTTGAAAGAAATCTCCTTGCGTTGGTCGCGCTAGCCAGTCGCCCTTCAACAGCCGAGCGCGCTCGTGGGGCAGCAGTGTTTCTAGGCGCGACCTATAACCAGGATCTTTTTTAAGCAGCGCTTGATTATCGCTAAGTCTAGACCGAATAAATGTCATCGAGCGCGGTTCCGATTCAGCCGGAAGTTGATCGGGAGTATCGGCCCAAAAAATCTCACCGTTTCGCGACCTCACAAACCAACGCAATACCCCATCGCGATCGGCACGGGGGTATTGACCAGGCGCATCGAGCCACCATTCGATTAGCTTTTTTATCGGACTATCTGGATCGGGATTTACAGTTAGTATCGTGAACGGCACGAAATCATCCGGTGCGGTAGCGTTACGATTACGAGATCCCATGAGATACCAGATTTGATTAGCTGTAAAACGGGTGCCTTCATCAAACGCTATGCCGCCGTATTGCTTACCCTGGTGTGCGTAGATATCGCTCTCGTATTGCATAGGCCGGAACTCTACGAGTGACCGACCGAGGCGCCACTCAAACGTCGGTGACTCGCGCGCCGTAGCGCCGGGTATCGGGCGGAACACCTCTTGCGATTCTTCCCACAGCGAGCCAGCGCCGTGAATCTCAGGAGTTGTGCGTCGGAAGATAACGCCTTGAAATCCGGGAAATTGTAGCATCGCGTTCGCGAAGTACTGAATAATGAAGCGAGTCTTACCGCCCCCGGCTTCCCCGCCAAACACTAGTATATTCGCGGTAGACCTTGCTGCGCGTAGTTGCGTGGGCTGCCAGGTAATATCAGGCATCGTCTTCTATCGCGCCCCCTGCGTTTACTCGATCTAGTGCTTCCGGTGTTTTTATAACCAGCTGGAACCGCGTAGGATTACCCGGTTCGGATTCGCTGTTCTTAATTTCTATCGCCTGCGGCGGCTTACCGTACGCCCAAACGAAAAGAAACGTCGCGGCCTTGACGTTGCCCTCCTCGGCCAATTGCGATACCGCTAGGTAGATTTTTTTTGCGCGGGTCATACGCCCAGTCGGCGTTTCCAGCTCCTCGCCTAGCACCTCGGCAGCCATCTTGCGCATTTTCTCGAGCGCTGTCCCCTTGGGTCTGCCGGCGCGGTGGCAACGCGGATCGCCTGGCTGGAAAAATGGGGTTGGCATAATGATTACTACATAAATAGTAGCATTTTCTACACGTGTCAAGTACCGTCCGGGCTATTCCATTGTCGCGACTCATAAGCCGTCGCGCTGGCATTGGTTGTCGGCGCCGCCGAGAAAACGGCTATTTTAGCGGACGAGTCGCGACTCATAAGCCGTCGCGCTGGCATTGGTTGGCGCGCGGCCGTCACGCAGGCGGCCGTCACGCAGACGTCGCGACTCATAAGCCGTCGCGCTGGCATTGGTTGGTACTCGCTTTAATCCGGCGACGTATCACCGAGAGCGTCGCGACTCATAAGCCGTCGCGCTGGCATTGGTTGGGCTCCACATAATTCTTGTGTCTTTTCGCGAACCTTGCGATTGTTTTTCGAGCGGTGGGTTTTTTGCAATTCCCACTTGCGTACAAACGTAGCATATTCCGCGTACTTATGCAATCTCTATCCTCACGAGCATTGCACCGCTCGCACGTAATCATCAATTCAGCGCCGATTTCCATCTCTTGGCCACAACTCGCGCACGTGGCAGTCGTCCCCGGAGCTTCAACGATCGCAATATTCGTCTGCCGTCCGAACGCACGACAGATTTCCTCGACGATTTCGCCAGGCGCCCCATGGTGAGCGTTGCGCCGCGCCGGGGGTGGCATACCATCTGCCTTAGCCCGTTTAGCGGCTTTCATTTCCTTGTGACTGCTATCCTTGATAATCGCCGTAGCGTATTGCTTTCTCAATGACGACAGCCAGACCCGTAATTTTTCTTTTCGGACCGCTACGCTTCGACGGCGACATCCTAATTCGTATTGTTCCAGGTGTCGATCCTGTTTTATCCACTCGGTAACCTCGGTATCTTCTATCGAATTTTTCGCAACATATCCACGTATGCCTGACGGCTTTTTTATTAGACTAAATCGAGTATCTTTTTTCTTGAGTTCGTTTAGTCGATCGTCTCGCGCCGATCTTATACGATCCGCCCTATCTCCGCATTCCCTCCAACGAGAATCAAACAGTAATTCGCTTTCGTTACCGTTCTCGTCTCTAGCATATGCCGCGCGAATGCTGTCGTCCGACATAACGCGCCAGCCGATATCGATCGCCAAAACCTTAGCCGTATCAGGCAAGGCCCGTTCGGGTACGTCTGTACAGGTAATATTCACCGACCAGATTTCACGCTCGCCCCGATAGAAATAGCAAATCTTTACCCAGGTCGGCCGACCTTGTAACGGACGATGCATTTCGAACGCGATAGGTTCCGACCATACCGGTTTGTTTTCTCGGGTTCCGATTCTTATCTTTACCGCGTGGCGTTGTCCAGCCTTACGACCTTTTCGCGGATCTGGCGCTTGCTCTATACGATAGAAACCATTTGCTGAATGCGCTTGCTGTAATTGTACTCCCATTATTCCGCCATCTCGCCAGGATTTATAGCGTACGGTTGATAACCCATCTGTTTTCTTCCAAGCAGCGGAAAAACTTTCTTCGATTATCAAATACGTCCCCCAATACAAACCCGCTTCCGATGCCTTCGCTCGCAATGGTTTTATATCTAAGGGTGGTGTAGCAAAATATTTGTCTCTAATATCCTTCCAGTGCTTTTTGCATTCTTCGCAAACCGGCTCGTCCTTGTGCTCATGCGGAGGTTGTTTGGGACGCTCGCCGCCCCATACCGTTTTACGTCGACCGTTCTCTGCCTCTACCAGTTGATTGTAATATTCCCTTGCTAACTTCATTTTCTTGCGAATCTCGCTATCGAGAGTAACTGGTAAGGCTCCGTATTTAAAAACTTTCGTTGTCATTTCCGAGTTCCTTTCGTTCTTCCGAATATATTTTTAGTCCGCCCACAATCGACAGATTCGAACCACGCCGGGGTTTTATCGTGCGGTCCGCGCCAATGCGAGGCGACCCCGTCACACGGGTCGTAGAGTATCCCGTCTAGCGCGGCCTGCGCGCGTTCGAGTTTTTCCAGCCAGTCATCGCGCGACTCGGACCAAGCCCACCGCACGGGCCAGTAGCGGGGCTGGACCGGGCTCTCGCGTAGGTAGCGCAGCCAAGAGGCATTCGCGCGGTAAAGCCCGCGACAGTAGTGTCTGACCATCCAGACCAAGGTCTTGCCGGAGCGTGCGGCCTTGCTCATGAGTACGCCGGCTATGGCGCCATCGTCCGGACCGGCGCGAAAGCCCGCTTCGGCGACCATGCAGCGCGCCAGCCATAATCGGCGGTCGTCCGCGCGCGCCGGTCCACGGCATGTACTCAGCTCAAAGCAGACTACGCCGATCAGAAAAACACCGTAGATTATACACGCTCTATCGCGGCAGGTCATTTCTTGGGCTCCCTTTTTATGCCTTTACACGGCTTATGAATTGCGACGGTCGCGATTCGTAAGCCGTCGCGCTGGCATTGATTGAGCCGCCCGCGGGCCGAGCGTCGCGATTCATAAGCCATCGCGCTGGCATTGTGGTTTAAAGTCTGTATATCGTCAGTCACAGGCGGATTGCGTAAAACCGCCTGGATGCGTTTTCTCAGCCTCGCGTTTGTCTCGTACCATCGCGGCCGCACGCCCCATTCCGCGGCATGACGTCTTAATGCTTGACGTTTTGAGAAATATCGTCGCGATTCATAAGCCATCGCGCTGGCATTAGAAACAAACAACCGCATCCATAGGATTGCTGTATGTTTCATTTATCTATCCTTTCCTTGTTTTATTCTACCGTCTTTCGGAGCGGTACCGTCGCGATTCGTAAGCCATCGCGCTGGCATTGATGGGGCTTCAATCGGTTTATGGTTTGCCATAATATTTCTCTATCCACCTCCTGGCGTCGTCATATCCATGTGCCACGTAAAATAGGTAGTCCATGTCCTCAAAAGCCTTGCCCCATGCGAGTTGTCCTTCGGTCGCCTCGGAATCACGCCGGCGTTTGACCTCTATCGCGGCGCCTTTAAATATCACCTCTATCGGAGCACGGCAGACTTTTGTAGTTGGGCTAATGTAGATAACTACATCTGGATGACCAACCTTCAAACCTTGCGCCAACAGCGAGTCGTAGTATGCATAATCACTCTTACGCAGCACGCGCTCGGCCACGTACTTCGCCCAGCCGTACACGCCGAACCTCGCGTTGAGATACAGAGCCAGGCATTTCATTTCGTGCGATTCGGGCGGGTTTGTAAGGTCTATTTTTTTCATACGGCGTTTGCGCGCCGATGGCGGATCGACTGGATACCGATAATCTAGCGGGACTTTTTTAGATAAAATACTCATTTGTCGCGATTCGTAAGCCGTCGCGCTGGCATTGGTTGGTATTTGCCATCGGTGTTCATTACGCAATTTCCTATTAGCGCCTCCAATTTTTCCACTAGCTCGCTATCTTTTTCATCGCCGAACTTTTTGAGTATTGAGATTATATCGGGTAGCCATGCGCGTTTAATCGTTACCTCGTCGGCGTTGATCTGATGGCCGGCAAGGATTAGCTCACGTATGGCTTTGTGGGTTTTACCATCGGTGTTCATTACGCAATTTCCTAATAAATAAAATTATCTTTCGGGTATAATTCATCTCTCGTCCAACCGCGTTTCCAGTTTGATTTCGCTATCCTGTCTATCATCGCGCTGGCTAGCGGGAAGCTAACGTTAGCGAGATCGGATTGTGATATGTCCGTGAATTTTATCAACACTCTCATCTGTCCCGCAGAACACAGCCCAAGGCGACTCCGTTCGATTAGTTTATCCATTAGCGCGCCGGCCGATCGCTTGGTTAGCCCTTTCAGTTCGCTCTCTTTCAACTTGAATCTCAGCAGCGCTCCTAGTTGCGCGGCCGTGGGAGGCTCGATCCGTTGATCCATGTCCGGCCGTAGGCGCCCCTTTAGGAGAAACGCCGCGAGCGGGTCGAACCCGTGCGAGCGCACCCTCGCTTCAACGCGCCGATCGGCAAGCTCGGCCAGCGCTTTTTTGGCCAGTCGAATAGCTTCTTGAATATCGATTTGTTCGCCAGCATTCGATTTTTCTTTTATAATTTTCTTTGCGGTCTTACGTACCGCGTCCGATTCGTCAGCGCCTAGAATATCCTCCGGACCTATCAGGTCGTGCTTACCCGAGTTCCCGACATAATCCAAAATCAGGCAGTCCGGTTTACAGCTCCTAGCTATCGCAAGCCTCCTCTCTTCGGGCAAGCTCAGCGTTTCCAGCTCCGCGGATCGTGATCGAAGACCTCGTCCGACCATTTGCGTATAACACGCGCGTGACAGCGTCGGACGGCACATTGCGATCACATCGGCGACAGGAAGGTCGACTCCTTCCGTGGCTATCGCGCAGTTCACTAGGTAGCCTATACGCCCCGATTTGAATAGATCGAACGATTCGCGCCGCTCGTCTTCGTTCGTGTTTCCGTCTACCTCACGCGAGCAACCCGGTATAATCTCATTCAACGCGGCGGACACCAACTTCGCTGATTCAACGCCAGGGGTAAAAACTATTGCGTGCTTGTCCTGCAGTCGCGCTACCAGATCGCGAGCTATCGCCACTTTCGAGTTCACGATTTCGTTGTCAAGCGCACCGAGGGCGAGGTCGCCGGCCACTTTCTTTATCTTCTCTAGGTGGATACCCTCGATAAATCGACGCTGACCCTTGAGCGGCACCAGCCACCCGTCCTCGACACCTTGTACAATTCCCATTTCGTAGGCTACGGTCTGAAAAATACCGCGTAGTCCCGTGCCGTCGCCACGATCCGGAGTCGCGGTTACTCCCACTATTCTCGCACCGAAATGCTCTATGATTTTTCGGTAGGTACTGGCTACGGCATGATGACAATTATGAACTAAGTAGCCGTTGGCGAAGTAGTTGCTATTTTCTTCAACTTCGAGATTATAGACGGCAAGTCCCCCGTCACACAGATATTCGATACTCTCAACACTCTCCACCCTGCACCACGTAAAAAGCCGTCTTTCTTCCTGTCCTGCTCCCGTCTGATTAGTGCCGCATGGCTCGATCCGTCTACCTCTACGGCTATTTGATTTTTCGGATTTGCCACATCGATCTTGTAACAACGCGGATATCCGTTTCCTTTTGGTATCTTCGTCGCAACCGAATGATTCCAAATCCAACCGTTTCCCAGTTCTTCCAGTAGCATCGCTTCCGGAATTGTCGGACCAGTTCCATTCCCTCCCCGCCACGGCGGACGATGCCCGATTCGTTTCAGTGTTTTGCTCACAGATGCGCGAACGTTTTCTATCTTCATCGGATTTCTTAACCGCATTCGTTCCGATGCATACGCTCGATTTGTGCGCGCCATGGTCGTCGATGATAACTTTCGCTGGCATTCCCGAGAGCATACCCTCGGCGGTCTCTGAGACGTGTCCGTCTCGCGCTCGAACGCTAGTCCGCATACAACACAGGTCGCCCGCTGCAATATTTTCCGCCTTGACATATTTATCCTTTCCGTCTCTTCTCATATAAACCGGATGATTTACAGTGCATACCAAATCGTTACCGTCCCCGAAATTTATTCCGACGAAAGCCGTGGCTTTTTTCGTGAATAGGCGAACAACCTTCTTTTTTTCTACTTCCCCCGTTGCGTGATTAAAACTTTCTACCAAATCACCAACACGAATCTCCTCGATCTTTTTATCGCCAATCATCGTCCATGCCGGGAAACACTCGTCAATCACAATCAACTCAAACCAGTCTTGGTCAAAATTCTTTAAACGCCGTACCATGGTTTGCACGCTGGCAGATACTAAGCGAGCTTCTCCGGCCTGTAGTAGCCCCTGCTCGATAGCCGTCCACTCGCCAGATGCATCCCACAGATGTTCTCGTACCTGCCGCACGAGTTCGTTTCGATGGGACAGGACGAGCACGTTTCCGGCGGTCCTCGCGGCAAGCTCGCCGAGCACTACCGATTTACCTAACCCAGTAGCCATGACTACTAGCGTTGATTTACTCGTGGTAAGCTCGCGCTCGATAGCCTCGACCGCTGCGGTTTGGTAGGCTCGCAAGATGCGCTTGTTGCGACGTTCGGGCTTCACTCCGAAATCGAGCGTGGTTTGTTCTACAGAGCCCATATGATTTGTCGCCTCACCTCGTGTAGCCCGGTTAAGAGTTGCAGGTCGTTGAAATCGGTGTCTTTATCGCCGCGCTTCAAGTCGATGAAGTCGGGAATAACAACCCGGCCGTCAACCACCGATGCGGCCTTGGTCGCGGCGGTTAGTCCGGGGTTGCCCTTGGTTTTCCAGTCGTCGTCAGCGCATATTAGAATTTTACATTGTCTATCCATCTTGCTTATGACGCGCGTCACGGGCTCAAGGTTACCGGCAAACATCGCGGCAACGGTCGGCAACCCGGTGGACTCGAAAAGCGTGTGAGCGGTAGCTACTCCCTCGCAAATCAACAACCGGCGTCCAGTCCACACTTCGCCTAGCGCGTAAAAATTTCCTGCCACCGCGCCGCCCGGCAAAAACTTTTTTTCACCACGCGGAGAAATTCGCTCGATCGTCTGGACGTCACCCTCGACCGACACAATCGGCGCGACCAGTTCGACTCCGCGTTGCAGCAGCTCGTATGGCTTGATCTGTTTTTTCTCGAGGTACGGGTGATCCGGTAGCGCCGGGTGAGCTTGCGAGCAAATCGCCCTCGCCCGCGCTCGGGCCTCGACTCGAGCTTTCCGTGCCATCGCCGCGCGCTCCGACCTCTGAGTTGCCCACTGCGCTCGCTGGTCCGTGGTTGCCTCGGCTTTCCGGCCGGGGGCAAGGTAGAGGCGCTGGGGCCCCTCACCGGTCTCGTGATTTTCGTACCAGCCACCGCAACCATCCGGATAGAGCAGGTAGGAAAAATTCTTCTTCCGGGGGCGAGTCACCGTCGCGCACCGGTGGACCTTGCCGTCGACCTCGAGCGGCCGGGCGAACGCGGCGCCGTGGGCTACCAGGTCGGCTACCAGGTCGGTCACGGGGTACGCCGGCGCGCTCCCCCCCAAAGAGAGATTGCTGTTGCTCCCGCGTGCGTAGTCTCTACTGCTCACAATTTCCTCGTGGTGTATCCGGATCCGGATAGACAGAGAAAGAGACGTAGAAAGAGAAAGAGAGAGTCACGCGTTATGTCACGCGTTACGTCACGCGTTACGTCACGCGTTACGTCACGCGTTACGTCACGCGTTACGTCACTCATTATCATCGCCTGACTTCCTCCTGTGTTTTGCTTGTCTTTTCGCGGCTTTAAGCCTTTCGTCTTCGATTCTTTTCCGCGTCCAATTATGCTCTGTATATGCTATGACCCAATAAAATTCGTCATCTTCGGACCACATTGGTCGCCGCTCGTGGGGCAGCCGTACAAGCAATTCTCGTGTGACAGACGCGTTATGTTCCGCGTGACATAACGCGTGACAATCTGGTGTCGCTCTGAACCACGAACCGACGATTGCTTTCGGAATTTTTCCGTCTGTCATCCATGCCGCGCAATAAGACAACCCGCACGCGTAAAGACCACGAGCTTCTAACGAGCGGCCCAACATCGAAGGGTCTGCGTGGTAACTACCGCGCAACGACGCAAAACGCTCTTTATCTTTCATAATTCCAGTTTTCTAGCGCTCTAACCGGTGAGCCGGACTGCGACGGGCCACAAACAAACCCATCCGACTCACCGATTAGAACGCTATAATACCTGGAATTTTTTGTGTTTTGTCGCATACCCTACTTATGCCTCGCTTCGCCGGGCGTGTCAACTGCTTTTCGTTATGCTGCATTTTGAGCCGCGCGGCCGCTGGTAGGTCGTTGGGCGCCAGCAAGTGCCGGTGCGCCTTCGACCGCTTGATACGCTCGCGGTCGGCCAAGGTTAAATATCCGATGTATACGCAATCGAGACTATCGGGTCTGGTAACGCGGCGCCAAACACCGTCCCATAGCATCGAGACCGTTCCGTCTCTATGCAGTACGAGCGTCTTGCGCAAGGGCTTTTTAGCACCTAACAAAAAATTTACTAACCATCTCATTGGGCTCATTACCGGTTTATCCTTTCTATTCACCCTTCCAATGCTCGGCCTAAGCATACCGCAGGGCCAAGGAGTAAGCAGCGCGGGGCTTAGACCGAGTATTCGAGGGGCGAATCATTTTATTTCAAAAATTCCAATCGTTCCCAGATGTCGAAAAGCACCCTTGAATTTATCTATCCGCAACCCGTAGTAAAGCATCGCTAGCGACGCCGGAAAAGGCTGATCGTGACCGAGAAATGCAAAGGGTCTCAGCCAGCATATGATCCGCGCGCGCGACGCGGATTTACACCACCACTCTCTGTTGGTCCTAACTGGTGCTAGCATTATATGCTCTCGTCCTGTTTCGCACATTCTGAGCCATTCTTTGATAGTTTTATAGGGCGGATTAGCGTAAGTAAAATCCGGCCATGATTCAGTTAGTCCGTTGATTCCCGGTATATCTGGGATATACAGTTTCTTTCGGGCCGGTACGATCGAGGTAGCATTCGCGCAAGGGTCAAGCTCGATTCCCTCGGGCCATATTTTAAGTATAGCATCGATGATCAGCCGAGGAGTATTCACACCTTGTGGTCGATCCTGTCCATCTGTCCGTGCACCAAAAAAAGAGCGCATGGCTTTGTTGGTATGCTCGATCATATCTTTTTTTCTGCCGTACATGTTTACCGCTTTATTCGGGCTTCACGGCCACGAAAAATTCACGCTTGCCCTTTGCCGGTTTGAACAGATTATCGAAGTAGTCTGTAGCCTCTCTACTCTCCGTTTGCCTGAGCGATGCAACGCCAGTTGATTCTTGTTTTAGGCCTCTTTTTCGTCGTTTACCCTCCCGGTAATCGCGTATTTTCTGAGCAAATTCAGGAGAAATATATACCGTACGTACCTGCTGCCTTTTAGCGCTATTAGCTATCTGATATTCGAGGTTGATAGCACGCGCTCGTTTCATTTCACGAATAAGATCGTGCACGTAGGAGTCGCCGTATGCCAGATAACTCGCAGTTGTACCTATCGATGTCGCGACCTGTAGATAGGTCACGTATTTACCTTCGCGTAACCAATTGATATCACGTATAGGGTAGTCGTTCTTCATACATACAGACCCATGTACATTACTGGTATTCTCAGCTCCTGGGCACGCTCTACCTCGTCCTTTACTCCTCCTACGGTCGACGTATATTGATAGACCATATCGCTCGTCTCAAGGTAGCCGAGGCACATCCGCATAATTTCTTCACGTTGTGTATCCTCATTAAAAATCTGATAAAGCCACAATTGCGGCGCAATCGGTAATAAGCCCTGCCGCAAAAGTAGATGGCATATCTTGCGTATGCGAGCACGGTTGCCGAAAGGATCGCCCGCGTAGGCATGGGCGATATAGATACGCGGCGGGCTATTCATCGCTGGATTCCGTGCGCCCGAACGCCCGGACCCGTCGAGACTTACGCCGGATTACCTCGCCCGCGCTCATCCGATCTGCATCGGCCATGGAAAAAACAAATCGCGGATCGAGACGCCGCAATGCACGCAGGATGTCCCACGCGGTAGGATATGCCACCCAGTGCCCGGCCGCCGATTTTCCCACCGTGCGCGCGGACAATCCGCTTTCACGCACGACGGCGGCCGAGATGCCGCGTGCTTTGCCTTCTGACCTGGCTTTATCGCAGTACTCTTTGTATGTCATGTTCTTACTCTACCACTATATTTTCGTGATGCAATTTATTTCACGATTTAATTTGCATTGTCGATTGGGATAGTGCATGATAGACGCATGGACGGAACCGCGACCTGGATTGCAGCAGGCGCCACGTGAGAGCCGTGGACGCGGACGGGCTAACGCGGCCCCGCTGAATCGAAAAAAGCGACCAGTAAAGTCCGGTAGTGCCGGTAGTGTTGGACAGCGAGAAAAAAGAAAAAGAAAAACAAAGGAGAAAGAATGAAGATCTCTACGCAAAAAGAGGTGATCGAACGGATAAAAAATGAGCTAACGCACTACGGGATTGACGAGTGCGCGGCGACCGAACGAGCGAAAAACCTGACCGCCGCGCTCGACGATCCCGAGACCACGCTCGGGGAATTACAACAAATGCTCACACCCATACCGGATGTGCACGGAGGCATACCGGACTTTCGCCTGCGGACGCACGCGATAACGACCATACAGCATCTATTCCATATCGTTCGCTTCGAGGAGGACGATCATGGCTAATCTCATAACCGCTGAGCTAGTCGGCTCGTGGGAGCCGTGCGAACCTTATACTCGCACTAGACTCATGGAGCTATACGGCGCCGGCAAGACACTGCGAGAAATCGCGGCCGGCGATGTACCGATCCAGGACCGGCTGTGGACGCTGACCAGGGTCCTGATCCATCTACGCGGAGCAGATGCAGCGACCGAATACGCCCGGTGGAGCACGCTGCGTGCGTGTTATCACGCCGATGACGCCCTCGCCCGCGCCGCCGCCCGCGCCGCTATCGCCGCCCGCGACGCCATCGCCGCCGCCACCCGCGCCGCTATCGCCGCCCACGCCGCTATCGCCGCCCGCGCCGCTATCGCCGTCCGCGACGATGCCCTCGACCTCGACGCCGCCCGCGCCGAGCGCGATGCCCGCGATTCCGCCAGCGGCGCCTGCGACGCCCGCGACGTCCGCGCCGCTATCGCCGCCCGCGCCGCCCACCTCGACTGCGATGACTGCGATGACTGCGATGACTGCGATAACTGCGATAACTGCGCTGCTTTCGCCGCCCACGCCGCTGTCTCCGCCAGCGCCGCTGACGACGTCGCGGTCGCTGTCGCCGCAATTATCGACGAGTGCCAAACGCAATTGAATTATTTACTCGAACTAATCGAGGAGAAAAAATAAATGACCGAAGTGTTATCCGATGAGACGATACCCTCCTTGCCAGCAACCAATGCCAGCGCGACGGCTTATGAGTCGCGACCGCGATATGGAGTGAACAAAATGGATAGAAAAGATATACTCCGGATCATTGGTTTACTAAGCCAACTTGTCGGTCACTTAGAGGGCCGTGATAAACTCGATACGATCGAAGGCACGAATCCTCTACCGTGTAGCACCGAATTACAGCGTGATATAATACACGAGCTAAAATTCTTAAAGAAGGAATACGAGATTAGATAAGATAAGGAGAAGAAAATATGCTAACATCTGAACAGATCGAACGTCGGAAACACCATATAACCGGGACCGATATCGCGCGTATACTCAATATATCGCCGTTTGGCGGGCCACTTACGGTATGGGGCGAGAAGCTCGGTTTGCTGCCAGCGACCGAACCGAATGAAGCGATGGAACGCGGAACGTATCTTGAGAGCGGTATTCTCGATTGGTACGTCGCAAGAACAGGCGCTAAATTGCGTAAGCCGGGAACAATTATCCATCGCAAATACCCATTGATCGCGGCGACGCCCGACGCGGTCGCGGTATTCGGCCTATCGGAATACCGCGCCGTGGAGGCCAAGGCGCCCACACCCTGGACTCAGCGGCAGTGGGGCAAAGACGGTAGCGACGATATCCCACAGCACTACATACCACAGGCGATTTTCGTAGCGGCAGTGACAGAGACAGCTCGGACCGATATTCCGGCGGATATCGGCACGGCTCTGCGCATATACCCGGTAATGTACGACGAGGAATTATTTCAAATATTTCGTGAGGCAAGCGAAAAGTTTTGGCGCGATTACGTCGAGACCAAAATTCCGCCGCCGGCTGGTCCGGCTGATGTGAATACGATCAAGCAACTCCATCCAACGGCCCGCATTAAGGATTACGTTGAAGCGGACGAGATTCTGTCAAACACGATAGATGATTATCACAGGCAAATCGAGACGCTCAAACATTCTGAGCAAGATCTGGATAAAATAAAAGCCGTATTAATTCAAACCATCGGCGATAAATCCGGTATAAAAGGATCGTTCGGCCGTATCGATTACAAGAACAACATGCCGTCGAGTGTCATCGAGTGGCAGCTTATAGCTCGCGAGTTAAATGCATCGCAAGCTCTGATTGCAAAACACACTATTTTAAAACCTGGCGCTAGGCCCTTCAAGGTTTTCTGGAAGAAAGAGAGTAAATAGAAAATGGAAAAAGTAACCTCAATCGCAATCGCTCCGTACAAGGCGTCGCTTGAAAAAGCCCTACCAAGCATACGCGCTGTACTCCCAGCGACGATCGCAAAGCACCTTACGCCGGAACGCATGGTTAAGATTGCGCTACTAGCCATGGGGCGCAACCCTGGCCTATTGGTATGTACTGTGCCTAGCTTCATGCGTTGCGTTATGTCCGCCGCCGAGCTGGGGCTCGAGGTCGGAGGAGGAGCGCTCGGCCATGCCTACCTAGTACCTTTTAAGCGTAAGGACAGAGAAACCGGCAAGTTAGTTATGGAGGCGCAACTCATCATTGGCTACCGTGGATATATCAGTCTAGCGCGCAGATCGGGTGAAATTGTATCCGTTGAATCTCACGTGGTACACGAGCACGATGTTTTTTCTATTCGATTTGGTACATCTCCCGAGATACAGCATACCCCGTGCATAATCGAGGATCCCGGTAAGCCTATAGGCGCGTATTCCGTGGCCGTATTCAAGGGTGACGGTCGTCATGTCGAGTTTATGACGATAGCCGAGATAAATAAGATACGCTCGCGGTCGAAGGCCGCCGAGTCCGGCCCGTGGGTTACCGATTATGAGGAGATGTGCCGTAAGACCGTAGTACGTCGCGGGTCAAAATACTGGCCGATAAGTATCGAGCTATCGCGCGCGATGGACATCGAGGAGCATGCCAATAGCGACGATTATGCAGATTTTGATATCGAGGCTGACGTTGTCTCCTCGCCGATCGACAAAGGTGTCGCGGCGCTTAAAAGCAAGCTCCGAGAGCAAACCGAAACCGAAATCAAAACCGATCCTAACACGGGCGAGGTCGTGTCTGAAACGCAAGTCGTCTCGGCCAAAGACCGCGCGATTGAAGAAAGCGAACCAGGATTATTCTCAGGAGAATAACACGAATACAGACCAGGAGAATAAGGTGCGAAACGGATTAATTGTAGATTACGTAACGGTCGCCGCTATGTTAGCGAATAGCAATGATGAAGATCAAGTGGCCTTTTTTCGCGTGTTTTTAAAAGAATTATACGCCGTCTGCGAAACGCGTTACAAAGCGGAATTGCAACTTGCAATGGTTAATTGCAAACTAACGGACGAGGAGCGCGAACGGATTTCGAGATTGGGTTACGCAGAAAAAGAATAAATACCAACGAAAGGATAGATAATGGCGAAATCAGAAGAAAAAGTAAGAAAAATAAGACGACCGACCGGAGTGCGTATAGCCGATATGCAGAGCCGGGTCGCGGTTGCGCTCGATGTCGATCGCGCAAAATGCTCGCTATTCGAAAGGGAGCACAGAGACAAACTCGATGAGTTAACGCAACGCGCCTCGGCGCTATTCGATGAAATCAAAGAGGCTTATCGAATATAACCGTGCTAGCGAAGCAGTAGCGGCCGCTACCGGTCAGCGGCAATCAATGCCAGCGCGACGGCTTATGAGTCGCGACCGG
>Ga0214474_1000101_pt1 | contig 43450 bp, 32 predicted proteins | sample RVTome_2_FD_187335 | JGI IMG/M metagenome (GOLD analysis project Ga0214474, IMG submission 187335) | Soil microbial communities from uranium-contaminated site in the Upper Colorado River Basin, Wyoming, United States - RVT95D214 HiSeq ... | reverse complement strand
CTATTCCACTCCTCATTGAGTTTGCCCAGGAGATGTTGTTGCTGCCGAATTGAGAAATCCGCATAATTCGGGTCTTTCTTCCGATAATTTTTTTCGATGAAGGCAATGGAGTCATTGGTTGTATGGGTCTGCGCACGGATCATCTCACACTTCTTCAATCCCCATCGGGCCTCAATCAAGTCCTCCGGATGAGGGGAAAACCAGAGATGGTTTTGATAGACATGATAGAGTGTGACCGAGTGGTTCTCTGAGATATCAATCAGAATGGCCTCCATCCTTCCTTTCACCATCTCTCGGTCGAGATGGTTCGATTCAATGATCTTTGAGAGATGATCCATCAGGGAGATGATCATTCCGTCACGGCCCGAGGTATTATGAATCCCCCACAATTCAGATGCTTCTGGGCATCCCCCATTGCGACACTGCTGGTATCCTGTCAGAACAATGGAGACCCTCTCCTTGAGAGAGCGGGTGATTGTTTCCATAACCCTTACCATCTTCTGCATAGGGTCATAGTTTATTGGGTCGATCCTCCTGGCCACAGCCTCAACAAAGTCAGCATAGCCCTTACAAAAATCAGAGGTATATTGCTCTTCGGAATAGAAGGGGTGGTCTTTGGCAGTGAGATATCTCCATGCGCCGTTTTCAGAAACAGGCCATCGAAACTTGACGATACCTGAGCCTGCTTTGGATTCAGGTCTCGTTGAAAAAAAATACCTTGGGCTCAGTTTTTGAACCTTTACTGGAAGCGCCGACTCCCAGGTCTGAAGAGGATGGGCCTGGCATCCGTCGAGAAAGACATGGCCGATAATTCCGGTATGTGATTCTGTTACTAAAAATAGTGTTCCCGGTGTGACCGAATCTGGGGAAATGCGGACGGGATAGGTGTCGAGGGGGAGGGTTCCTGTCCAGGTTTTCGGAAACAGGTAGAGAAGGGCGGCACGGAAACGTTCGTCCCTATCCCACTCCGGGTGGGTTGGAAGATACTTCCAGTTCGTGGACCAATGGCCAATTATTTCGCCATGCGTTGTGGTAGCGGCAGCGGGAAGATGGGCGATCCGGGCATAAATCCATCGGATCGCATAGACGGCATCAGCACAATCCGTGGGGATATTGTGGCGAATGAAGAAATCTTCCGTCATTGTTTCCTTTACCCATTTTTCAAACCGATGTTCTTCTTCTACCGTCCACCTTCGGTCGCCGACTTCCCAAACTTGATCAGGTGATTCATTCAGCGTCTGGCTGAAGCACGGAGTGGAGATAAGAATCATCAGAAGGAGAACAAAAAAAGACATATCTCCATATTAAAAAGAATGACAGAAGATTGTCAATAAAAAGAAAGAGCTAAACTTTAGATTACCTTTTTAGAAACCTTGAGTGATGCATTGAAAGGGATCGAACTTTTATAGAGGAAAAAACGAATCCTGTCTCATCGCTATCTTGTTTTAAGACGGGAATCGATAAAATTAATAAGATCAAAGAAATAATCCATATACTTGCCTCCTCGTTCAAGATCGATCTGGTTAACAAAAAAATGTCCTCTTCCGTTCTTATAATTCATCCCATCGGGGATGACAATAATCATTTTCTGCATTTCGCCGGTTAGGATCAATCCGTCCAGGGCTGCTCGCATCCATGAGTTAGTCATTCCCTTTATAGACATGTTATAGCCCCCCAAAAGGTAGAGAACAGGATAATAATTGGTCCGACTTCTCGAGTACCCCGGTGGGAGATAAATTCCAAATCGCATACGCTTACTTAAGGAAGGACTGCGGAAGGAACCCACTGTCATCTTACTCGGGTATCTAAACATTTCATAGGGGTCAGTTCCATATTTTCCATCCGGGAAATGGTCTGAGACAAAGGTGAGGAGTGTTGTAAAACGGTTGGCTACAAGAATAGCCCCTTCGATCCCATTTTTAACCTGCTCGAAGCTTAAGCCAATATTCTCTTTATCAAATCCGACATGACCCCCCTCATATCTCACATAAACCCTTTTTTCATCGAAGTGGGAAACTCTCGGGAAGTTTCTGGGAAAACCATTTTCAATTCTCACATTGAGCCCGCGGCTGAAAAGCGATTGGATAAAGTTTTCAGCATGGAGATTAAATTTAAATTCATCCAAAGTGCCAGCATCAAGATAGAGATTGAGATTCTGAATTGTGTCTAAATCCAAGGTCAAAGCATGGTTGATTGGATCATTGACCATAAAATTTTCGTGGCGTGGATTAAAAGTGAATTGCCCATCGTCCTCACCAAAATCTCTAGTCCCCTCAACTCCGTCCAGCCCTGCATCGAGAAAAATTTCCTCAGGATCAAACATTCTATTTTCATTCTGGTCAATAAAATTTTCATGAAATTGGCTTATAATGGGTTCCCCACTGTCTCTTTTTCCATTATGGTTAGCATCTAAAGCCAACAAAACCTCAATCCAATTACGAGGCGTAGGATCCTCATAGGTAATAACAGGAAGGCTTCCATCTGGGTTATATTTTCCGTCTTTAAAGTTAAGAAGAGTTGAGGGTATCCGGGCATTAGCTCTTGTAATTCCTGGAGGATAGTAAGTTGAATCTGGATTGAAATAAACCGGATTTCCAAAACAAATGGTGAGATCCTGGAGCATATCGATCAGTGTATCACGGCTAGGGTAGGGATTTGGATTATCGTAGTTTTCAAGTATATCGACTTCGATATATTTGAGGAGGTAATCCATATCGAGAGGTCCCCCCAGGGAGGCTATAGTATTAAAGAAGCTTGGGTGAATTAATCCAATATTCATGGCTCCATACCCCCCCATCGAAACGCCTCCGATCGCTCTGAATTCAGGACTCCCCCGGCCTATTTTCCTGTTAGCTGATTGACTTTGGGTGGCGACGGGGAATAGGACTGTGAAAATGATCAAAATGATAAAAAAGAGTTTTAATCTCTGCATATCAACCTCCCTTAAAACATCAGCATAGTTATTAGACGATAAACAAGGTCAAATATTCAAAGGTCTTCCTCATCTTTCTTCACTTATGATGAGAAATCGTCATTTCTTTTATCAATCTTGAATCGAAAAAAATATTATGAAGACCGAGGTTCTCCTTCTTAAGAATCCTTCCTGTTATCGTTAGCCTTAGATTTCATCCCACAATGTAATATTACAATTGAGGTTCTTCAAATGCCAGAATATAAGAACACAACCATTCTTATAATTCTTGTTGACCCCTTTATTCTGATTGATTAAACTCTTAATTAGATGAAAGCCCTTCGTCTATTCAGAAATTTCTGATAGTCTAAGTCCTTCTATTCATAAATTCGATAACGAATTCATTCACTCAGGACTTAGTGCTGAGTGAGACATTTTGATGTGATAAACAATCAAAATATGTTACTGTATTGGCGAATCAAAGTACTAAGATTAAATCAAAAAAAGGTAAGGAAATGGGAATTAAGCTTTACAGAGAGCCTGAGCTTAAAAAACCAATTATGTTTGTAGGCTGGCCAGGCATAGGAAATATTGGGATCATGGTTGTAGATACTTTAAGAAGCCTTTTAAAGGCAGAAGAATTTGGAGAAATTGAAAGTTGGGATTTCTTCTATCCAAGAAAGGTTTCAATCAGAAACGGCTTGCTCGAAGATTTAGAGTTTCCGAGTAATAAATTTTATTACCAAAGGGTTGAGGAGAAAGATGTGATATTTTTCATTGGAGAAGAGCAAGCCACTGAGGGAGGAGGAGTGTATGCCAGTGGAGAAAAGGCTTACCTGATGGCTAATCTCGTATTAGATGTTGGGACAAAGTTTGGTTGCCAAAAGGTTTACACTTCTGGAGCATGTGTTTCGTTGACTCATCACCAAATAAAACCGAGAGCTTGTGCTGTCGTCAGTTCTGAGAATTTAAAAGAGGAAGTCAAGAGGTATCCCAATACCATCTTGATGAGTGAATTGGAAGGGAGAGGAGAGAGTGAAGGGACAATCACTGGCTTGAATGGCCTTTTGTTAGCCCTTGCCAAGAAAAGGAATTTGGAGAGTATTTGTATCATGGGAGAAATACCCGATTGGCTTTCTGGAGCCCTTCTTCCCTATCCGAAGGCTTCAAAATCGGTGCTTGAGGTTTTTGGCGAGATTTTAGGGATGAGAATGGATTTGAGTTTCCTGGATAAGATGGAAGGACAAGTTGAGGAGATTATCGAGAGTTTTTATGCGAAATTCCCCCTGGAAATGAAAGAGGAGTATGACCAAAGAAAATTTATTGCACAAACGAAACCAGGAACCATCACGATCCAAGCTCAATTATATATTGATGAACGTTTTAAAAAAGGAGGAGACGAGGGTGGAGAAAGACCTGTTTGAGATTTTTCAAATTCCACATCTCAACAATCCATCTCTGATTGTCAGTTGGCAGACCCAAGATGTAGGTAAATTGGGGTCCCAAGTTATTAACTTTTTAGTTGAAAAACTCGGGGGGAAAGAAATTGCTGAGATCAAACCTTTAGGTTTTTTCCAATTTGGAGGTGTAAGATTTAAAAACGATTTAGTCCAGGTCCCGGGAAGTAAATTCTGGGCTTGTGAGAAGAAGAATCTCTTGGTTTTTAAAAGTGACGAACCTGTATTTGAGCACTATCAATTTCTCAACAGAGTTTTGGATTTCGCTGAATATCACTTTCATGCTAAAGAGGTATATACCATCAGTGGGGCTGTTTCTTATGTCGCCCATACCCACCCTCGAAGAATATTAATGGTTTTTAATCAGTCAGAAATTAGAGATAGACTTCAAGGCTATGGACTCGAAGAAATGACCTGGGAAGGATCACCCGCAATCAGCAGTTATCTTTTATGGGTATCAAGAAGAAGGGGAATTTCAGGAGTGAGTCTTTGGCCGGAAATACCATTTTATTTAGCAACCATAGAAGATCCCCAGACCATAAAGCTAACCCTTTCTTTTCTGAATAGGAAATTTAACTTAGGCATTGATTTAGGAGAATTTGATTTGGAGATTAAATATCAGAATGAGAAGATAGCCCAATTAAGAGAGAAAGACACTGAAATCAATAAATATATCAGCATCATGGAAAGTGGCCATCAGTTAGATGGAGAGGAACAGTTGAAATTGGCAAGAGGGATTTATGAACTTCTCGGGAAAAGAGATTGAAATTTAATTTAACTTTCTTTTTGACTCACCAGACTGTCGTACATGGCTAAATTTTCCTTAATCAATTCAGTGATTGGTAATTGATAAGGGCAGCGCGTTAGACAATCGCCGCATTCTGAACAGTTCCGGGCCTTCTCGATAAGGTCCTTAATCCATTTCAGCTCCTGGACCATAGGGCCAAAACGTTTGATCGTTGACTTAAAGCCAACAGCAAACTGGATATTGATCCCCTCTGAGCAGGGCTGACAATAGTCACATCGTCTACAGAATTGTTGGTCAAATTGTTTTTTGATGGCTTCAATCCGTTCTTGATCCTTCACCGTGAGGGATCCTCCTTCTGCAAAAGCCTTCCAATTCTCCTGAGCCTTCTCCAGCGTCTCCGAACCAGGGATGGGTACAATCTCTTTCGTCTGGAGCACAAACCGTAAAGCTGGACCAGCTTCTTCAATCACGCCACCAGATAATGGCTTCATGGCCAGTACTCCAACGTCTTTAGCCATGGCCAAAGGAAAAACTTTATTTGCGGCCTCCGGCTCAAGGAAACTATAGCAGGCCATGGCCACCTCAAAATGACCTTGCTCAATCGCCCTTTCTAACACCTGGAGGCTGTGACTCGTAATGCCAATGTGACCGATCAATCCTTCATCTTGGGCTCTCTTTAAACCCTGATAGGCTCCTCCTGTTCCCAGGACTTTTTCGTATTCCATAAAATTAGAAACATTATGGAGATGATAAATATCGATCTTTTTAACCTTTAATTGTTTTAGGCTCTCATGAACATCGTCATAGATCTTCTCTGATCTATTAGATGACTTGGTTGAAAGAATGATGGATTTATTTATCTTCTGAAGGGCTAATCCGATGCGTTGTTCACTGTTGGTGTAGCCACGGGCTGTATCAAGAAGATCCACTCCCATTTCGATAACAGCTCGAATGACAGAGACTGCTTCTTCATCGCTCACCCGTTGGATGGGAATGCCACCCCACCCCATTCTTGTCACGATGAGGTTTGTCTTACCCAATCTGACTTTCTCAATCATGATTTCAGCTCGTACCTTAAGAGTCCTCAGAAGGGAACAGACTTTTAATCTGTATGACACCGCCAGCCCGTTTTTGGAACCGATGCACTTTTCCACCCAGTGCAGAAACGGGGCCATCTGGACTGACGACAATGGCTGTTCCCGAAACAATCCCATAGCCGATCGTGTCAATCGGTGAGAGTGCGAGCAGGGCTTTCAGCTCTTCCCAGCCCTCAGCCTCGCCGTGGGTGTCGCAGAGAACAGAGGCTAACCCAAGACAGTCGAAGAACTCTGCGCTTGTGTCATCATCTGGGTTCGTCCAGCGAATCCACTGTTGCGCAAGCATGATGCTTCCCGCAGATATCCCGAAAAAAGGCTTCCCGGTGCGAAACAGGCTCCGAAGGAGATCGGTCACCCCCTTCTCCTTGAGCACCCGCATGCCCTCCTCGACGTCGCCTCCGCTAAAAAACACGAGATCTGAGGTTTCAATTACTGCCTTCGCTTTTTCCGCATTCCCTCGCCTGCCACAGAGCGGGGCAAGAGTTACCTTGCCTGCTCCTGCCTTCTGTAAGCGACTGGATATCATGAGTCGAAATGCGGGGTTTTCTCCTGAGGCGGTTCCTATATAGGCGACTGTTGGGCGCTGGATACCTGTTCGACGGAAGACCGCTTGGAGGAGAGGATCAGGACCTTTCCACATCCTTATCCCGCGGCCACCAGCGATGAGAAAGATCGGCACGCCCATTTTTCAGCTATTAAGAACCTCTGTTCTTTCAGGTATGAAACTCGGATCCAGAGGGAAGTCTCGTTTTGCGAGAAGGAACTTACCGGACTTCTCAGGCAGAAGCGTTTGGACCTCACTCGCCATAATTTCTACATGTCGTCCAAACACACCCTGAAGGATGTCTGCTGCGTCCCGTGCTGCACGCTTCCCCTGGCCATCTTCGCCGACCACATCGAGCCGAACTTTGTTCAGAGCCTCCTGAACGAGACTGTACTGTTCCAGACCGTCCACGCGGGCGAGAGCGTCGTCCAACTCGCGATGTGTCACGAGTCTTCCATCTTCTGCAACGCATAGACTTTTCAGCCTACCCTCGATTGTGGAGAGGGTCATACCAAAGTTTCTTCCACAGGGACAGGGGTCCGGCGCCAGACGAACGATATCACCGACGTCGAATCGCATGAGCGGGAACCACTTATTCCCGAAAGTAGTAGAGAAGATGCGGCCAACGCCGGCATGAGTCTCTATGCTATCATTGAAGGGGGCGAAGTCTACACGGCAGAATTCAAAATTTTGGTGGAGCCTGCCATGTTCGCACTCCATGAACACGTACCCGGCCTCTGTGGAGCCGTAAGAACTGGCGATCGGTGATTGAAATACTCGACGGATAACACGCAACTGTAGTGCAGAAGGGAATTCGTAGGTTAGAGTAATGAGCGGGGGCTGATAAACTGCCACGCCCGTCCTCAAGGCAAACGAGGCCAGACGTGCGAGAAGTGACGGATTGGCTTCAAAGACCTCGGGTTGGTAATCCGTCAATTCCTCAAAGATCCGTCTCTCGTGTCCCTCAGGCCAATCCGCCGTGGTCCAGAATTCGTTGAGGAAGAGGAATCTGCCGAGCATCCGCTGTTCTCGGGAGATGGGTCCGTTTTCCGAACGAGGTCCTACAGACAGGGCACTGGCAAGGATTGCCTCGCGGTGTTGCCCTGTGGCCACATGGGCGGCAACTGAATTCAGCCTCCACGATGCACGCTCCGAAGCATCCCACCATTGCTGATTCCAGATGTTTTCCAGCGCCTCGTCCTCTGTACCGCTGGTGTGCACAAAGCTCACTTCCCCTCGAGCAAGGGCAGCGTCAAGGTTGAGTCCCTGGGGGATAACACCAAGGGGGAAATGGGTTCTTATATCGTCTTTGGTAAGGACTGGGAGTGAATGGTAACGAAGGTCAACGTTGTATCTTTCGCCGGGGTCAAACAACTTCCAGGATTCATACATCGGGGTGCAGCCGAGGGCTGTATCAAGAGTTTCAATACTTCGTCGTTCGTAATCAATCCGTACCTCTGCAATCGTGTGTGTAGAGAGTTTTTCCATCTAATTAAGATAAGATAAAAGGAGTGATATGTCAAAGTAAGTGGGTTACAAGAGATCCTTTACATAAACGGACATGGGTAAATCGCTCTTCAAGGCTTCGGACGTCGATTGGGTTGACATGTTAAGGGATAGGTAGACCTCACCTAAGATGAACTCCAGCAGGAGGTGGAGACGTATATGCTGATTGCCTTAGAGGTTCGCCCCGAAGTCCCACCCTTGGCGGGATTCACCCATGTCCGTATGATTTTAAGGTTTACCTTCACAGGTGATCTTGTCTATCTTGCCCTAAAACTTCTCTGATGCGGCATTTAATCCTGCAAGACGACCAAAAGTCCAGGCACGACTGTGAGTGACTCCCGGGGTAGTGGTTGGATACAAGTTTCCAAAGAAGGACCCGGAGACATTTCCAGCCGCATAGAGTCCTGGAATAACATTCCTATCCGTATCCAGAACTTGCAGCTTTGTGTTGATCTTTAAGCCGTTCAGGATCACCATGTAGCGAGCCTCCATTTGACAAGCGTAAAACGGTGGCTTCTCTATGGTTGTCAACCGGTCAGGATGTTTGCCAAAGTCCAAATCCTTCCCATTCCGAGCCAGTTCGTTGTACCTTGCCACAGTAGGATTGAAGGCATCAATGGGCAATGCTATCTTCTGCGCAAGTTCTTGAATCGTCTGCGCTACCAGTACATTCCCTTTTTCAATTGCCTCATCAAGCTGTTTCGGATCCCATAGGTACGTCGGTGGGCCCATGTTTTTACAGCACTGGCTCTGCATTTTTGGTATTTCTTGATTATATTTATCATCCCATATTGCCCATGCGACACCCCCTGGTTGACGCAATAATTGATTACATTCATAACCCCAGGGCAAGTCTTCATTCATGAATCGTTCCCCATTGATGTTCACATAAAGCCATGGCTGACGGGCAATGTTAAAAAGCCCCCGCTCGCTCCAAACCGCCCAATCAAAAAGCATCGCGCAGTGTTGTGGATCATCCACAGCAGCGCCGATCCACAAACCCATCTTGAGTCCATCACCGGTATTCAGACCACCCTCATAAGCGCACTTAAGGTTACCTATCGCTTGCCAGTCGCAATACTTCTTAACCATCTGGCGATCACTTCCATAATCTCCGGTACAGAGCACTACTGCCCTGTTAGCATTGAACTTGATGGTGTCACCCTGAGGGGTTTGAGCAATGACTCCTGTAACTTTGCCTTTTCCCTTTCTTAACAACCGCATGGCTGGAGTCTTGAAATAAAATTCTACCCCTCGTGCTTTAGCATTGCTTAGCAGCATTTCAGCCAGAGTCTCCTGATGCTTAGGCGTGAAGACATGGATTATAGGATAGTTTGGGAAATACCAGGATTTAGTCGTCGGGTCTAAAATAACTTTTATATTCGCCGCTTCTGCCATATCGAGAAGCCAGTCCATGACCTTGCTACAATTGTCAGCCCAAAGTTTGACCAGCTTTTGGTCACTCTTGTAGGACCCGAACTCCATGATCGTAGAGATCACTTGATCTGGATCAATTTTAATCCCTGCTTCTTTCTGTAATCTACTGTTGAGGGCGGCATTATGCAGGCCACGCACGTTATAAGTAGGCCCCTTTTCAAGTAGGATAGTTTTGGCACCTGCCTCTGCTGCAGAAAGTGCCGCAGTCAATCCTGATATTCCGGCACCTGCTACCACGACATCAGCGGTGATCGTCTTTTTAATTTCTTTTGAAAGAATGGGGGGTGGAGGAACCTCAAAGCTTCCCCTTTCAGGTACAGGTGTCCTCTTAATGGATTTCCTTTGTATGATCCTTTTTTTCGATTTCTTCACAGCGCTCATGATTGTTTTTCCTTTCTATGTTCTAAGACAATTCCTGAAATAATTCCTCACTCCTTTTTCGGACCTCTTTTACAAATCCATCTCTCCCTAATTTGAACCAGTACGGTTCCCATTCCATATCCTTCAAATTTTCTATTAAACCGGAGATTAGATTGAAGGGGACTGAAATAATGATTAAACCATCGGGCAGAACTTGTCTGGCTTTCATGCTAAAACCGAGCCCACTGACGGTCAGATTCAATTCGCCGCTTAGGTAAGGGGAAGCAAATATCCAGGCACAGGCCAAACAGGTCGATCCCTTAAACGACCACATTTTCCCGTCTGAGTAGCTACTGGCTCTCAGTATAATCTCCGCTTGAGCTGTATTCGCCGTAATAATCAATAGATCCGGATCGAATGACATCTGGTCTACAGGAGAGCAAGTGATATATTTAACGGAATCCTTTGGTAATATTGGAACATAATCATAGATTTTTCTGTTAGCACCTGGATTTTTAAACATGGCAAACATGGGTCCCAATTGCCCGCTGTACATGGCTGGCGGAAAAACCTCCATTCCTAATACATGTTCTCCACACTGTATGTTTTCTTTCGCAACGAAGAATGGTTTGCTGTTTTGGGCTTCCTTGAACAACTCACAAAGCCCTACATCTTTATTCAATTGATTTATTCCATCTGGTTTTTTAAGGGAGTACTTCACACCCACGGGCTTTCTTTCAAAGTTAAATTTATCGAATATGGAGTAGTCTCGCTTTTTTGAGCTCATCGTTGCCTCCTCTCTGTTTTAAGTATGGCTGGGCTATTTCTCACCTTTTTTTCTATTGTAATATTTTTTGTCTTAATTCGTTAAATAGGTTATCCACCCGTTTCTTATGTTCTTCTCCTGTTATGGTGTCTGAGATGATCGTCCAATTCATTTTCTGGAGATTTTCCATGACCATGGGGAGCTGAGTCCAGGGGATGGAGATAATCATCAAGCCTTCCGGAAATACCTTTAATGCTCGCATTCCGAGGCTGATTCCGGTAATAGTAAAATTCAGTTCGCCGCTGATGACGGGATAAACATATAACCATGAACAAGCTGCCACCGGTGTTCCCTTACATGACCACATGTCTCCGGATGAATAACTCCATGCCCTCAGTATCAGTTGAGCCTTGCTCACGTCGGCTATAACAATTAGCACATCCGGGTCAAAGGTAAGCTGGTCTATGGGTGAGAAAACGACATAGTTCACCGAGCCTTTCAGCATTTTAGGCAGGTACTGATAGATTTTCCGGTTGGCCCGGGCTTCCTCAAAAAAGCCGTCTACTTCTCCAATCAGGCCACTATGGAGCATTGGGTCAGGGTCCTCCATTCCCAAAATCAAAGGTTCGATGCAGTGGAAGTCTTCTTTCTGTACATAAAAAGGTTGGGTGGTTTGAGCTTCTTTGAACATCTCGCAAAAAGACAGCCTTTTATTTATTCTCTCAATTCCCTCGGGCTTGGTGGGTAAGAATTTAACTCCTACAGGCTTCCTTTCAAAATTAAATCTGTTAAATATGGAGTAGTCACGGGATTTTGGTATCATATAGACCTCCGCTTATCTCCCCAATAATCCCCTCCCCCTTCGATGGGGGAGGGTAAGGGTGGGGGTGGACAAGACAAAGACCATTTGGGTCCCCCCTCCCCTCCATCCCCTCCCACCGAAGGGAGGGGAGATTTTAGAAGAATATATCGAATCAATTACTGATTAATACATCAATCATAGTGATGACATCTGACCCGTTGCTGCCCTACTGCCCTCAACTCAGGCACCGCTTCGGAGCACCTATCCCGGGCCTCGGTGCAACGCGTATGGAATCGGCACCCGGGAGGAGGATTCAAGGGCGAAGGCATCTCCCCACTCAATATGATCTGTTTTGCCTCTTGGTCTCCTTCCTCAGGCAATGTTAAGAGAGACGCTGATATGAGTGCCCTTGTGTATGGATGCAGAGGCCGTTCGAATAGCTCCTCTGCCTCACCATATTCCACAATCTGCCCTAAATACATGATCGCCACACTATGGCTCATATATCGAACTGTTGCTAAGTTATGAGCTATAACAAGATAGCTGAGATTGTGCTTCACTTGAAGATCTTTCAGAAGATTCATGATCTGTGCCCGAATCGACACGTCGAGAGCGGAAACGGGCTCGTCCAGCACAACCAAACTTGGGTGCAACGCCAGAGCACGCGCTACCGCAATCCGCTGTCGTTGCCCTCCACTGAACTCATGTGGATAGTGATCTGCATGATCTGACCTGAGCCCTACCTGCTCAAGTAACTCCAATACCCTGCTCCGAATCTCTTTCTTAGATTGCTTTGTGTTCACAACCAGTGGCTCGGCTATAATATCTCTCACGCGCATCCTTGGGTTCATGGAGCTCCACGGATTCTGCTGCACTGATTGTACTCTTGGCCGGTACTCCGATTTCAGTTGCGACCGAGTGAATTGGGATAGGTCCTTTCCTTGGAAGAGAATAGAGCCGGAAGTCAATTTCTCCAGGAGCAGCACTGCCTTGGCTGTAGTGGTCTTCCCTGCACCTGATTCTCCAACAAGGCTCAGTGTCTTGCCTTGTTCTATGGTGAATGAAACACCGTCCACCGCCCTTACCCAACCGACAATGCGCTGTAGAAGACCCCTTGTAACAGGATAGTGTTTCGTCAAGTCGCGCCCTTCCAATAAAGCTTCTGCCATGATTTATTTCACTCTCCAACAAGAGATGGAATGCCCATTGCCAATTTCCATCTCTGGGGGCTCCTGCTCACCACAGACTTCAAGCGCGACGGAGCAGCGAGGGAAGAATCGACAGCCCGGAGGTAAGTTCATCATTGACGGAGGTTGCCCTTCGATCGAGTAAAGCCGGTTATCCTTCCGGTCCAGACGGGGCACAGAATTAATCAAAGCAGTCGTGTAAGGATGTTTGGGCGCTTTGAATAATTTCCTTGTCGTAGCCGTTTCCACGATCTTACCTGCGTACATCACTCCTACTCGATGGCACATGTTGGCCACGACCCCGAAGTCGTGGGTAATAAAGATGATGGCAACATTTGTCTTTTGTTGGACCTCCTTAAACAGGGCGAGGTACTGAGCCTGTATCGTGGCATCAAGAGCGGTTGTGGGCTCATCGGCAATCAGCAAGTGCGGATGGCAAGACATGGCGATCGCTCCCACCACCCTTTGCCTCATCCCCCCGCTCAGTTCAAAAGGATGCTGTCGGAGAATCATCTCGGGCGACGGAATCTTAACTAACCGCAGCGCTGAAATGACCTCCTGCTCGACCCCATTTTCAGGCAGCCCCTGATGGAGACGTACCGATTCAGCGATCTGATCGCCGATGGTATAGACCGGATTGAGCGAAGTCATCGGGTCCTGGAGGATCATCGAGATCATTCTCCCGCGAATCGCCCTCATCTCCTTCTTGCTCAGCTCTAAGAGATTCGTTCCCTCTAAGATGATCTTTCCTCCAACGATCCTGCCCGCTGGCTCCGGAAGTAAGCGAATAATCGATAGGCCGGTGACCGTCTTTCCGCAACCCGATTCACCGACGATCCCAAAGGTCTCTCCTTCATGCACATGGAAACTGACTCCATCAACGGCCTTGACCTCGCCTTTACGGGTGAAGAAAGAGGTTCGCAGGTCCTCTACTTGAAGGATAATTTTGCTCATAGTTGCCTTAATCTCGGATCTAATTTGTCGCGAATCCAATCACCCAGGAAGTTCCCGGATAATACCACCAACCCAATGGCCAGGCCGGGGAAGAAGGATATCCACCAGGCCCGATCGATGAGATTTTTCCCGTCAGACACCATCGACCCCCAAGATGGAGTTGTAGGAGGAATTCCGGCCCCGAGGTAGCTCAAAACAGACTCCATCAGAATCACCAGCCCCACTGACATCGTCGCTATCACGATCAGCGGATTGACGACGTTTGGGAAAATGTGTTTAATCATTATTCTCAGCGAAGAGCTGCCGATGATGCGTGCCTGTGCAATAAAGTCTGCCTCACGCAGTTTCAGAACCTCTCCCCGTATCAAACGTGAGTAAGGGGCCCAGCCGAGAATTGATATCGCCAGTACAACGGTTTTAAAAGACGGTCCGAGGACGACGGCCAGGAGCAATGCGATGAAGATTTGCGGAATGGCCAGGCTTACATCGGTTACCCGCATTAACACGGTGTCAGTACGTCCTCCCAGGTACCCTGCTACTATTCCCAATATTGTTCCAATACTGCTTGTAATAAAGATAACGATCAACGAGATGCTGAGAGAAATCCTGGCACCGTAGAAGACCCTGCTCAGGATATCCCGGCCAACCCGGTCTGTTCCGAGGAGATAGGTTGGACTTCCCCCATCGATAAAGAATGGTGGAAGAAGCCTATGAGGCAACGATGTCTTGGCAGGTGGATGAGGCGCTATCAAGGGGGCAAATATTGCAACAAGCACTAATAGGGCCAACACAACCACCGGGATAATGAATGTTAATTGCATGGTGATCCGAACCCGATGTATATTTCCATTAACTTTGGCCGTCGTGTTTACTTTTGTATTGTCCATCTTTTTCTGCAATTCAGATACTGGACTCTCGCCTGCCAAAGAACTTGCCCGCCCTCCATAGTAATTCTATTACGGCGGACGGGTTCGGCGAGCAGGTTAGACTTTAGATACCAGACTTGCCTTCTGTTTCTCCCAATCTCCTTATCACCCCATCTCCCCACTATTTAGATCTTTTGAATCCCTATGTCCGTTGATATCGGATCTGTGGATCAACGTATGCATACAGGATGTCCACTAATAAGTTTAAAAAAAGAACCAGAGCTGCCACCATCAGGGTAACTCCCTGTACTACAGGGAAATCACGTGCAACCATTCCTTCAACGCTCAACCTCCCGATGCCGGGCCAGTTGAAAACAGTCTCAATGACAACCTCGCCGCTAATCAAAAGAGCAAACAGCATGCCTGCAGTCGTCAGTGGTGTTATCAATGCATTCCTCAAGGCATGCTTCCAGATGACCATCCTTTCGGGAAGCCCCTTGATTCTTGCCAATTTTATATATTCGCTGTCAAGGACATCGAGCATGCTGGAACGAACCAGTCGCATCATGCCTGGCAATAGGAAGAAGGACATAGTGCCGACTGGCATAATAAAATGGGCAATGTTGCCGGTACCAGCGGCCGGCAATAAGCGCCAATGCACGGAGAAGACAAACATGGCCATGATACCCACCCAGAAGGTTGGCAGCGCCTGCCCCAGAACAGCAAGGAATTTCACCCCGTTGTCAAGCCATCCGTCACGTCTCGTCGCTGCCAAAACTCCCAGAACAAATGACAACAACATGCTTACAGCGAACGAAGAGAGAGCTAATTTGAGGGAAATGGGCAGCGCCTCTCCAATCATCTCAATCACCGGTCGCCTTTTTATGAGTGATTCGCCGAGGTCACCATGGGCCAGATTTTTAACGAAAATCCAGTACTGCTCCGGTTGCGACTTATCCAGGCCCAGCACCTGCTTAATATTAGCTATTTCTTCCTCTGTAGTCGTGCTGGTTCTCATAAGTATTGTGGGGTCTCCCGAAACCCGGACCAGAATAAAGATCAGCAACGAGATCCCTACGAGGGCAATTATTGTCTGAAGTAATCTTACTAATATGAAACGACCCATCTGCTCTTTTCCCTAAATAATGGTCAGGGGGGTAATGATACACCCCCCTGAATCCCATTGCATAACTTTCAGACATTACCTGGAAAATAACCTCCTCTCCCCTGGCGGGAGAGGATTGAGGTGAGGGGGAAAAAGATCATTGAGACACCCTCACCCTGCCCCTCTCCCATCAAGGAAGAGGGGATTGGGATCAATTTTCATCATTTGTGGGTTACAAACCTATCATGTAAAATATATTGTCTTAACCATTACTTCTTCTTATGTTTGATACCTGCCAGGGCGTCATAAAGACTCGCATAAGCATTGCTCGTGAATTCGCCAACATTAGGTCCCAGGACCACATAGTTGGGTAAATAACAGATGCCAACATTCACCCACATATCGTATGCGTAATTCTGGAACTCTACCCATAACTTCTTTGCCTTTATAGGATCAATCTCCGTGGTCGCTTTGGTATAGAGCTCGTCCGCTTTCGGGTCATTGCCAGTGCTGTGTACGCCTGTTGATTTGTACATGTTGGCACAGTGGTATGTGGAATTGAAGAAACTTGGCCATACCCAAGGGATAATGCCTCCTACATTGGGAGCGTTTTCATCTTTTACCCTGACAAAGAAATAACCGCCATATCCCATTGGGTCGACAATGTTAATCTTGGTTTGAATACCCGCGGCATCCCAATATCCCGCGATTGCCTGCATGATATCAGCTTGCTGGTTCGCTTGTTGGGCAAAAATATTGATCACCGGGTTTTGGAACTTATCCGGATATCCGGCTTCTTTCAGCAGTGCTTTGGCTTTGTTCAAATCATATGGGTCGGCCTTCCATGACGGGTCCCATCCATAGGATTCTTCAGTCATAAACCACCGGGCTCCTGGTTTGGCATACCCCTTGAAGAATGTATTGCAGAATTCCTGGCGGTTAATAGCATAGGACATGGCCTGGCGGATCCTTTTGTCTGAAGTCGGCCCTTTGGTCAGCCAGGTACCTTGAAAACTAATGTTTGCAACGATTGCAAGCCCGACTGTCTGCAAATTAAATCCCAATTTCTTTAACTCGTCGATTCTGTCAATAGAGAGACCTTGGGCGATAATATCGACCTCTCCGTTCTTGAGCATGGCAACCCGTGTCGCCTCCTCCGGCACCATAAGATCGATTACCTTTTCGAAAGCGGGGACCTGACGCCAATGGTTCGTGTTGGCTGCCATTTCAAAACTCGTCTTTGAAACGAATTTGACGAACTTCCATGGGCCCGACCCTATTGGATTCTTGCGGAAATAATCTACCCCGTTCTTCTCGATGTAATTCTTGGGCAGAATTCTCGTCCAGGCAAAAGGGACGACAAGTGGCGGCTCGGGCTTCTGGCTCTTGTAGATAAAAGTGTAAGGATCCGGAGTTTCCACGGAGTCGAAATTGTTGCGCAAATAGGGAGACCATGGATTGGTCGAATCTTTTGAGCTAAAACGCACAACGGAGAAAGCTACGTCGGCAGAGGTAAGCGGGTCACCATTGTGGAACTTCTGCCCCTTTCGGATTTTGAAGGTCCAGGTCTTTCCGTCGGGGCTTAAATTCCAGCTTTCAGCCACTGATCCGATGACGTTCCCCTTTTGGTCAAACGTCAATAGCGGGTCATACATGGCCCAGCCCCAAAATGACTCCCAGAAGATCGGGTCCGTTGATTCATAAGTAAAATCCTGCGTGGCAATACGGAGCGTGCCCGTCGGCGCTGCATAACTATTAAAAGCGAGACCAAATGCGAATAGTGCGATGAACAGGATGAGTAAATTTTTTTTCATTTTTTACCTCCTTTCAGGTATAAGATTTACTTTAATAATTAAACCCCTTGCCTTTACCCTGTTAGAAATAATGCCCTGCTGGAATTTCTAATGGGGTTTACCCAATCCCTCCTTTCCTTAATAAAATTTAAAAACAACGGTACCAGGTTTTCATTGTTAAGTCAAACAATAAAACAGACTCCTAGGGTAAAATTAGAGACAAAATTTGCGTCCATCAAACGAAATTACTTCAGAAGTGGATTTGATACCCCATGCCGGTGTGGATGTTAAAGATTTAATCTTCGGCCCTATTCCATTTTAGAAATGAATCTTTAATGACCAATCGTTTATTTTTTTACTTTAAGAAAGAAAGATGTGGTCATCAGAAAATATTAAATTCATGCCAAAGAAAAGCTAAATAAATAAATAATTTCAAATAAATACATCCTTAAGGAATAGATAATTTCAACTTTAATTAAAAAAATACTTGACATTCTTTTTGATTTATATATATTACCATTCGGTTGATGATCTTGTTAAGAAATAAATCTTTTTTATATCAGTGTCCAGGATTCTTGCCTTATCAACAGAACAAATGAAGAATAAAAAAGAGAAACGGTTATTTAAAAAAGAATAATAATGCGACAGAACCTCGAGCGGCAATCCGAAATCTACTGTAAGGTCTTAGACTTATTTATCCGAAAAGGGTACAATGGCACCTCCCTTTCGATGATCGCTAAGGCTTTACGGATGAGCAAAGCAAACATCTATCACTATTGTTTAAGTAAGGAAGACCTCTTCTATAAGATTCATCTAGACTATTTGAAGAAGCACTTCATCCCCATCATTGAGCAGGCTGAACAGAAGTCTGACCCGATAGATCGAATAGCATTTTTATTAAGGCAGTTAACCATCTTGAATGCTACTGATAAGGCTGGAAGGGTCTTGATCCCAGATATTATCAATCTTGACAGGAGTCATCATAGTGAAATCACTTCGATCTGGAGAAGAGCCTATGATGTTGTAAACAACTCGATAAAGGAATTACAAAAGTCTGGAAAAGCTGCTAAATTTAGGGAATCTTTTCAAACCTTCCTTGGGTTTGGCATGATAAATTGGATATCTTTCTGGTTTGATTATAGTCGTCAGGTTAATGCTGGGGAACTTGCTGAAACACTAGTTCAAACCTTTCTGCATGGATTGCTTTATCCTGTAGATGAAAAATAATGTATCTAGGATGACACTTTAGCTCTTTGAAATGACATGACTTTAGTCCCCCAGTTCCCGACTTTGGCAAGAACTGGATTCCATAAGGGCGAATTTATAAAGCAGCAAAGTATTACAATCAAAGTAATACAGCAATCATCCTCTAGACAAAATGGCCTGCTTTAGCAATATCCTTACCCGCAACCTCAATATAATGGGGGGAGTTTATTTTAGTAATCGTACTCTTAAACTTGAATGATGAAAAGACTTAGATTGTGTGGTCAAGCAAAAGGTTGGACCATGAACACTCGAATCATAGTTTTCATGAAACTCTTGATAAGTGATAGTAAGTGATAGATGGTAAAATGGAAGGAAAGCTTCTACTCAAAGAATCATGTCGATATGCTATCGGAACCTGGGCTGATATCATTTATAGAAATGCCCTTCTTTATGCAGACCATGAAGCCTTTATCTATGGTAAAGATCGGATTACCTTCGCCCAATATAATGCCCGGGTAAATAGATTGATCCACGCCCTCCATTCTATGGGATTAAAAAAGGGGGATGGAATCGGTATTCTTTCATGGAATTGCCTCGGATATACGGATGTCTACGGAGCAGCCATGAAGGGGGGATTTATTATCTCCCCGTTCAATCCGAGGTTGCAAGCCAGTGAACTGGATTATTTGATTAATTATTCAGAGATCCATACACTCTTTGTTGGTGGCGAATTAATAGAAATAGTGAGTCAATTGCGTTCGCGCTTTCCCAAGGTTAAAAATTACATCTCCCTTGAGGCGTCTGCTCCTGATATGATTTTTCATCAGGAACTATTATCAGATTCTTCGGAAGAGGAACCTGATGTACGGGTGGAAGAAGAAGATCCTTTCCTCATTTTCTATACGAGTGGTACGACAGGCACACCGCGCGGTGCCATCTATACCCAAGGGCGTAATATTGAGAGTACTAGGACGAGGGTTCTCCAGGTAGGAGTGATAACGGGTGATAAACATATTATGATCTTGCCTCTTTTTCATATTGGTGGATATAGCTACTTCTGGAGCCTCTTCTATGTAGGGGGGAGCAATGTGATTATGCCACAGAGATCCTTCGATCCAACAGCTACCCTGCAATCCATTCAGGAGGAGAAGGGGACAGATATTCATATCGTTCCTACCCATTTAGTCTCAATGCTGGCTTTGCCCAGTACAGAGAAATACGATCTGAGGAGTCTAAAGCGTATCTGGTATGCGGCCTCACCCATGCCTACAGAGTTATTGAAGAAGGGGATGGAGAGATTTGGAACTATTTTCATACAAGCTTATGGTCAATCTGAGTCAGGACCAGATATCGCCATCTTATTAAAAAGATCTCATCAAGTCCTGGACAAGTCTTTGGAGGATCAGAAGGTCTTGGCTTCATGCGGCCATCCTGGCATAGGGGTCCATGTCCGAATAGTGGATGAGAATGAAAATGATGTGGAACCCTTTACAGTGGGAGAGATTGTATTACAGAGTAAATATATTATGTTGGAATACTGGCATAAGCCCGAAGAAACACAAGATGTCATGGCTAGTGGATGGCTTCACACAGGCGATATGGGATACTATGATCAACAGGGTTATATTTATATTATTGATAGGAAAAAGGATATGATTATTACCGGCGGGGAGAATGTCTATCCCCGAGAAATAGAGGAGGTTCTCTACAAACACCCTGCAGTGTCCGAAGCTACTGTTTTTGGTATCCCCGATGAATTATGGATAGAGCGGGTTCATGCGATAGTCGTTTTAAAAGAAAGGATTCACACAACATCGGAAGAAATAATTAAATTTTGTAAACAGCACCTGGCTCACTACAAGGTCCCCAAATCGGTTGAGATTGTTGTGTCTTTGCCAAAGAATCCACAAGGTAAAATTATGAAGAGGGAACTCAGAGAAAAATATTGGAAAGGGTTTGAACGAAAGATTTAGAATAATTTTATTATATATTGCACCTGAAAACTCCGTTCTGTGGACGGGGATGAAAGGTTCGGCTGTTGAAGACAGGAAAAATTTGGTAATAGCAGAAACTTAAGTATAAGACGATGACTCATCATGCGACCAAAATTTTAATTGACATAAAAGGAGGAACTCCCCACTATGATTTTGCTGATATCAACTTACATACGTGCTTCTCCTTTCTTTTGAGGGTTTGGCGTAAAACCTTTTCAATAAAAAGCACTCTTTTATACCCTTTAATAAAATTTCACACAAAATATTTTTCACTCTCAAGAGCAGGCATTATCGTTTAATAATGGCGTGTTTGGAATGAATTGGTGATTACAAACCTAAAACCCCAAAAACTTTGAGAAAGGAGGAGAGACATGAAAAAACTATTTGTATGTGGCGTTGTAGCGTTGTTTCTGGTGGGCTTTTCGGTTTCGGCAATGGCCGAAGACGAGGTAAAAGAAATCCGTATCGGTACAGTTTCGTCCGTAACGGGCATGTTTGGCGGCTTCGGTGAGGGTGGTTCGTGGGGTATAGCCCAGGCTTTCAAGGATGTGAACAAGTTAGGCGGAATATATGTAAAAAAGTACGGGAAAAGAATACCAGTCAAACACATACTCCTCGATTGCGAGAGCGACCCTGTTAAAGCAGGGACTCTTGCCGAAGACCTGATTCTGCGGGAGAAGGTGCACTTTTTAGTAAATAGTCAAGAACCAATAACAACACAGATCCAAAAAAACAATTTATGTGATAAGTATAAGATCCCAAATGTTGCCGGAACCGGTCCTCTGGAACCTTACTTAGGCGTTCGTGAAGGAAACTTGCCGCCTTGGCAATACACGTGGTGTTGGAGTTTCGGTATAGACTTGGAACCTCCGAAGGGAGATTTTAGGTATGGGAAGCCCGGATTTACAATTTTAAGTACATGGAAATCATGGCTGGATATGTTCGGCCCCAAGACCAATAAGAAAGTAGGGATTTACGCCTCGGATGATCCGGATGGTATAGGCTGGTACGGGCTGTTTACCAAAAAAGTTAAGGAATGGGGGTATGAGCCTATAGGCACAGAGAATAGGTCGACCCTGTTCCCTCTTGGCAGTACAGACTTTCGCCCCATCATAGAAAACTGGAAGAAAAACAATGTTGAAATCATTTTGGGGAATTGTCCGGCCCCTGATTTCGGCACACTGTGGAGACAAGCGCGCTCTTTGAACTTCAAACCCAAGATGGTTGGCGCCGCAAGAGCAGCTCTTTTCTACACAGAGGTAACAGCTTGGGGAGGTGACCTGCCATTGGGTGTCTTTATCGAGATGTGGTGGCATCCAGCCTATGATCCTAAAGAATGCCCAGGTATAGGTGACACAACCCCACAATCGCTCGCTAAAAGATGGTCTCAAGAGAAAGGCCAACCATTAAATATAGCCATCGGGTGGAGTTATTGCCTGGCTCAAGTCATGATTGCTGCAATTGAAAAAGCAGGCACACTTGATAGGGAAGCAGTTAATAAAGCCATTAGCGAAACCGATACGAAAACCATTGCTTATCGTTGCGTCTTTGATCAAAAAATGCACTTTAACTGGTCACCAGTCTTTATTGGTCAGTGGTTCCAGACAGGGGCAAAAGAGAAATGGGAACTACTGCCTGTCTATTCTAATCATACCTTCGTCCATACATCGGCTAAGCCGTTATTCCCGATACCCTATAAGTAAGACCAGGCAATATTCATGACTGCTACGTTGCCCCTGCCTACCGGCAGGCAGGCAGCGGGCAGGCTCGAAGGATGAAAATGGATAATCCCCCTCGTCCCCTTTATAAAAGGAGGCGGGGGGATTTTGTAACTTTTATTTTCTGAGCAAGGATAAAGAGTCATATGGAGAAACCGATTCTCTCGGTGAATGGAGTGAGTAAGCACTTTGGGGGAGTACTTGCTATTAATCATCTGAGTTTTGATGTTTATCCAGGTGAAGTTGTTGGCCTGATGGGACCCAACGGAGCAGGCAAGACAACATTACTAAATGTAATAGCCGGTATGTACAAACCTGACTCTGGAACAATAACATTTAGAGGAAGAAAAATAACAGGTCTCCCACCACATGAAATTTGCCATCTTGGTATTGCTAGAACTTACCAGATTCCTCAACCCTTCGGCAATTTGACGGCCATGCAAAATGTCTTGTTGTCAGCGACATACTCAAGAAGGCAAAGCAAAGATGCCGCTGAAGCTGAGGCCGCTAGAATTATTGATAATCTAGGGCTGACAGAAACGAAAGATACACTCGCTAAGAATTTGGTGGTGGTCACTCTGAAAAGGTTAGAGTTAGCCAGGACTTTAGCTTCCAATCCGATGTTACTGCTGATGGATGAAGTAGCTGCGGGTTTGAATGATTCTGAGATTCCACAGGTATTGGGCATCCTGAAAGAAATGCGCAAGACGGGCATAACGGTCATATTGATTGAACATATCATGAAAGTAATGGTGGAAGCGGTTGACAGAATTGTTGTGATTGATAAGGGAGAAAAAATCGCCGAAGGCGTGCCAAAAGAGATAATGAAGAACGAGAAAGTAATAGAAGCCTACCTGGGCAAGACGGTAGAATAGATGAGGAATCGTTTTTTAGAGGCAATGAAGATCGGGAGGCTTCTACCTGCGGATATCGAGATATCCAATGTGCCTGTTCACTGAATGATGTCGCTTTCTGCGGTCGTGTTTGAGCATACTTATCCAAGGGAAGCAAATTTCGTTATTATCTCCGGGGATGGCAGGGAGTAAAAAGAGATCAAAGCCCCCGTTTAGCCCGTGCTTTTGTTTTCTGCTGAGGCGCCGCAGTCGCTTTCGCGCTCATTCAGAACGACGTAACCGAAACGGCCAACGCCACAAAGCACTCAAATCCTTGTATCCCATGGCCTCGACAAATTCAATTGATACTGTTCTGACGGGAATGATTTGGTTTCAAACAGAATGGAGAAATTAGCGAGGAGATGTCTGAAGAAAGTCTGCTAAAAGTCAACCATGTAGATGTATTCTACGGAAGCCTGCAAGTCTTGTGGGATGTGTCATTAACAGTCAGAGCCGGTGAAATTGTGGCTCTGATCGGCTCAAATTCATCGGGCAAATCCACCCTGCTAAGGACGATATCAGGCTTTTTGCGTCCGTCGAACGGCAATATTGAATTTAAGGGTAAGCGCATCGAAGCGATGAATCCTTATCAAATCGTGGCTCTCGGTATTTCCCAGGTTCCTGAAGGGAGAAGAATTTTCCCCGACATGACTGTTTCGGACAATCTCGTGATAGGTTCATACAATCATGGAGCAAGGTCTAAACGAGAAGGAAATCTGAAAGATGTTTACATGCGCTTTCCTATACTGGGACTGAGAAGGAATCAGCTCGCCAAGACACTGAGTGGGGGAGAGCAACAGATGTTGGCAATAGGGCGCGGGTTGATGGGAGAACCAAAGATCATGTTGCTTGATGAGATGTCGCTTGGTCTTGCCCCACTCATTGTTGACGAGCTGTATAGGACACTGAGGGAGATTAGGGAAAGGGGAATTACTATCCTTTTTGTCGAACAAAATGCAAGGCGAAGCCTCAAAGAAGCTGACAGAGCCTATATTATCAAGTCCGGACGGATCGTTTTAAGCGGGCGTGCGGCCGAACTTCGTGAAGAGGATGAGATTCAAAAGGCCTATTTTGGCGTATGAAGTCTAACGGAATGGAATAGAGATGATAGAATCACTCTCTGATTTAGCGATGCCGATCACAGCGGGTATATTATTGGGTGGATTGTACGCCGTCGTTGCGTTAGGGTTTTCCCTAGTTTTCGGAGTGATGAAGCTCATCAATGTGGCTCATGGAGATTTTGTCATCCTGGGCAGCTACTTAGCTTTTGCAGCTTTAACAGGCATAGATTTAGACCCGTTCTTAAGTCTAGTCTTTATTCTACCCCTTGTTCTTGTCATTGGTTTCCTGGTTCAAAAGTATCTCCTGAACCGGGCGATGGCAATATCAGCAGACGCTCCAGTGATCATCTGTCTTGGATTCTCTTTGATGCTGGCCAATATGTTCCAGATGATATGGTCCCCACTGTCAAGGGGTTTAACAACATCTTATTCTCTTACAAGCTATAATATCGGCGGACTTGCAATCCAATTAATATACCTTCTTGACCTGATTATAGCTTTAGCCGTGATGCTAGCATTACGTGAGTTCCTGAGGAGAACATATTTGGGTAAAGCGATTGTTGCCGCTTCTCAGGATAGAACAGCAGCTGAGATGATGGGGATCAACACTAACAAGATGTACGCTTATGCCTTCGCTATCGCAATGGCGTGTGCGGCTTTAGCCGGCGTGCTTGTTGGATTGACTTTCCCATTCAGTCCGACATCAGGGGTGCCGTTCCTTATTATCGCTTTTGGTGTTGTCATTTTAGGGGGGTTGGGCAGTATGGTAGGCACCCTGATTGGGGGCATTGTCTTTGGATTAGCCCAAACGCTTGGGGGTTTTTACTTTGGTGTTGCCGCTCAGATGTTTGTTGCGTATGTCATGGTGCTTGTTATATTAGGCATTAGACCCCAAGGGATATTCGGTCGTTGAGAGGAACATGAATCTTATCGTCCCGCGATTTGGCCAAAGAGGAGTCATCTTAGCCACAGTGATCGTCTTGCTGGCGGTTCTTCCGGTAATAGGAGTCCCCCAGCAGTGGCTGCTTTATCTCTTTCTGTACTTTGTATACTTGGCTATGGCAAACATGTGGAATTTACTTGCTGGTTATTCTGGTTTGCTATCCCTGTGCCCAGCTGCATTCATAGGCCTTTCTGGATACGCCCTCATCCTGGGTACATGGGTCGGTGTACCCCTTTATTTAGGAGTATTCATTGGAGGTATCGTAGCGGCACTATTTGGTATCCTCATTTCTATTCCTGTGTTTAGACTGACAGGCGTCTATTTCGCTATTGGAACACTAGTTGTGCCTGAAGCCCTGAAGTATTTGTTTTTCCTTTGGAGACCTATGGGGAGGGAGCTGCACGGTGGTGGTGCCGGTTATATGGTAAAGGGCGAATTTATTATTGATATCGCGTGGACATACTGGGCCGCCTTCATTATTGGAATTGTGTCGATCTTCCTTATGCACTTCATTTTGAAATCGAAACTGGGATTAGGGCTTGCAGGAATTCGTGATAATACCGGGACTGCAGCAAGTTCCGGGGTGAATGTTTTCAGGTTGAAATTGTACGCTTTTATTATCGCTGCCTTTATAACTGGAATAGCTGGAAGCGTATTCTACTTGTTCCAGCTGCATATAGAACCGACCAGCGCTTTCAATATTCGATGGCTGATGACATCCATGCTGGCTACCCTTATCGGAGGCATTGGTTTAAAAGAGGGGCCGATTGTTGGAACTATCGTAGTTGTTATTTTACACTTTCTGCTGGCTAGATATGCGGGGATCAGCCTTTTCATACAGGGTGTGTTACTCGTCATCATTATTTCACTGGCTCCTGAAGGTATCATCGGGTTCGTTCGCAAGACGCAAATTTACCGACCGCTGTTAAAACTAGCGAATAGAAAGGCGACCTGCCCCCCGAAAACCGGTCCAAAGGATGAGTTAGAATAGGACGGAGAATAGGTATAGGGGGTAAAGGATGAAGAAGAAGGAGTATAGTGCGGAGCAAATCATAGGGAGGCTGAGAGAAGCAGAAGTTCTTCTTAGCCAGGGGACACAGTGGACGAAGTGAGCCGCGAGCTTGGGTACGTTTCCCACGTTATAAGGAGTACAAGTATACAGGGGAATGATATCCATCACCCTGTATAGTTCATCGTGCCGTTTGATGGCAAACTCTTCCTCCCGAGCGCATTTATCATTGATGCCCATAGCTTTCCAACTTTTAGGATCAAAATAATAGCTATGTGTACCTGTAAAAGTCCTTACCTTAGTACCATCCTGTATCATTTCCGCAAGCCAATCCTTAGGTTCCAGGGGTATATGCTGGATGCTACTTATGGGGACCATCTTTTCGGCCCCGAAAAGCTCGCCGACCTTTACTAACATGCGCATCGCCTTCTGGACGCCGGCTCCGAAGTCGCCATCAAGCATTCTCTTCTCTTCATCGGTTAGTTGCATATTGTCCTCCTCACTTGCTTAATGGTAACATGAACATGTACAGTCTCACCATTCATGTCCTTTTAAGATGTATTATTGGACGCCATATTAGAATAAGAAAGTGGCAACTGGATAGAGTGATACTCGTTACGTGTACGACTTAGTGCTCATGCCCCTCCATTCTCCAGGTGGGAGATTGGGCTAACGACGGACTGACATAGCTAACGCAAAACAAGCAACAAATAAAAAGCGCCAAACATAAGATCAAACAATTCTTTAGATTTTTCATGCGGTTTTCCTCCCTTCAGTCTGTTTTTCCATTCTTCTCAAAACTTATGACGACTTACCCCAAGGCCCGATGAATTTAGGATTCAATTCGTCGCGAAAGGTAACAAGCATATGCAAAAGTAACCGTCGACTGACTTGTAAACCCCTTCCCTTCAAGCTTTAATGAATATCACCTCCTTTCAGAAACCTTCGCTGATTTCTGGGCAGGGATGTTACTCCCCCCTAAAAAAAAGTTAAGAGTTTTTTTAGACGAATAAAAATCGCTTATATTTGCTTTGTTCCCATAGGTGTCTTTGACCTCTCAATAACTATGTTTATCATTAATATATTATAAATGATGTATCTATACAACAATCATTTTGGAAATCGGTAGTTGCCATCACCATCTTTGACCACCTCAGTATAAATGGAAGGTTTATTAATATTGAAGAGAGACCCTATCGAAGAAGAAAATTAAAGAGCTTGTAAAAAATAGGGGAAGTCAGTCAGAACAAATTGCTTAGGAGCAATCCGTCTTTTACCAAGATTACTCCTTATTGCGTACTACTATAGCCTCACCTCAATTTACAGGGAACCACCTCTGCCACTTTTACCCCCTCTCGATTGTTGCCCATTTTAGAAGAAATTGAGAGTTTGGTAGCCAAGGCTCCTCGACAGAGAGGTTTGAACAGCAACCCGTAAAGATTTAATCTTCAGGCTCTATGTCATTTTAGAAAGTGATCTTTAATGACCAATCGTTTATTTTTTTACATTAAAAAAGAAAAATGTGGTCACCAGAAGATATTTAATCATGCCAGAGGAAAGTTAAATAACTATATAATTCCAAATAGATACATCCTTGAGGAATAGATAATTTCAACTTTAATTAAAAAACTTGAAATTTTTCTGATTTTTATATATAACCATTCGGTTGATAATCTTGCTAAGATTACCCTTGAACCTCTCCTGTTCGTTGCGTGATGGGAATGTTTTCTATTTTCAAGGTAATCTTTATTATATCAGAGTCCAGGATTCTTGCCTTATCAATGGAACAAATGATGAATAAATTCAGAAGCACTTTGAAGTCCTTAGTGAGATGGAGGAGAATTCGGCAGATGATTGAAGCAAGCTTGGTATGAGGCAAATAGCGATGTAGAAAATATGGGGTTATACTTTTCAACACCAACGACATAATATCTCGAAAGTGGAGAAAGCGATATGGCAGTAAAGAAGACAAAACAGACTACGAAGCGAGCCTTTAGTGCCCAGACTATTACTCTTATGGTAAATGGTCAAGTTTACGTGCTCGACGTAGGAGATAGTGCCGGCGGAGTTGAATCATTCAATACGCTGTCCCATACTCTCAGGGAGACATTAGGTCTTAAGGGCACGAAGATTTCCTGTGACAACGGCGCTTGCGGCGCTTGCACGGTTATCATGGAAGGGAAGGCGGTCCTTTCCTGTAAAATCCTTACTATTGAATGCGATGGAAAGAGTATAACCACAATTGAGGGGTTGAGAAATCCTGAGACCGGTGATCTCGATCCCTTGCAGCAAGCTTTTGTCGACCACACGGCTTTTCAATGCGGTTTTTGCACGCCAGGTATGATTATGACGTCAAAAGCACTACTAAACCAGAATCCGCACCCCACTGAGGAAGAAGTCAAGGAGGCCCTGTCGGGTAATTTCTGTCGGTGCATAAGCCATTACCATGTGGTGAGGGCGGTCATGTCGATTGCGGACAAAGGGAGGTAAGAAATGGGCGCTAACTATAGATATATCGGCAAGGCTATAAAACGCAGGGATGCAGAAGGTATCGTGACTGGAGATGCACAGTACTTGGACGATCTGCAATTTCAGAACCTCCTCCACGGAAAGGTGAAGAGAAGCCCTCATGCCCATGCGCTCATTAAGAAGGTTGATAAAAGCAAGGCTTTGACGCTACCAGGCGTTAAAACAGTCCTTACGTGGGAAGATATCCCTGATTATCGGGGAGGCACCCCCCGTAACGTGCGCATCCTTGATAAAAAGGTCAGGTGTGTAGGAGATGTAGTGGCCCTTGTGGCTGCTACTACTGAAGATATCGCAGAAGAAGCCATTGACCTCATCGATGTTGAGTATGAAGTGCTCCCAGCGGTCTTTGATATAGATTCTGCCCTCGCTCCTGGCGCCCCCCTTGTGTATGATGAGTTTCCCGGCAATATAGTGCCAGGGGGCACAATCATCTACGGTCCCAACTGTCTCAAAGGTGTTGTGAGGGGTGATGTAGACAAGGGATTCGCGGAGGCCGATGTCATTAGCGAAGGCACCTTCGGATACGAGAATATACCGAATGCCCTCCCTCCTGAATCAGTGGGGGCGGTAGCAGTCTGGGAAGAACCAGATAAGGTTACTATCTGGGGAACCAGCCAAGCTCCGTACATGGACAAGGTAACACTGTTCCATGTTTTCAACAGGCAAGTAGAGGTACGAAGCATAGGGTGTCAGGTGGGGGGCGGTTTTGGGACGAAATTTACGTGCTGGCAGGTAGAGAGCTATGCAATCCTTCTCAGTAGGGCTACCAGGCGACCAGTAAAGGTGATGATCACAAAAGAGGAGCACATGGCTACCTTCGTGTTACGGGTCAGCTCGCGTATTCATGCGAGAGTAGGTATGAAAAAGGATGGTACATTAACCGCCATACAAGGCACATGGTATGTTGACACAGGATACTATTCGTTCACGACCCAAGCTCAGGTTGCGATAGGTTCGGGAGAACTTATGATCATGGCCCAATGCCCCAACTGGGACCTTAAGAACATTATAGTGGCTACCAATCGGAACGCCTCCGGCGCCACAAGAGGCTTTGGCGGTCAGGAGTTAAAAAGCTCCTTCATCCCAATTCTCTGCCTTGCCATGGAGAAGGCAGGGCTTGATCCCTTCGAGATTCTCAAGAAAAACTTTGTCAAACCTGGTGGAGGGTATTATTGGCGTGATGGACAATGGTATAACTTCCGGGGGATCGACTACTCAAAAGCTATGGATAAAGGTGCCGAAACCTTCGGCTGGAAGAAGAAATGGAGAGGTTGGCTGAAACCGACTGCAGTGAACGGCACCAAACGGCGCGGCATCGGGGTGGGTGTTCACGGGAATGCAGATATCGGTGAAGATGTATCAGAGGCCTACGTACAGCTCGGTTATAATGGCACTGCAACAATCTTTCTCTGTGTGGCGGAGCACGGGACCGGCCAGAAGAGCAACTATGTCAAAATGGTTGCAGAGGTGCTCCAGATACCGCTGGAGCGCATCTCCATGACGCCGGCTGATTCCCTGGTGACCCCTTTTGAGTTCGGACCGGTTGGTTCCAGAGGGACCTATGCCATTGGGAGTGCTGTCATCAATGCGGCAGAAGACGCAAAACGACAAATCCTTGAAATGGGTGCACGCAAACTTGACACGAATCCTGAGGACCTCGATACGGCCGATGGGGTGATATTTGTGAAGGGTCATCCGGAAAAGAACGTGAAGTGGAGGGCCATGGGAAACGACCGGACCATACTTGGCTATGGGCGTTTTGACCCTGATTTTACTATGTGTAACTGCATGATGAGCTTTGTAGAGGTTGAGGTTGATACAGAAACAGGGAAGGTAGACCTCATCCGTGTGGTGAATGCCACAGATGTGGGCCAGATTATAGACCCGCCGGGTCTCGAAGGCCAGCTCAATGGGTGTTTCGGTGCCGCAGGGATTGATAGCGCAATCTTCGAAGAGACGATCCTCGATCGCCGGACAGGACATATTGTGAATGCAAACTTAATCGACTACAAGTGGCGTACCTTTGCCGAGCTGCCCGTAATTGACAATGTGGTGCTGGAAACGCCCTTTCCCAGCCACCGCTTCCATGCCATAGGCATTGGAGAAATATCCACATCGCCTGGGCCATCTGCCGTGCTCATGGCGGCATCCAACGCAGTCGGTGCATGGCTATATGAGTATCCTGTTACACCAGGCAGGGTATTGAAATCTCTTGGAAAGATAGGTTCAAACCTTAGAAGAGATCAGGGAGGTACGGAATGAAGCCATTCAAACACCATAATGCGCAATCCCTCAGGGAAGCGGCTACACTTCTTACAAAATACAAAGGAAGGGCAAGAATCAACGCCGGAGGTACGGACCTCTTGGGGGCCATGAGAGACAAAACCCTACCTGCCTACCCTCAGGTTGTGATCAATATAAAGACTATCAATGGCTTGGACTATATCAAAAAAGATAAGAAGGTCCTCAGAATAGGCGCATTAACGAAGCTGGCCGACATCGCAAGCTCAATGGAAGTGAAGGAAGACTACAAACTTCTCGCAGAAGCAGTTCATTCTGTTGCCAGTCCTCACATCCGAAACATGGCAACTATCGGCGGGAACCTGGCACAGGATGTGCGATGCTGGTATTACCGCTATCCGACGCAGATTGGCGGCCCCATTGTCTGTCTGCGCAAAGGCGGGAAGATATGTAGTGCCTTAGCGGGCGACAACCGTTATCACTCACTTTTCGGTGCTGCCCCTCTTGCCGAGTACCCCTGCTCGAGCCATTGTCCGGCCCATATTGCCATCCCTCCGTACCTCCATAGAGTGCGTAAAGGCGACTTTGAGGAAGCGGCGCGAGTGCTGATGGATTACAACCCGATCCCTGCGGTGACCGGACGGGTATGTCCGGTTTTCTGCGAGACTGAATGCAACCGTCGTGAATTTGACCAGTCTGTGGCAATTCACTGTGTGGAGCGGGGCATAGGTGATTATGTACTTGACAGGGCAGATAAATTCTATAGTCCGCCTACGAAAGAATCCGGAAAGAAAGTCGCCATCGTGGGCTCTGGCCCTGCGGGACTTGCCGCAGCGTTCTATTTAAGGCGTGACGGTCACAAGGTCACTGTCTACGAAAAAATGCAGGAAGCAGGTGGCATGCTTCTGTATAGCATACCGCCCTATCGTCTACCAAAGGACGTAGTGAGACGACAGATACAGGCCCTCAAAGGAATGGGGATTACCTTCGAGGTGGAGGTTGACGTCGGAAAAGATGTAGCAATCAGGGAGATCAAGAGCCGCTTTGACGCTGTCTTTGTGGCAGGAGGAGCCTGGAAGAGCCTGAAGCTCGGTGTACCGGGTGAAAATGACCAGGGTGTGCACTACGCGCTGGAATACCTGAAAAAGATCAATTCGGGGGGAAAAGTCCCGTTGGGTAATAAGGTGATCGTTATCGGTGGAGGGAGCGTAGCCATAGATGCTGCCAGAGCCGCCCGGAGACTTGGCGCCGAGGAAGTCCACATAGTTTGTCTGGAGTGTCTTGACCTTACTTCCAAAGACAGGATGCTTGCCCTGGATCAGGAAATTGTGGAGGCCGAGGAGGAAGGAATCACTATCCATCCCTCCCTGGGTGTTACAGAGATCATAACGAGAGGAGGTAAAGCCTCCGGCATAGAGACTGTGACATGCGTCTCGGTCCGTAATCCTGACGGCTCGTTCAACCCGCAATATGACAATACGTGTAGGGCCTTGAGCCTTGAGGCGGAGAGCATCGTTATCGCCATCGGCCAAGCCGTTGATCCGTCTCTCACCGCAGATTTCCAGAACCTTGGCAAGTCTGTCTTTATAGGTGGGGATATGGTTTCAGGGCCCTCAACGGTCATTCAGGCGGTGGCGTCAGCACGGGAGGCAGTACGTGAAATGGAATCTGTGCTTGGGGAGAGTGGACCATCCTTCACCAAGGCGAAGCAGGAGGATGGTTTCGTCGAATCTTCTTTCCAGGAAATTCCCCGGGTGCAGCTTCAGAAGATCGCACCGGCCATTCGGATCAAGGGAATCGATATGGAGGACATATCTGGCCTGGGTGAGAGTGAAATCGAGAGGGAGGCGCAGCGCTGCTTCAATTGCGGCTGCCTTGCCGTCGGACCATCCGATGTGGGCGTTGCCCTTGTCGCCCTTGACGCCCGGATCGTCACGACGAAAAGGACGGTCGCTGCAGAGGATTTTTTCAACGCCAGCGCGACGTGTTCCACCGTTCTTGATCTGGATGAGCTCATAAAGGAAATCCAGATCCCTAAGACTCCCGCAGGGGCACTGCAGAAGTATGACAAGTTCACATTGAGAAAACCCATCGATTTCGCCATTGTGAGTGTGGCATCGATGTTAACTACCACTGACCACGTCTGTAAAGACGTCCGTATAGTCTTGGGCGGGGTAGCCCCTGAGCCTATCAGAGCTAAGAGGGCGGAGGACGTCATAAAAGGACGATCCATTGACGGAAAGATAGCGACTGAGGCAGCAAAAGCGGCAGTGGAGGGTGCCACACCGCTCACGATGAACGAATATAAGGTGGAGATCACAAAGGCCCTTGTGAGGCGGGTCTTACTGGCCTGACAATTCAGGCAAAGAGAGGATGAATATCAAAGGAGGTGAAAGGGACGAAGAGGAAAAATAAGAAGCATGGGCTTGTTTCTTGGGAGCCTTGGGATGCCATTCAATCCCAACTATTTGCCGCAAGGCTAGTCAGTTTAAAATAAAATCTAATAAAAAGGAATTGAGCATTATATCTGGGAAAACGTTTGACAATACGGAAACATGACGTAGGAGGAGACGCTTATGGAAGTATTTCCTTGGTGGACAGAGGATCAAAAAAAATTTAGCCAGGAGATTGAGGGCTTTGTTAAAGAAATCATGCCGAGGGATGCAGAGACAAGGTGGAAAAGAGAGTTTCCGTGGGATATCTTCGAAAAAATTTCTCAAAAGGGATACCCTGGGGCTGGAATTCCGAAAGAATACGGTGGATTAGGATTAGGGGCGACGGGTGCCTGTATTGCTACAGAGGCACTTAATCGCATGCCAGGGGTAGGCCGGACCTTTGTAGGGAGTATGTTGGGTGGATTGAGGCAGATCATTGAATACGGGACTGCAGAGCAGAAAAAAGGATTTCTCCCCAGGATTGCGAAAGGAGAGATCGGGGCCATTGTGATCACTGAGCCTTTTGTAGGGACAGATGCTGCGGCTATTGAAACGACAGCCAGGCGGGAAGGAGACTTTTATATAATAAACGGTAAAAAGAGATTTATCGTTTCAGCAGGGGTAGCAAGCAGGTATATGGTCTATGCTCGTACGAGCAATAAACCCGAAGATATAAGAAACTATAGACATCTTACTGCCTTCATTGTTGAAAAGGGCATTCAGGGTTTTACCGTCGAGAAGATAAATGAAATCATGGGATTTGAGAACATACAGAATGGGGTCTTAGATTTTGATGAAGTAACTGTGCCAGTGGGGTGTCGTATTGGGGAGGAAGGGGAAGGATGGAGAGTGATGACCGCCGGCCTCAATTTCGAAAGAACGATGATTTGTGCAAAAGTGTTAGGCTGGACGCGTGAGCTTTTAAGAAATGTGGTTCCTTATGCTCAAAGGAGGGTCCAATTTGGGAAACCAACGATAGATTTGGTCAATAACCAATTCAAGATTGCAGACTTGATAACGCAAGTAAATATTGCAAGACTAATGACTTACTATACAGCGTATTTATGGGATCTCGGGTGGGATATAACATTAGAGTCTAATGTGGGCAAAGTGTCCATCTGTGAAGGGGCGATAAAAGCCGCCTTGGATGCTATTCAGGTAATGGGGGGTGATGGGGTTACCCCTTTTTATCCTCTTTCTGCCTTGATGAATGTGTCCAAAGTCGAGAATCTCTCAGGCGGATCAATGGAGGCCTGTAGGCTTGTTATCTATAGAACAGGATTGAGACAAATGGCCGATGAATTTAAAATGCCTCGCCGAGTCATCCATAAAGAGCTGGGAGTTCCAGTTCCAGCAACTCCCTTATCAGAAAAACAAAAAAGCATCGATGAGGAATGTCTTCTTAAACTGTTGGCTGAGGATTATCGAGTAAACCCTGGTCTTTATATGAGCCGTGAGGATATAAAGGAATATTTTGATGTTGATGACAAAAAGCTCGATGGATTACTCCTTTCATTGGAGAGAAAAGGTATGGTGAAGCTCTATCGAGACAAAAAAGGGATCGCTTTATCAAAAGCTACCTATGATGGGTTGAAAAAGGCAAATCCTTCCGAATATTATAGATGGTTTCCTTCTTGGGTCACAAAGGATAATTTTTTTTAGATAAATCGAAAGTTAGACTCATTTTCAACAATAGTTCTACCACAAACATCGCTTCACAATGCCTTCGGCATTTTTCATCATGGTATGGTAATCGTCCTTCGTTAAACCGGCTCCCATAACGATCTCGAGCAGTCGAGTCGCTGGCCAGATATCTCCAGGCGAGTGGGTGTCGCTGTTCAATATCATAGGGGCCCCCAACTTGTGCGCAAGCTGGGCCACATGACCATTGGTCAGCGAGTGGCCCTTGCGAGAGGTCAATTCCAAATATATGGAGCGTTCCTTGGCTAATGAAACCTCCTCTTCAGAGATCAAACCTGGATGGGCCAAGATATCCACCGAGGACTCGATAGCCATTCGATTGGTCCCTGGAGCTACCGGTTCGACGATACTTTCTCCGTGAACCAATACCAATTTCGCTCCTAAATTCCTGCTCCTGCTGACCAAAACTGGTATGAACTTGGGTGGAATATGGGTCAGTTCGATCCCTGGAATCACCCGTATTCCATCCCGGCGGTTGATCTCTTCACAAAAGACGACGAGTCGAGGGATGATAAAGTCGATATTTGACTGATCACCATGATCAGTGATCGCAAGAGCTTTATAACCCGCTACTTCAAACCTCCGAGCTAACTCGGCAGGAGCGAGTCCTCCGTCGCTAAACAGAGAGTGGGTGTGTAAATCTATCATAGATTACCTCCATAAATCCCTCCCCACCTCCCTCCTTCGACGAGCTCAGGGTGGTGAGCATGCCGAACCATTTGCCAAAGGGAGGAGTCCCGCATTTTCTGGGATTCCCCCTTTTGACAAAGGGGGATGAAGGAGGATTAGACTGTCTTTTTCAAAAGGCTAAAGGGTTACATTTTTAAGAAAAGTTATCTATATACACTATACTCAATGGTGAAATCAATCAAGGCTTTTAGTGTGTCGGGTTTGGCATCATCCACCGGACTTCTTGTCGACATGATAAAGCCGCCATCTTTCCCGCAAACATCGATGAGCTTCTTGGCGTGCGCTTTTACTTCATCGGGGGTTCCCGACTGGAGTAAAGAACAGGGGACATTCCCGCAGATACACATATGCCCATTAAGCACCTCTTTTGCCCTAAACATATCGGTAGTATCAAAATGTGCAAAGACCTTACCCTTTGGCAACTCAAGCAAGTATTCTAATCTTGAAGTATAATCGCCTTCATAAAAAACAAGCGGCATTAGACCCTTATCTATCAAACCAAGAATGAGACCTTTTAAGGTAGGCCAATAAAATTTCTCAAATTGTTTGATCGACATGAAGCCTTCAGAACCTCTATGTAAGGGTATAGCCATAGTATTTACAGCACCTGGTACGGCTGGGGGGATGATTTCCAACATCCTCTTCAGTACACCATCAACCCCTTCGAGGAGTTTATCCGGTTGCCTGTACATATCCAGCATTGTTCCTTTCATCCCCCGTAAGTTATCCGAAATGACATCAAATGGAGCTAAGGTCAAACTACCAACAAATGGAGGAAAGCCCAGCTTCTGTATTTCCTCATCAAAGGCGACCATCTTGGAACGCCATTTACTGAGCTCTTTTCCAACCTTCTGCAGTCTCTCAATGGTACTGGCAATTTCAGGTGTACTCAATGCATCAGCCAGCGTAAATATCCCTCTATAGCCACCCGCTGGTAAAGAGAAAGGATTTATCATTTTAAAAGGTTTCATAGCCCCTGAGACACGCGGCCAATAGAATCGTAGCATATAGTCGGTCGGGTCTCCCAAAAGGGCATCGTACTCATCGGGCTTCATGAACTCACCCTCTATGAATTGATGCGTGCCAAAAGCCCCTTGACCGGGCCACATCATATTTTTGGGGTCGATCAACTCTAAGACTTTTCCAGGAAAGAAAGGTTGTACACTGCTGACGTCCGCCCCGAAATCAAGCACGGTCTTTTTACAGGCTGCCAACCATTGGTCATAATCATAATAGGCGGCTTCGCAGGGCACTCCGGTGTATTTTGAAGGGAAATAGCCAAAGGCTATTTCAAGTGGAACTCGATCAGGCACTTTCAATTGAAGGGCATCTGCAACCCGTTTTGCTCTTTCTCGGTAAAGCTCTTCTGTCGTTTTTTCCATTTCTCTTTCCATCATAGGAGGGATTTTCTATAGGCGATCTTATAATCGATCAATAGTAACCCGCTTTCGGGTGAGTTGAATATAAGAAAAAAGGGATTTGTATGTCAAGATTTTATACTGAGAGCGCAGTAGAACTACTCTTCGCTCTCTGATTACATAGATTTTAAAAAAAATGATTCCACAGATTTTTCTTTATTTATCCAAACATTTCTAATCTGTGTAATCGGTTTCTAATCGGTGAAATCTCATACTGATTTTTTCATATTGATGAAAAAAACCTTCTATGATATATTTTATTAATGACACCTAAACCTTGCAATGCTTACTATTATGGGGGACTTCCGGTTAAAGGATCGAGACGAAAGGGCCGATTGTGGATTGAAGCAGATAAGCTTCACTTTGAGGCTCCAGAAGGGAAGGGGAGAGAGAGAATTAAATTAGAAATCCCCTTCTCCAAAATGGAGAAGATCTTTCTCACTCGTGATAATTATTATGGAGCGGATACTGTCCTCTTCAACCTCACCTTTCGCAATCAGACGGAGCAATCTTTCTCCCTAAGGTTTGCACCCGTTGTTCTCATCCCCCGAAGGAGAATTGCACTCCAGAAGGCATGGTTTGACTATTTGACCCAAGCCATCAGCTCTCTGGGAAGCGCTTCTCCCCTCTGCACTAAATAATCCTTATACTCTTCATAGTTGGGTTGCACCCAGATCGGTGTTCCGAAGACTTCATGCATCATGATGTTGAAGGCGACTTTGGTGATGTAATATCGGTGATGGTGCCTCAAAATGGGATTGGGTGAAAACATCTTGAACATTTCTCTGGGTCGCCAGTAGTAACGCCTCATGATGTCCCGGTAGATGAGGTTCAGCTGTTCGAGATCTTCCACCTCTTTGGCCGACATCACGGCATGGAGATAGTCATAATTTCTGTAATCCCAATCTTTGATTCTTCCCAATTCTTTCATCTGTTTAAAAAGAGGAGTTCCCGGAAGAGGGGTAATGAGGTTCAGACCGAAATGGTCCACATATTTTCCAAAGAAATTGAAAAAATCGTTGCGGTCCTCTTCTGTTTCGTTCCAGTGCCCGATCAAGAGAGTGGCCATGACCATGAGCTTATGTTTTTTCAGAAGCTCCATTGCCTTCACAGCCTGCTCAGTGGTCTGGTGCTTTTTAATGTCCTTGAGAACGGCGTCAGAATGATATTCAAGCCCCATCATAAATTGATAGACCCCGGCCTCCCGGAAGCCATCGAGCAAATCTTCGTCCCGAATGACGAGGTCTGCCCTGGATTGTAACCAGAAATGCTGGTTCGTCTTTCGCTTGAGCATCTCCTCGATGAAGCCAACCCCCTGTTCCCGTTGGACATTGAAGGTGTTGTCACCCACATAGAAGATATCCTTGTTATATTTCTCTTTGAGAAGCTGGAGTTCATCGGCCATCAGTTTCGGACTCCGTCTTCTCCACGTCTTCTTATAAAACGCCGATTCTGAGCAGAAGGTGCAGTCCCAGAGGCATCCTCTTGAAAAATTGACCACGAGCCCTCTTTTTCCTTCCGAGGGAAGCGTCACAAAAGGATGATTCATCTTGGCGAGATGATAAGCAGGCATCGGAAGCGTGTCGAGATCTTCGATGAAGGGACGATCGCCGGTATAGACGAATTCTTTTTTCTCATTGAGATAGGCAAGGCCCAAGACGTGGGAGAGATCTCCCTTCTTCTCAACGGTGCGGAGAAATTCAGCGAGCGTGACCTCTCCCTCTCCCACACAGATATAATCAATGGCCGGACAATCCCGGAGTGTCTCTTCGGCCATAAAGGAGGGGTGTTCCCCTCCCATGATGATGATCGTTTTCGGATTGGCCACTTTGATCAAATTGGCCGCATTCACCCCATCATAGACGAAGGCTGTGCAGCTAACAGAGATGCCCACGACATCGGGTTTCTCTCTTCGAATCTTTTCCTCAAGATCCCTCCAGGGGTTTTCGTTAAGGGTGCAATCCATATATTCGATATCCAATTGCTCCCTTTCCAGATAGGCTAATAATTGGATGCATCCCGGTGAAGGAGTCCAGGCTCGAAGAATGGTCCAGATTTTATGGGGTGGATCAACCAATAAGAATCGCATTTCTGGGTCTCTTAACTCGCCAGTTACTCAGAAAATAACAATTTCACCTCCACCCTCACCCTCCCCTTGAAGGGGAGGGAATATTTAAGGCCGCTCTGGCGACGGCGCGGGTGAGGGGGGCATTTGGATTTGAAAATTGGAAATTGTCATTTGGAGTTTGTGATGAGTTGCCTTTTCACAAAACGTTTAAGTAAGGGTTTGACCAATGGCATACGAAAGATGAAATGGGATCGGGGAATTTCGAAGATCTCTCCGGAAACAAGTTTTTCAGAAAATTTTCTAACTTTTTGAGCAGCCTTCTCCACTTCCTCTTTCTTTACCACTGCTACCTTTTCAAAGAAATTTTCACAATATCGGCAGGTCGAGCAAGAGATCTGATTACAGTCTTTCTCCTTAAAATGTTCTATAAAACCCTCCAGCTTCTCATTATCCAATTGAATCAGCTCCCTCACTTCTAAGTCGAAGACCTTTTCCATCTCAGAGATCTTCATGATGTTTACATGTTTCGGCTGGATAAAATATTCCAGATGAATGGGGGTGAACGCCCCCTTTCTGGGTAGGGTGAAGAGATCTAAGAGGTTTCCGTCATAGCGGCGATTTTCATAGGCCATGACATGTTCGAGAAGAAGAGGGGTGCGTTTAAAACGCTCTGTGATTTTGAAATGATCGTAGCCCAAATTCTCATAGTGGCGAATATCTTCCGGCCTAATCCAGGGCGATTTCAGAAGCTCCACCGGGTCCGTCAATTTTCTGTAAAGGCAGAGATAACCAGGATACTGAAGGTAGCAATATTGATCCTCTTCTCCTTCTCTCGAGGCATGACCGTCATGGTTGACGTGCTCATAATTATAGGGGCATTGCCAGAGACAGATATTATTGACGATCAATTCGAGATTGCATTTTACTGCTTTTCGGATCGCCTCTAAGGTTTTAAACTCACGATTGATATGTTCGTCAATGATAATTTCTTCCACACCCATGTCTTCATACTGAAGAGCCTTTCTTACTGTATTGACCCGTGCGGTTGTGGAGACTTTTATTTTAAGGCGCGGAAAACGTTTTCTCACGAGATCGATCAGATAGGGAATGCCCACAGTCACAGCATCAGCGCCAGAACGGTCGATCCATTCAAGAAGCTCGATGATCTGCCCATAGCCTGTCTTGGAATACTGTAGGTTTCCAAGACAGGGAGCATTGAGAAGATAGCTGAATTCCAAACCTCGATCGTGGCACGCTCTAATATAGGCTTCCACATCCGCTCGCTTGATCTGGGGAAGAACAAAACCAGGCCTGGCCCCACCGACAATATCAAAAGGGAGCTTGCCGAAAAGGGCATCCACAGATGTCCCTTTCACGGCATCTAAGAATGCAATATCCCAATTGGCACCCACACGGAGTTTCATAATTAATTTAGATAACATGCAGGACTCTATTTTTTCAAGGGAGGGAACTCCTTCTTTCACGGATGGGAAGCAGTCTTCATTGGACTTCTAAGGCTCGCTCTCATATTTGATGGCAGCCTGTCATTGATTTTAGGATTCCATTGGGCGAGGTAGCCCGGCAATTGGGTGTAACCACTTCCGGTATTTCAAAGATATTACAAAGGATTGGTTCCAAGAGGCATAAGAAAAAATTCATATTAATTAACCCCGTCCCTCAGACTCATCAAAAGGGAGGCCGAAGTCTACCAGACCGCATTTGAGAAAGAGGAAGAACTCACCGACCGAGCGTTGAAGCTGGCAGAGGTTGGGAAACCCAAATCGAATTGGGAGCTCCAGGGAGTATTGGGGTTGTGCGTTTCCTCCCCAAAAATCAGATATACGTTATTACCGAATTACCGATGCCTGACCCCGAATTTCTTTGTCCATAAAATCAATTAGTTGCGTTGGTCCGACCCCCACTGGGTGGACCCGGTGTATGGAATCGAGGTCTACCCGACCAGGAATGATCGCGGACAGATATCGCTGAATAATTTGAAAAACGGTTTAAATTATATTATGATAACATCTTACCCTGAGAGCCGAATTCCTCGGGTACTATCTGGGGCACGATTCGTAAGTCCACGTAGACTTTCAGAGCCTGAACGGCGGCTTCACCGGCAATCCTTCCGTCATTCGTCCTTTATGTCCCACGATTTCACATTTAACCAGCCGGACCAATCCATTGGGCGTTGTTTTGCCTTTTGAGAAATGCACGTCCCAGGAAAAAGGAGACCTATGTCATTTTCATCTTTTTTGCTTCATCCCCATCTGTTGAAAGCCCTCCAGGAAAAGGGGTTTAACCAGCCTACACCGATCCAGGAACTGGCCATCCCACCCCTTCTCCAGGGCCGCGATGTCATGGCCACGGCCGTGACAGGAAGCGGTAAGACCGCCGCCTTCCTTCTTCCAATTCTCCACCGGCTGATCGGGCAGCCCCGGGGAAAAACGAGGGCCCTTGTCCTTGTCCCCACACGAGAGCTTGCTGTGCAGATCGCGGATCATCTTCGTGACCTCGCCCTGCACACGTCCCTCACGGCTGCTGCCGTCTATGGAGGCGTCTCTTCCTCTCCCCAGGAACAGGCCTTCAGAAAGGGGGTGGACGTCCTTGTTGCCACGCCCGGCCGGCTCATGGACCATCTGCGGAACAAATACGCCCGGCTCACCGGCATCGACTATTTCGTCCTCGATGAGGCAGACCGCATGCTCGACATGGGGTTTTTGCCTGACATTCGCCGCATCATGGAATACCTTCCATCGAAGCGGCAGACCCTTCTCTTCTCGGCCACCCTTCCTCCGCCCATCGTGACGCTGGCCCGGGAGATGTTAGAAAATCCTGTTTCCCTCAACATCACCCCGAAACCGACGCCTGCGGCGGGGATTAACCACGTGGCCTATCCCGTTCCGCACGAGCTCAAATCGACCCTTTTGCTTGCGCTCCTCAAACAGAACACGGCGAGGAGCGTCCTTGCCTTCACCCGGACCAAGCATCGGGCCAACCGGCTCGCCGACTTCCTCGAAAAGCACGGAGTGGCCTGCGCCCGGATTCACGGCAACCGCAGCCAGGGGCAGCGGACCGAGGCCCTGGCCGGTTTCAAGCGGGGGAGCTTCCGTGTCCTCGTGGCAACGGATATCGCCGCTCGGGGGATCGATGTGAAGGCCCTCGGGCTCGTCTGCAACTTCGACGTGCCCCCTATCGCCGAGGATTACGTCCACCGGGTTGGCCGGACCGGGCGGGCGAATGCAACAGGTGACGCCTGCACCTTCGTCTCTCCCGACGAGGAAATAACGCTCCGATCCATCGAACAGAGCCTCGGCCGGCGTCTGCCCCGGCAGAAGATTCCGGGGTTTGATTATGAGAAGAAGGCTTTAGAACGGCTCGAGGTTCCTCTTGCCGAGCGGATTGCCGCCTTTCGGACCCGGAGAGATAAGGATCGGACCCGCAGAAATGAAAAAGCGGAGCGAAAGTCTCATACCCAAACCGGGCAACACCCTGCCGGATCCAGCATGCAGGTCCCCAAGAACGGCCCCCATGCCAGGGTTACGCCTGTGGCTCATCGCAACAAGGCTGCATTTGGACCTTCGAAACGTAAAGGCGCGCCCTTCCGATGGCCCCCTGCGGAGGGACGATCAAAGTAGGCATCGCTTGAGGAAAGGCTCCGGGGTCAGAGTGGCTTATCGACTATATTCCTATCGCAGATTTAATTTAGTGCTTTGGATAAATCCATATGTCAATAAGCAAGTCTGACCCCAAAGCCTCGATTTTTCAAATCCCCATAATCTCACAGGGACAATTTTTTGGAGCTTAATGTGAAATGCGATCGATGTAGCGGGATGATGATTCATGAGGAGTTTTTCGGTCCAAATGGTACCTCCTTTAGCTGGCGGTGCTTAGTTTGTGGAGAGGTTGTCGATCAGACGATCATAGAAAATCGGGATCATCAGAGCCACGGGGGGGAGTGGGATAAAAGAGGCAAGAAATCGAAGAGATAATCCCAAAAAGGAATAAGAG
>Ga0214474_1000100_pt1 | contig 44187 bp, 38 predicted proteins | sample RVTome_2_FD_187335 | JGI IMG/M metagenome (GOLD analysis project Ga0214474, IMG submission 187335) | Soil microbial communities from uranium-contaminated site in the Upper Colorado River Basin, Wyoming, United States - RVT95D214 HiSeq ... | reverse complement strand
AACCAATGATGACGGCGAGGCTTTCGGCATAGGAGGAATCAGCGGCAAGGAAGGTGCGTGAGGTGAATTGTAGTTCCATAAAGATTCACGCACCCATCTCTTAATCGAAAGACCATAGGACCACCGCAGCCAGCGCTGCTCCGATGTTGGCTACCTCATACTCTATGGCGATCGACTTCAGATCCTTGATCTCCCAGCCGCGAAGCATCATCCCCTCCACGGCCATATTCCGGACAGTTTCCTCGATCTGGCGCCGGCCACCCTTGGCAGAATATTCCATGATCAAACCGTTCTGCTCCTCATCCTCTGGAAGGGCTATGGCGACGCCGGCCGAGATGATCTCTCCGGGCACCTCGCTTCTGATGGCGGCATAAGCAGCCGGGACAAGAGCACCTGGTGGAAGAGCAATCGGATCGACCAACGTACAGTGGGGCGGCACAATGCTGGACATCTTGACGATGTTCGTATTGCCGATCCCGGCTTGAAGCAAGGCCCCATCAAAGGCGTTGAGAGGCGTATAGCCTTCCGCTGCCCCGGAAGCCAGAAAATATAGGGTAGGCGTTTTGAAGATCACTGTTCTTCTCCGTTCTTTATAGAGTTAAGCGCTTACCTGCCTCAAACCCCGAAAGCGTCCTCCCATATCCATAAAACCAGGAGCACACTATACGAAGAAATTAGTTTAATAAACTAAACTAGACTTATTATAGCGATGCATCTAAAATTGTCAAGTATTTTTTTAGAAAATTTTGGGATTTTTTTGATCGCTGCATTCGGTACCCTGCCTGGTCTTTCTGCCCAGCCGTTCTGGCAAAGGGTGGCAGAGAACCTCCTCAGCGATTGCCCCAAGATTACCCTTAGGAATGGATTGAACGAGCAGAAAATCAAGATAATCTGTTCTTGTAATCCTGATAATTAAATGCCTTAATTAGTCTAAATCCTGACCTTTCACCCCAAATCCCGATACGGGGATGATTGACGCCGTTGAACATGGTTGTCTTTACCGTAGTGTAATGGATCATGTCGTCAAATATGATTTTATCCCCGGCTTTTAATTCTTTATCAAAGGACCAATCCCCCATATAGTCGCCTGCCAAACAACTAATACCCCCCATCCTATATGTTGGTTTCCCCGCCCTTTCATCAATAGCGCCCAAGATAACAGGTTTATAGGGCATTTCCAGACAATCAGGCATGTGGCAGGTAAAGGAAACATCAAGGATAGCGGTCTTTATACCGTTATTTTCAACTATATCTAATATCGTAGAAACGAGGTAACCCGTTTGATAAGTAAAGGCACTGCCAGGTTCTAAGATAATTTGCACATCATGCTTGTTTTTAAAATCGATTAAGATCTTGATCAAATGCTCGATATCATAATCCTTTCTTGTTATAAGGTGCCCGCCGCCCATGTTCACCCATTTTAGCTGCGGCAAAAACGTACCAAATTTCTTTAAAAAAACAGCCAATACTTTCTCCAGCGCGAAGGAATCTGCCTCAAACAAGGTATGAAAATGAATGCCTTCGACCCCCTGTGGCACACCTTCGCCTAGCTGCTCAGCCGTAATGCCGAATCGGGAACCAGGTTTACAAGGATTATAAATGTCATACGCGGTATCGGAAACCTCAGGATTAACGCGCAAGCCGATCGAAACACCATTGTGACTGGCCATCTGCATATACCTTTGCAATTGGTTTATGGAATTGAAGGAAATATGACTGCTATATTTTAGAATGTCTGCGATATGCTTTTCTTCATAAGCAGGCGAATACATGTGCGCTTTTACCCCGAGTTCCTCATAAGCTAATCGCGCTTCATTGAGCGAACTTGCTGAAGCGCCGAAACCATATTCCTTAAAGATCGGAAATACGCCCCAATTAGAAAAGGCTTTTAAGGAAACGAGGATATCAATTGATGAAGCCTCTTTAACCTGTTGTATCAATTTCAGGTTATTCCGCAAAAGATGTTCATCAATCGCATAACACGGCGTTGGAATTTTGCTAAAGTCAATTGACATTATCTAACCAATTTAGCCCTTAGACGAAAACGAATTTTAACAAACGGTAACTATTCAAATATTTATGAGGTTGCTCAAAAATGCCCAGATGCAAGTTGGGCTTTGCGAAATCCCCCTTGCGGGGACCCGCAAAATCCCGCGAGACGCGGGACAGATGGGCGTTTTTCAGCAACCTGCTATAGTTCTAAATCGATATCATGCAACTCGTGCCACGGGAGTCCGTGGATATTTAATTGTTCCATGAATGGATCCGGATCGAATTCTTCAACGTTAAATACGCCCGCCTTTTTCCATTTACCAGTCATAAACATCATGGCGCCGATCATGGCAGGCACTCCCGTGGTATAACTCACAGCTTGGGCACCTGTCTCCCGATAGGCATCCTGGTGTTTACAATTATTATAGATATAATACGTTTTCTCCTTGTGATTCTTAATCCCTCTAATCCGGCAACCGATGGAGGTTTCGCCTGAATAGTTCTCGCCGAGTTCTCCCGGATCGGGCAATACCGCTTTGAGGAATTGGAGAGGTACAATCTCTTTGCCCTCATACAGGATCGGTTTAATGCTGGCCATGCCGATATTTTGGATCACGCGTAAATGGGTTAAATACTCTTGACCAAAGGTCATCCAAAATCTGGCCCGTTTTAGGGTAGGAAAATGTCGCGCCAGCGATTCCAATTCTTCGTGGTAAATAAGATAGGATTCACGGGGACCGATATTCGGATAATGCAATGGTTTGTGCAGCTCATGGGGTTCTGTTTCAATCCATCTTCCATCTTCCCAGTATTTACCTCTTTGAGTAACCTCGCGAATATTGATTTCAGGATTGAAATTGGTGGCAAAGGGTTTCCCATGGTTTCCTGCATTACAATCAACAATATCAAGATAATGAATTTCGTCGAAATGGTGTTTGGCGGCATAAGCGGTAAAGACCCCTGTCACCCCCGGATCAAAGCCGCAACCTAAAATGGCGGTGATGCCTGCACTTTTAAATCTGTCATGGTATGTCCACTGCCATTTATATTCGAATTTAGCGACATCCGGCGGTTCATAGTTCGCGGTATCTAGATAATTCACGCCTGTTGCAAGGCAGGCATCCATGATGGCTAAATCTTGATAAGGCAGCGCTACATTGATTACTATTGTCGGTTTAAAGCCTTTAAATAATTCGACCAATTGTCGAACGTCGTCGGCATCAACCTGAGCCGTCTTAATTGTATCAGCGCCAACTGTTTGAGCAATAGTATCACACCTTGATTTTGTTCGGCTTGCCAGCACGATATCAGTAAACACCTGACGGACCTGTGCCACCTTATGGGCAACAACACTCCCTACCCCGCCTGCTCCTATGATCAGTACCTTAGCCATTTATAATTGAATGAGCCTTGCTTGATTTATGGCCCGGTTGCCAAACCCTCTGAGAACTTATAGCCTTCGATTTAAAAACTTGGGGGAGAGGAGATCCAGAGGATGATGGCTTCCTTGGAGCTGGTATTCTGAAGCCAATGCTCCTTTTCCGCAGACAGGTAGAAGCACTCCCCCTTCTTGAGTTTGAGAGCCTCTTTCCCAAATCGAAGGATCACCCTGCCCTGAAGCACAAACCCGAATTCCTCCCCTTCGTGGGGCCTCTCTTTGGGCGTAACCTGACCTTGCCGCAAGGTAAGAAGAATCGGCTCCAGGCGCCGATTGGTCGATCCTGGAACCATGAGCTCAAACCTTTCAATCTCTTCCTTTTCGATGGTCACCCGGTCCTTTTGCCGGTAGACGATCTTTTCCTCCGCAGCGCCCCGGAAGAAATCCGGAATGTTCTCGTCCAGGGCATCGAGGATCTGGACCAGGCTGTCCAGGGAGATGGAGGTCAAATCACGTTCGATCTGGGAAATGAAGCCCTTGGTCAGGTTGGCCCGCTCGGCGAGCTCCTCCTGAGTCAGATTACTCAATTGTCTGAGGTTTTTAATCCGTTCGCCTATCTTCATATTCTCTGGAGCACAGTATAAAAAGAATTTAGTTTAATAAAATAAACTTGTGCCATTATAACGGGCTTTGCCATTTTGTCAAGCTTTTTAAAGATTCTATGTGAAAGGGGGGGGACGTCGTACTCCATGACGGGGTTGGGAGGTCGTGGGTGAATGCCAGCTAGCAGCTCATTATGGTCCGAATAGCAGTTCGTGCGATTTTTTGCCCTCTATGTTGTAATACAGTTATTTTTTAATGTACAATGATACAGGTTCATCATCATGTCTGACGAGGCATTTCCCTTTGACATTTAGCCTTCATCGAGCTATATAGGTCGTCGAGGAAAGTATGGCCAAGAGAATCCTGTTATACAAGGATGCCGGTGTAGATATAGACGCGGGGGAACGTTTTGTGCAGTTGATCAAGTCCCTGGCCCAGCGCACCTTCACGCCCGGGGTAAAGGGAAGCATAGGGGGGTTTGCTGCACTCTTCGCCCCCGACCTATCGGCCTATGAGCGCCCTGTATTGGTTGCCTCGACCGATGGTGTGGGGACAAAATTAAAGGTGGCCTCCCTGATGGGACGATATGACACCATCGGCATCGACCTGGTGGCCATGTGCGTCAACGATGTGGTGGTTACTGGGGCCGTTCCTCTCTTCTTCCTTGATTATTTTGCCACTGCCCGCCTTGACGTGGAGAGGGGGGTGGAGATCATACAGGGGGTGGCGCAGGGGTGTCTGGAGGCGGGGTGTGCCCTGGTAGGGGGAGAGACGGCGGAGATGCCGGGCTTTTATCCCGCTGGCGAATTTGAGATGGCCGGGTTTGTCGTCGGGATGGTGGATGAGGCAAAGATCGTCGACGGCACCTCCATCTGTCCGGGGGATGCGATCATCGGCCTCGCCTCCCAAGGCCTGCACAGCAACGGCTACTCCCTGGCCAGACGGGTCCTCTTGGACGAGTTGAAATTGAAACTTGATGATAAGGTCGCCGATTTAGCAACGCCTCTGGGTGAAGAACTGTTGAGACCGACGCGCATCTATGTCAAGACGATCCTCTCCCTGTTGCAGTCTTTTCATATCAAGGGTATGGCCCACATCACCGGAGGAGGGATGCCGGGGAATATCATACGGATCCTCCCTCCCGGCAGCAAGGCGGTGATCGAAAAAGGGAGGTGGGAGATACCGCCCATTTTTAAATTGATTGAAAAAGGGGGGGTGCCTGAGGAGGAGATGTGGAGGACCTTCAACAACGGGATAGGCATGGTCCTGGTGACGGCTTCTTCCGAAGCCGAAAGGCTCGCTCAAGAGGCCCGGAAGTTGGGTGAGAAGGTCTCTGCTATAGGTGAGGTCGTCGCCGGGCAGGGAGTGGAGATTGTATAATATAAAAAAGAGAGAAGGGCCTTCTTTATGAGAAATGAAGGAAACACTTTTCCTCTTGAAAGGGCCGTGGCGGGAAGAACGTGAGGAATGACCACAGAGATTTGAACGACGCGAAGATCCTCTTTATCCGTCTGAGTTCCCTAGGAGATCTTATCCTCACCCTGCCTACCTTGAAGGCCATCAAGGATAAATATCCCCAAGCCCACATCACCTGGCTGGTGCAAGACGCCTTCCAAGATGTCCTGAGCGGCAATCCATATCTCGATGAAATCCTCCCCGTTGACCTTCTGTCGGTGACCGACAAGTATGCCACCCCTATGACATGGCTGCAGGGAGGGAGCAGATTCTTCCGCAACCTCGGTAAGGCCTACCGTATCTTCCGCAAGAGAAAATTCGACGTCGTCCTGGAATTCCAGGCCCTCTTTAAGAGCGCTATCTTCGCTTCATTGAATAGGGGGGCTGAAAGGTATGGCTTTAAAAACGCCAGGGAGTTGAGCCATCTCTTCCTCAACCATCCCATCTTTATACGGGATAAGTCAAGCCACGCCGTCGAAAATTACCTGCAGTTCGCCCGCCATTTCGGTTGTACTACGGAAGAGGTTGAATTTCCCATCTATATACCCCCGGAGGATGAACGGTACATCGATCAACTCCTCCTCCAAGAGGGGATCAGGCCGGGAGATTTTACCGTCTTCGTCAGCGCCACGGCGCGTTGGCGGAGCAAATTCTGGGACCAGGGGGCCTTCGCCCGTGTCAGTGATGAACTGGTCCGCCGCTATGGAGCCAAGCTTATCTTCTCCGGCCTCCCTTCTGAGGTGGATTATCTGCAGGGAATCAGGGAGATGATGCATGAGGATGCCGTGATCATGGCGGGCAGAACCAGCATTAAACAGTTCCTCGCCCTGATCAAGCGTTCTCGTCTCTACGTCGGGGTGGACAGTGGGTCCATGCATGCCGCTGCCGCCTTTCGGGTACCGACGATTGCCCTCTTCGGGCCATCCAATCCCAACTGGATAGGACCCTATGGCCAAGCGCAAGGGATCGTTAAGGTCGATCTCCCCTGTGCACCCTGCAATAGGCGGGAATGCTCTCACAGAAGCTGTATGCTCAGGATAACCCCCCACATGGTCCTGGAGAAGGTGGAAGCGTTTACCCCTATTTTATATAGGGGTAAACGTACCCCTATCTTATAGGGGTTCCCCGGGTTCCTTAAATCTTTCTAGCGAAAGCCTGCGATACTTGCGCATAACCTTGTCGGCATAGCCGGTGGGTAGCGTCATCCCCAGTTCTATCCGTTCTTTTATATAGGTAGGCCCGAAATTGTAGGCGGCCAGGGCCACCCTGAGGTCTTTAAATTGCAGGATAAGTTGGGAGAGGTAGTAGAGGCCTAACTGGATGTTTACCCCGGGGTCGTAGATGGCTTTCTCCTCATCCCATGCTATTCCCACCTCTTTAGCCAGTACCTTGGCTACCTGGGGACGCAACTGCATCAATCCTTTGGCCCCCTTGGACGAGGTGGCCTTGCTATAGAAAGAGCTCTCCACTATGATCAGGGCGAGGACCAACTCCGGCTCGCAACCATATTTCTGCGACTCGGCACAGATGAGGTCCGTCAGTTGTGCCTCTTCTTGATCGGTAAGCCCGGTCGGGAACTTTTGGATGAGGCGATAGATCTCCCCCTTGATGGAGGGATCAAACTCCAAAAGGATTACATCCCAATAGTCAGCTGAAACCGCTCTCCCCTTATACCCCTTATACGCCATATAGGTCACGGGGAAATAACAGACGAGCAAGATAAGGGGAAAGGTGATGAGAAACTTGACTATGGACTTAAAAGGTAGGCTCTTGATGGAGAGGCGGTGTCTGGCTCGTATCAAAAATGAGTCGCCCAAAGCTCTCCTCCTTTGCATGAAAAGGATACATAATGTATATATTATAAGTTATTTGAACTAAAATGTCAAGTTTATTTCTTCTTAGGTCCTTGGATACGATAGTAAAGATGGTCAAACCCCAATACCTTGTGAAAAATATGTTCTCTTTCCCCGAAGATTGGCACAATCCCTGCGATATCCAAATGATCAGCCATGGGCTTGGAGGTTAGATCCCTTATGAATAGTTACCTTTGCTGAGGAATCCTTTGGCTAAACCGCCTTGGCGGCAAAAATCGGCAATCTATGAAAAACGCCTTTTCAGTTCCATCAGGTGCTTGGTGAGTTCCTGAGGAAGTCTATCTCCGAATTGTCCGTAGAATGCCTCGATACCCTTGATCTCTCTCTGCCACTCGTCAGGGTTTATCTCCAAGAGCTTGTCAAGGGCCGAGTGCGGGATATCGAGACCGCTGAGATCGAGATCGGCATAGTGCGGTACCAAGCCAATAGGCGTTTCTTGTGCCGGGATGGTCTCCTTGACCCTATCCATCATCCATTTTATGATGCGGAAGTTTTCCCTGAATCCCGGCCAGATGAACATGCCCTGAACATCCCTTTTGAACCAGTTTACCAAGAATATCTTCGGGGGGGTCTTGAGCCTCCCCCCTAGGTTCAGCCAGTGGCGACAGTAGTCAGCCATATTGTACCCACAAAAGGGGAGCATGGCCATAGGATCGCGCCTGACAACGCCTACCTGGCCAGCTGCGGCAGAGGTCGTCTCTGAACCGAGAGACGATGCCCTGAAAACCCCATGATCCCAGTCGAAGCTCTCGCATACAAGCGGAACGGTGTCCGACCGCCTTCCTCCGAAAAGGATCGCCGAGATAGGCACACCCTTCGGGTTGTCAAACTCTTGTGACAGGGTAGGACAGTTGTATGCCGACACCGTGAAGCGGGCGTTGGGGTGCGCGACGACCTTGCCCGACGCCACATCCCAGGGGTTGCCCTGCCAGTCGAGCAGATGGGCAGGGACTCCATCGGTCAAACCCTCCCACCAGGGGGCATCGGTATCAATGTCGAGACCCGTATTGGTGAAAAGGGTTGGGTAAAATCGCCCCGACTTCAGGGTCTTTATCATCTGGGGATTTGTTTTCTCGGAGGTTCCGGGCGCAACGCCGAAGAATCCGGCCTCCGGGTTTATTGCATAGAGACGCCCGTCGGCACCGACGTTGATCCAGGCAATGTCGTCACCTAAGGTGGTCACCTTATAGCCTTCGAGCACGGGATCGATCATAGCAAGGTTTGTCTTGCCGCACGCAGAAGGAAAGGCCCCGAGGAGATAGACGGTCTCCCCGCTCTTTTTCTCCTCTACGCCCATGATGATCATATGCTCGGCAAGCCACCCTTCTCGGTACCCCTGATAGGAGGCTATCCTTAAGGAGAAACATTTCTTGCCCAGAAGCGCATTGCCGCCATAGCCGGATCCAACGCTCATCACCAGATCTTCCTGCGGAAAGTGCATGATATAGCGCCTGTTTGGATCGAGGTCCCCGATGGAATGAAGTCCCTTGACGAAATTACCCGACGGCCCTATCCTCTCGAGGATCTTCTTGCCTGCCCTCGTCATGATGTACATACTGACGACGACGTAAATGGAATCGGTAATCTGGATACATGGCTTCGCATAGGGAGATTCAGGAGGTCCCATCATATAGGGGATAACGTAGAGTGTCCTTCCTCGCATACAACCGTCAAACAGTTTGCAGATCATCTGCTTGGCTTCTTTGGGCTCCATCCAGTTATTGTTGGGACCGGCTTCTTTCTGTGTAGGGGTGCAGACAAAGGTCAAGTGTTCTGTCCGCGCCACATCGTTGGGGTGACTGCGGTGAAGGTATGAATTAGCGAAGGCCTGTTGATTTAATTCCCTGAATGTCTGATGAGGACCTGTTTTTTCTACCTTGATTCCTAGCTCAATGAGATGTCTCATCTCATCCTCTGTGCCCTGAACCCAGTATATCTTGTCAGGCTTGGTCAATGCTGCCTGTCCTTCTACCCATCGTTCCACCAAACTTGCCATACTCATTTCTCCTCAACTACTCTGAATGGTAGAGATTCGCTAAAGATTATAGCTAATGCCGATCTCCTCAGCGACGGCCTTGAGGTCAACCACGACGTTGGGGTGAAGGGGTATCCCCTTGGCCGTTCGCTCCTCAGCCGCTTCAAACTCCTTTTCTCCGTGGATGTAGATCCGTTGCTGCCCTTCGGCCTTGGAGGCGTCCTTCATGCGCCGGATCATATCGTCCATGGTGGACTTGAACTCCGCAAGGGGCCGGAACCCGTCAACCCGCAGGGCCCCGAAAAAGTGCCCCACATTGGCCGGCAGGGGCTTGCCGTCAGCGGCCCTGGGGTAGACGGTATCAGCGTAGCCCGCCCCGGGTAGAACCCCGCAGAGGATGTCTACCAAGAGGGCCAGGCCGTACCCCTTATGCCCCCCTAAGAGCTCATCCACTCCCCCTAAGGGAAGCAACCCCCCGCCTGCCCTGCGCGTGAGGTTATCCAGGACCCGGGCGGCATCGGTGGTTGCTCTCCCGCGCTCATCAGTAGCCCAGCCGAGGGGGAGGGGTTTCTCCAACCTCTTGTAGACCTCGATCTTGCCCCTGGGAACCCCGCTGGTGGCCATGTCGAGGACAAAGGGGCGCTCCTGTCCGCTCGGCACCGCCACACTGATGGGGTTTGTCCCTAACTTGGCATCTCTCCCAAAGGTGGGCACAACCAACACATCGGAGTTGGTCATGGAGATGCCGATGAAGTCATGCTCCAGGGCCATCATGGCATAATAGCCGGCAATGCCATAGTGCGTGGAGTTGCGTACCGTGACAAACCCCACACCCATCTCCTCGGCTTTCTCTATGGCCTTCCGCATGCCCCAGACGCCTATGGGAGGACCCAATCCCCCGCCCCCGTCGATGAGGACCGTGGTGGATGTCTCGCGATCTACCTTGATCTGCGGCCTCGCCAGCATCTGCCCTGTTTGAAGTCCTCTAAAGTAGCGCCTCAGCCGAGCCACCCCATGGGAACCTATCCCCCGCAAATCCGCCTGGACGAGGACATCGGCGGTCACCTCCGCATCCCCCGGTGACACGTCCACCTTCTCGAAGACCTGGCGACAGAAGGCCTTTAAAGAATCGACCTGAACAATAATTTCTTCTTCGGGCATCAATCCCTCCCTTGGTCTTCTTTATCCAGTAGCCCGTCAATGTAGCACACGATCCCCCAAGAGGCAACTTCCTTGTGCCCTCTGGCAAAGAGTGGATTTTTCGACAGTGGGTAGAAGAGCTTTCAAGAGGGATCCTATGGCTGAAATTGCTTGCAATCCTCCCAGCCGTTTTGATACAATTATGCCCTTCCCCGGCAGCTCAATCGGCAGAGTCCCGCCGTGGGCGGGATTAACCACTAGGCTGCAAGTTCGGCATGATCTTTGCCCATTTATGTATGTTGTATTAATCCCCGGTAGCTCAATCGGCAGAGTCCCGCCGTGGGCGGGATTAACCACTAGGCTGCAAGTTCGGCATGATCTTTGTCCATTTATGTATGTTGTATTAATCCCCGGTAGCTCAATCGGCAGAGTCCCGCCGTGGGCGGGATTAACCACTAGGCTGCAAGTTCGGCATGATCTTTGTCCATTTATGTATGTTGTATTAATCCCCGGTAGCTCAATCGGCAGAGCGGGTGGCTGTTAACCACTAGGTTGCAAGTTCGAGTCTTGCCCGGGGAGCCATTTCGACGCGAAAAGGGCAACATCAGCAAATTGATGTTGCCCTTTTCTGAACTTGACAATAATAATTATTATATGTTAAACTTTTTTGAACGTTACATACAACGATTGCTTGTGGGGAAAACAAATAAACCATGATCAAAAAGGAGTGAAGAGTGCCTGCAAAACTCCTTATCGCCGACGATAGCACTACTATTCAAAAGGTCTTCGAAAGGACCTTTTCCCCTGAAGAATTCACCCTCAGTTTCGCCAACAACGGTGAAGAGGCCTTGACCAAGGCCAGGACGGAAAGCCCAAATTTGATTATCGCAGACATCAGTATGCCGGTAAAGAGCGGTTTTGAGGTCTGCGCCACGTTAAAGCAGGATCCTGCGCTCAAGGGTATCCCTGTTTTGCTGCTGATCGGGATCCTCGATGACTTTGACGAAGATGAGAGCCGCCGAGTGGGTGCGGATGGCTTTATCGTCAAGCCCTTCGAGGCCACTGCAGCTATTAACAAGGTGCGCGCGGCCTTGGCCAAAGGAGGAAGCGTCCTCCCAACAGTGGGGCCTACGGCAGGGCAAGCAGACGAGATACTGGAGCTCGCAGACTTTGTAGAAGGCCCCCCTACCACACTACCTCCGCTTCAAAAGCAAGGGGCTGAAGAAATATTAGAATTGGCAGACATCATAAAAGAATCCCCCACCACACCACCTCCAAGGCAAGCGGCTGAAGAACTATTAGAACTGGCGGACATCGTAAAGAAACGATATGCCACACCAACACCTCCTCCTCAGGAACAATCGGAAGAGCTCATGGAGCTGGCGGATATCGTGGCGGAACCACCCGCCATACCACCATCCCCCCTACCCCGCGAGAAGAAAGAAGAAGAGTTTGTCCTGCAGAGCTCCCTGAGGGAGCTGGAGCAAGAGCTGAAGGCGGAGTTCCCGGAGGAGAAAAAGGAGGAGAAAGAAGATCTTTTGTTTCAAGGGGAAGAGAAAAAGGAAGCTTGGAGCTTGGAGTTGGACCTCCCCTTCGATGAGCTGGAACTTGAACCCAAGGTGAAGGATGCCGATTGGACCGGCCTGTTCGGCGATTTGAGCATGGAAAGGCCTGGTCAGGAAATCAAGGATGAGAGGCTCGAAACCATCCTTGGCGAGAGCGCTACGGAACTGGAGAAGATTGAAGGCCTGGCCGTAGGAAAAGATGCGGAGGGCAAGGAGGTGGAGGAGTTCGCGGAGAAGTTCATGGAAGACTTTGAGCCCGTCTTTGCGCCAGGGGAAGAGCTTCAACATATTGACGTCCTGGAAAAGGATCTGAAAGGGATCTCGTCTGATGACGCAGAAGACCTGGCAGAAAGAGTGGCTGCCGCATTGGGCCGCGAGCTGAAAGGGGTTGTGGAGGAAGTGATTAAGAATAAGGTCCCAAAATTAGTGCGCCAGGTGATAGAACAATCGAAAAAGGGGTAAGGAGGAGGATGGAAGACTATTGTCATGGCCGAGCAATGGGAGAAGGTCTATGATCCGACGAGGGTAGAAGAGAAGTGGTATACCTATTGGGTTGAGAAGGGGTACTTTCGGGCGGAGCCGAATTCCCTGAAAGAACCCTTTTCTATTGTCATCCCGCCGCCGAACGTCACCGGTTCCCTGCATATGGGGCATGCCCTCAATAACACCCTGCAAGACATCCTCGTGCGTTTTAAAAGGATGAGGGGCTATAACTGCCTCTGGATGCCTGGCACTGACCATGCAGGTATCGCCACCCAGAATGTGGTGGAGAGGGAGTTGGCTAAGGAAGGGTTGGACCGCCATCAACTCGGCAGGGAGGAATTCATCAGAAGGGTCTGGGAATGGAAGGAAAAATACGGCGGCGTAATCATCAACCAATTGAAGAAATTGGGCTCTTCCTGTGACTGGGGCAGGGAGCGTTTTACCATGGATGAGGGTCTCTCGCGGGCGGTCAGAGAGGTCTTTGTACACCTCTACGAAGACGGCCTTATCTATCGCGGGGACTACATCATCAATTGGTGCCCGCGGTGTCATACCGCCCTCTCCGACCTGGAGGTAGATCATCAAGAGGTTCCCACCCATCTCTATCACCTGCGCTACCCCCTGGAGAGGGGGGAGCATGTCTTAGTGGTCACTACCCGTCCCGAGACCATGATGGGAGATACGGCAGTGGCCGTAAACCCTCATGACAAGCGCTATAAAAACCTCATCAATCAGTATGTAATCCTGCCGGTGGTAACAAGGAGGATCCCTATCATCGCCGATGACTACGTCGATCCGGAGTTCGGCTCCGGGGCCTTAAAGATCACCCCGGCCCATGACCCCTCTGACTTCGAGATCGGGCAGCGACATAAGCTAGATGTAGTGAGGGTCATCGATGGGGAAGGGAGGATGACGGCAGAGGCCGGTCCTTACGCAGGTATGGACAGATTCGAGTGCCGGGAGAGGATCATAGCGGATTTCCAAAGGGATGGGACCCTCTTGAAGACGGAAGAGTACCATCACAGTGTGGGGCACTGTTATCGCTGCAAGACCATGGTGGAGCCCTTCCTCTCCAAGCAGTGGTTTGTCCGTACCAAGCCCTTGGCAGCGCCAGCGATCAAGGCCGTGGAGCAAGGCAGGACCAGGATCATCCCCGCCACCTGGGAACGGACCTATTTTGATTGGATGCATAACATCCGCGACTGGTGTATCTCGCGCCAGATATGGTGGGGGCACAGGATCCCCGCCTGGTATTGTGAAGCGTGCAGCGAGGTGATTGTTGCCAGGGAGGAGCCCCAGAAGTGCCCTCATTGCGGCTCCTCGCGGCTCAGACAGGAGACCGATGTCTTGGATACCTGGTTCAGCTCAGCCCTGTGGCCCTTCTCCACCATGGGGTGGCCGGATGCAACAGCGGAATTGCAGTTCTTTTATCCCACCTCGGTCTTGGTCACCGGTTTTGATATCCTCTTCTTCTGGGTGGCGCGGATGATGATGATGGGGCTCAAGTTTATGGGTGATGTCCCTTTTCGAGATGTCTATATCCATGCCCTGGTGAGGGATATGGAGGGGCAAAAGATGAGCAAGACCAAGGGCAACGTCATCGACCCCTTGGTGATTATCGAAAAGTATGGCACCGATGCCTTTCGTTTCAGCCTCGCCGCCTTCGCCGCCCAGGGCAGGGATATCCGGCTCTCCGAGGAGAGGATAGAGGGATATCGCAACTTCGCCAACAAGATCTGGAACGCGGCGAGGTTCTCAGCCATGAATCTCGAGGATTATCGAGATGATTGCACGGAGATAGACCTTGCGAATTGCAGCATCCCCGATAGGTGGATCTTGGCCAGGCTCAACCGGGTCATCGCCGAGACAACCCGAGCCTTGGATGAATACCGATATAATGAGGGGGCTCAGGCCATCTATCACTTCATCTGGCATGAGCTGTGTGACTGGTATCTGGAACTGATCAAGGCGTATCTCTATCACAGCGATGCAAACCGGCGTGCCATAACCCAAAAGACCTTGGTCTATGTCCTGGACAAGACCCTCAAGCTGCTCCACCCCTTTATGCCCTTTATCACCGAAGAGATCTGGCAGCACCTGCCCCATGCAGGCGAGAGCATCATGGTAGCCGAGTATCCCGAGGTAAGGCCTGAACTGATCGACGATACCGCGGGGCGTGAGATGGAGCGCATCATGGAGGTGATCACCGGCGTGCGCAATATCCGGGGCGAGATGGGCATACCCCCCCTGACCCAGATCAACATCATCTTGATCGCCGAAGACAAGGAAACCGCCGCAGCGCTCAGGGAACACCTGGGATTCGTCAAGGACCTGGCAAAGGTCAAAGAGGCGCAGATCTTAGTGCAGGGGGAACGCCCCCGGGCAGCAGCCACGGCCCTGGCCAATGGGGTAGAGGTCTTTGTCCCGCTGGAGGGGGTGATCGAAGACCCCCACAAGGAGCAGCAGCGGCTTACCAAGGAATTGACGCGACTCCTCGCGGATCTCGAATTGACCCAGGGCAAATTGTCCAATGAGGCCTTTCTCCACAAGGCCCCCCCTGATAAGGTCCAGAAGGAGCGGGAAAAGCTTCAGGAGTTCTCCACTCTCAAGGAAAAACTGGAGCAGCGATTAGCCATCTTCAGGGAGCTCGTGAAAGGTGGCTGAGAAGATTCACAGAGAGAGTAGTTCCCCATGGCTGCTTCGTTACTCGCGAACCATGTAAATGGGATAAACGCCCTCCCTCTCCCCCTGGGGAGAGGAGAGATCGAGCGGCTATTTTCTAGGTAGATATGAGGTAAGGGATGAAGGTTGAGAGAGGAGAGGTCGAACATGTGGCGCTTCTGGCACGCTTGAAGCTCTCCGAAGAGGAAGAGCAACTCTTCACCAGCCAGTTAAACGCCATCTTGGACTATATGGAAAAGCTCAATGAGCTGGATACCAGCGCTGTTGAGCCGACCTTCCATGTAGTTTCGCACTGTAACACCATGCGGGAGGACGAGGTGAAGGGATCATTGCCCCAGGAGTCCTCCCTGGAGAATGCGCCGGATAGGGCCCAGGGGTGCTTTCGGGTGCCCAAGATCATTTAAACCCCTTGAGGATGAAAGCGGTGTACCGTCTCACCATCCATGAGCTCCACGAGAGATTGAAGAGCAAAGAGGTCACTTCCCAAGAAGTCGTCAAACTCCTCTTGGAGAGGATCCAGAAGGTTGACCCGCAGCTAAAGGCCTACCTTACCGTGGCAAGGCAGGAGGCGATGGAACAAGCCCGTGAGGCCGACAACAGGATTGCCACTGGAGAGATGACGTCGCTTACGGGGATACCCCTGGCGATCAAGGACAACATGTGCACCCAGGGTATCAAGACCACCTGCGCCTCAAAGATACTGGAGAATTTCATCCCCCCCTACGACGCCACGGTCGTCAAACAGCTCAAAGAGAAAGGTGGGATCATCCTCGGCAAGACAAACATGGATGAATTCGCCATGGGCTCCTCTACAGAGAACTCTCGTTTCATCACCACCCGTAACCCCTGGAACCTGGATGCCATACCCGGCGGGTCCAGTGGCGGCTCAGCCGCTGCCGTGGCTGCCGATGCCTGCATCGCCGCTTTAGGATCGGACACCGGTGGTTCTATCCGTCAGCCTGCTGCCTGCTGCGGTGTGGTGGGGATGAAGCCGACCTATGGAAGGATCTCCCGCTACGGCCTGGTGGCCTTCGGCTCTTCGCTGGACCAGATAGGCCCCATCACCAAGGACGTGGAGGACTGCGCCATCCTGCTCAATGCCATTGCCGGCCCAGACCCCCTCGACTCCACCTCCATAGACCTCCCTATCCCTGACTACCGCAAGGCCCTGGTTAAGGATATCAAAGGCTGGGTCCTAGGCATACCTAGGGAGTTCTTTGTGGAAGGGATGGACCCCGAGGTGGAGGAGCGGGTCACGGCAGCCATCAGGACCTTGGAGGGATTGGGTGCGAAGGTGAAAGAGATCTCGCTCCCCCATACCGGCTATGCAGTAGCGACCTACTATGTCATCTGCACGGCTGAGGCAAGCTCAAACCTGGCCAGATATGACGGCGTTAAATACGGTTTCCGTGCGCCAGGAACCAAGGAACTTATGGCAATGTACCTCGAGACCCGCTGTCAGGGGTTCGGCCAAGAGGTGAAGCGCAGGATCATGTTGGGAACCTATGTCCTCTCGTCCGGCTACTATGACGCCTACTACCGAAAGGCCGCCCAGGTGCGGACCCTGATCAAGGCGGACTTCGAGAAGGCCTTTCAGGAGTGCGACGTAATCGTCACCCCCACCGCCCCTACCCCCGCCTTCCGCCTCGGGGAGAAGGTGCAGGACCCGCTCCAGATGTACCTCTCGGATATCTTCACCATCTCGGTGAACCTGGCCGGTGTGCCGGCCATATCCATCCCCTGCGGTTTCAGCACGGGCGGGCTTCCCATCGGGCTTCAGATCATCGGCAGGTCTTGCGAGGAAGAGCGGATCATCCAGACGGCCTACGCCTTTGAGCAGCACACCGATCACCACACCAAACGCCCTGAGCTTTCTTGATTATTGGGCAAGGACCCCCGAACTATTTTCCCCTTTTGATCTTTGAACCAAGGTATACTATATTGTGTGCGGTTTATGAAAGGCATCCGTTATGATTCAAGAAATCAATAAGCACATCAAAGCCATATTTACAGAGGACGGATTCACTGCCAGTAATTGCATGCTTGTAGAAGACGATGTGCGATTGATGATCGACAGCGGGGCCGGCAACATGCTGTCTGAAGTAGATACCTCCGGCATTGATATCCTTCTCAATTCCCATAGGCATCTGGATCATGTATGGGGAAATGACCGGATGAACAAGGCAAGGATACTAACGCACCCGATAGAACGCATAGCCATGCAGGACCCGTTCAAGATCGCGGCAATCGGCGGATGGCAAGAACTCATGGATGAGGATATCTTTAAAGAGGCCGGCCAGCTGGGAATGCTGTCGGAAATACTTATGAAACCCTGGAGGATAGACGGCGAGATTAATGACGGCCAGATCATAGATTGCGGCAGTACAAGGATCGAAGTGCTGTTAACGCCGGGGCATACGGCAGGGCATTGTTCTTTTTTATTTCCCGATGAAGATCTCATCTTTATGGCGGATATCTGCCTTACCGAGGTTGGCCCATGGTACGGGGAAGATCAGGCTGATATAGATGATTTTGTCGAATCGATTAATAGAATTATATCTCTCAAGCCGGCAAAGATAATGACCGGCCACAGGCAAGAGATTATCGACCAGGATATCACTGCGGTGCTCGGGGAATACCGTGACAGGATATTGAAGAGAGAAGAGAGAATTTTAGATTTTGTCCGCGGCAACCCTTCAACGATTAACCAGATTGCGGCACAGAAAATGATATACCGGGAACACCCGATAATATTCGTTCTTTTCTGGGAAAGATATATGGTAAAGAAACATCTGGATCATCTAATCAAACAGGGACTGGTGGAGAAGCTGGAAGATGACCGCTATGGTGCCAGGGAGGTAGCCGGGGGGGCTCTCTAAGGCATCAGATAATCGAAACACACGGTGGGAAGGAACGGATAATTCTGGCCGTCTACACCTTTGAGCAGAACACCAATTACCACACCAAACGACCGCAGCTTTCGTGGCAGCAGGGCATTACTCTTTTGCCCTTAAACCGGAGGGGATAGGACTGTGAAAAACGTAAAACGCTTGCTCCTCTTATTCATTGTTGCCGTTGCCCTGGCCTTGATCTTCTCTTTTTTTCTGCCACATGGACCCAAGATAGTCGTCCTGCATGACCCCGTCTCAAAGGAAGCTGTCTATGCGCTGGAAGATAAGTCCCTTAGCCTGACCACGGACGATACCGAAGGGGATGAAGATATCCTGCGCCTGCGCTCAAACTCAAAGCTCCCGCTTAAAGAGCAGGTTGCAATCCTATCCAGGCTCCTGAAAAAATTGCCGAAAGAGAGGAAATTCCGCGCCCTCTTTATCGGCAGATTAATCCATGCCTTTGGCGCTGACAAGACAATGTCCGAGCGGCTATCCCTGGCTGCCAGTAAATCTCCCCTGTGGGATCAGGCAAAAGACGATCCGCGCATCGGCCACGAGAATAAGTTCGTCAAGCAGATCGCCAACCAGGCCATGATCTACCAGGAGTTGAAGGAGATGTTCGCCCGGCATAGCTATGATATCCAAGTCTCCACCGTAGAAAAGGTCCTGATCGATCCCCAAACCAAGCTTCCCTACGACTGCATAACCTGGTTCTCGCTCAGCAAGCCGTTAACGCATATCGCCAACGGCTACTGGAAGGATGATTCCAAGGTCTACTGGCGATGGCGCACCATCGAAGAACCCAGAGGACCTGTCGAATATACCGTCAAAGAAGTCAAGGGCGCCGATCCCAAGACATTTCGCTTTTTAGCGGAGCGGATCGAGGGGGTGTGGGGAAAAGACCGGAACGGAATCTATTTCTTTGAGCAAAGGATCGAAGGGGTGAACATCACCACCTGGCAGCCCCTTGACTGGAATTATTCAAAAGATAAAAACTACGTTTATAAGGGCGCCCAAAGAGTCAAAAACGCCGACCCGAAAACCTTCACTATTCCTGAGCCTCCACAATAAACAACAGGCGCACGACTGCCAGCCAACAAGCATCCGTGGATTTGTACCCCCTACTTAAAAAATAGATAAAATTTCCCCTTGACATCCATGATGTGTGGTATTAGAATTACCATGTGGTATTATTATTACCACAAACGGTGGTTAGTAAACGATGACAAAACGTAAAGCAAACAAGCAAGGAGGCGGCAATGTTTGGAGAATTTATCAAAGAGAGGAGAATCAACAAAGGCATAACCCTCAGAGAATTCTGTAAACTGATTGAAACAGATGCCAGTAATTGGAGCAAGGTCGAACGGGGATTGCTTTCGCCCCCGCAGGATGAAGAAAAGCTAAAGAAAATAGCGCACGTCCTGGATATTGAAATTGGATCTGAAACCTGGAAAGCAATGAAAGATAAGGCCCAGATAGATGCTGGGATCATACCAGAGGATATCCTATCTGACGAGGAGACGGTAAGATCACTGCCGATGTTTTTCCGAACGATACGGAGCGAAAAACCTACCCCCGAAGAGTTGGATCACCTCATACAGATTATCCGAAAGGGGAAATAGTATTTGGAATACGGTGATTTTAAGTGCCCATGGATTGACAAAGACATCCTTTGGCAACGAGTAGAGGAAATCAGAACACAGTATTGGCTGGAAGGCACAGTGCCGGTTAATACAGAGGCGATTGTCGAAATCAGATTAAGACTGCTTCCTGATCCAGTGCATGGTCTGCTGTCTGAACTTGATATGGACGCATACTTAAAGGTGGATCGAAGTGGTATCGTGGTAGATTATGACTGTTACATGAACACCAAGTTTGCTAACCGCATGCGCTTTTCATTTGCCCATGAGCTTGGACATTACTTTCTCCATAGCGATATTTATGCACAGTTAGATATTAGCTCTCCCCAGGATTGGAAAGAGTTTACGACTAACTTACCTGCGAGCGAATATGCGAACTTTGAATGGCAGGCTAATGAGTTTGCCGGTCGCCTTTTGGTTCCTTACGATACACTTAAAAGCGAAGTGGGCAAACTGTATAAGATGATACAAAAAGACTCTGATTTAAGGGATTATCTACATAGGGATCAGGATGCGGTTTTATCACGGATCGCTCCTACCCTTCGGAAGAAATTTGGTGTTTCAGAGGCGGTCATCGAGACAAGGGTTCGAAGGGACGGCCTGTGGCCGCCAGCTGGTTAATTTCACCTATCTTTCACAAAAAAACTCTTGACCGGCAACCGTTGACTCAATAGAATTGATTCATCAGTGGAATAAGCTTAAAAAAATAATGTTAGATTTAAACTATATGACATCAAAAAAAACTAAATCGGATCACGCTCTAGTAGTTATCAAGGCGGGGATCTCCGCTATTCCATACATTGGCGGATCAATAGCAAGTCTCATTGAGGACTACGTGCCTTCCGCTACGCAACGGTCAATTGAGACAGCAATTGAAATTTTAAAGCAAAAACTAGAACAAATATCTGACAGGATTAATCCCGATACTGTGAACAAAGATGAATTCGCTGAGCTTTTCAAGTCTTGCTATCTTTCGATCGTCCGCACACAACAAAGAGCAAAATTAAATGCCGCCGCTGCCCTTCTTGCAAATATCCTATTAAGAGATGGTGACCCAGAAAAACTTACTTATACAGAATTGGACCATTTTGCGAGGTGTTTGGAAACACTATCTATTGGAGCTATTGAGACCCTTGGACATGCGGTTGAAATTGCAAGCAAAGGTAAGCCAAAGGAATACAGAGTTCAACCAGTTAGATTTGATTTTGAGGATCTTCAGAAACGAATGCCTGATACAGATGCTTTTCTCCTTATGGGGCTTGTAGGCGAACTGAATTCAATGAATCTTATCCATATGGCTGGCGCTCCCCAGATTGCAACTCCCGCTTACGCAAATTACCCCATACAGCTAACACCTCTCGGCGCTCGTTTTTGTAAGCAGTTATTGGAGAAATGAAAGTTGGCAAATCTAACCAGTCAATTCAGCGGACGGCTCGGCTCCGCCTCTACTTTTAGTCGCTAAAAGGAGACATAAATTATGAAAATGATAATTTTTTGCATCTTTATATGTCTAATGTCGTCAACATGTTTTGGAGCGTCTCTTCCGCAGTCGATAGCATTTGAGTTCCAGGAGCATGGAAAATTTACAGGTATCATCGGAAAAGCCTATGTCACTGAGACAGCAATTGAGGTTGTGACTTTTGCTGAGCAAAGCGGCGGGGTTGCGCCATTCGCTTTTATCTATACCATTTTGGAAAAACAAAGCCAAATGGAAGGACTCTATAACATTAAATGCCAAAATCAGTTAGGCGTAATGATTACAGGAATAATTGATTTGCGCGATCCGTTAAGGCCCAAAATAACTTTAACAAGCGACAAGGGAATTACTCTCATTAATATTTCTGTTAGCGGCAGGAAAATGAAAAAGAAATTTCTGCCCGAGGTTGATTTAGGCAGATAGAAAATGTCCTTCTAAAAACAAATTCCTAGATACGGTTGATAGTCGCTGCTGGTGGCGGCCATTGGCGCCGCCGCAAATTTAACTGGGAGAAACTTAGCATGAGTACAACAGAAAAGGTGGTAGAGGAACTTTTTTCTACCTTTCATGATTTTATCTACCGTGATTTGATCTATGTTGTTGGAGGCGTAGCTGTCATTGCGGCTTTTTTCTTTGCCTTCGATAGGCTAGATAACCTGTGTTATGCTGATACTACAACGACATTTTTTATCATCCTTGTGGGATACGTAGTCGGATACGCTATGCAAGAAGCTATGAGCATTGTTGGAGTTGTAAGGACGTCATATAAGGCACCAGGGAGATTAATCCGCTATCTAGGGCGACGCTATGCACCCGCTGATCCTTGGGACAGCCTGCCGAGCACGAACAAAATCGACTCTTTAGCACTCAAGCTGTGCGTAGACCAACACATGCCGACTGAAACGAAGAAGCGGCACCAACGGACGATAAATCTAAAGCAGCTCTGTTCTACCATGGGTTCCGCTGGACTCGTTTCAGCTCTCATTGGTTTTGTGCACGCAATTATTAAATCGAGCGAAATTTTTACTTGGTTGCTTTTTGCGGGCATCTTACTCGTAAGCGTCAGCCTTATCGTCATGAACGGAATCAAGCATGCTCAACAGCGAATGCTTGAGTTCGAAGTGAATAGACAGTGTCAAGAGTGCAAGGGTTCAGCACTGGCCATGCCAAATAAATATCTATTATAAAACTCTTATTTCAAGACTTCCCCCTATTCCCCTATCTCTTGCAACCGTTCGAGGAACTCGGGAGGGAACCTCCTCAGCTTACCCTCTGCAGTAATGCAGACCATTTGGTTTTTCCCTTCGGCGATAAGCCTGCCGGTATCCTTTAAGATGACGCGATGGTGGAAGGTGAAGGATGCCCTGGTTACCTCCGAGACCTCTGTTTGAACCTGTATTATCTCGCCGTATTTGGCCGGCGAGATATAATCTACCTCCACCCTCTTGATGATGAAGAAGATCCCTTGCTTTTCCCACTCCACCAAGGAGAGCCCCCTGGCTGCCAAATACTCGAACCACGACTTCTCAAAGTACCTGAGGTAGTTGGCGTAATAGATAACCCCTCCGGCATCGGTGTCGCCGTAATAGATCCTGGTCTCCCACATACTTCCTCCTTGACCCCATCAATCATTTTGTGATAATTTATTATGTAATAATATCGCATTAGTTTAATGAGAATCTTCATATCATGTCAAGGGTAGGAGTATGGTAGAGGAAAAGGAAGAGTTTCATCGCATACAGCGTCTGCCGCCCTATGTCTTCGCGCAGGTGGATGCGTTGAAGATCGCCGCCCGCAGGAAGGGAGAGGATATCATCGACCTCGGGATGGGGAACCCGGACCTCCCTACCCCGCAGCACATCGTCGATAAGATGATCGAGGCGACACGCAACCCCCGCAACCACCGCTATTCCGCCTCCAGGGGTATCTATAAACTGCGCGTGGCCATCACCGATTGGTACCGGAAACACTACGATGTAGACCTCGACCCCGATACCGAGGCCATCGCCACCATCGGGTCCAAGGACGGCATCGCCCATCTCGCCCTGGCCACCCTGGGTCCCGGGGACGTGGTCTTTGTGCCTGACCCCACCTACCCTATCCACAGCTACTGTGTGGTCATCGCCGGGGGCGATCTGCGCAGCATCCCCTTGACCGAGGACGAGGATTTCTTCGAGCGTTTGCAGGCAGCTACCAAGCTTACCTGGCCCAAGCCCAAGATGCTCATTATCAATTTCCCGCACAACCCCACCACCATGGTGGTAGATCGTCCCTTCTTCGAGAAGGTGATCCAGTTCGCCCAGGAGAACCAGCTCCTCGTGGTGCATGACCTGGCCTACGCCGATCTGGTCTTCGATGGGTATAAGGCCCCCAGCATCCTTCAGATCCCCGGGGCAAAGGAGTTGGCGGTCGAGTTCTTCACCCTGTCCAAGAGCTACAGCATGCCGGGATGGCGGGTGGGTTTTGCCGTCGGGAACAAGAGGATGATCAATGCCCTGACCAGGTTGAAGAGCTACTTCGACTACGGGATGTTTCAGCCCATTCAGATTGCGGCCATCATCGCCCTTAACTCCAAACAAAAGATCGTACGGGAGATCGTCGCGACCTACCAATCGCGCCGCGACATCCTTGTTGATGGTCTCAACCGGGCAGGCTGGGAGGTGGCGAAACCTAAGGCCACCATGTTCGTCTGGGCCGAGATCCCCCCTGCCTTTAGAAAGATGGGCTCCCTGGAGTTTTCCAAGTTCCTCCTCAAGGAGGCCAAGGTCGCTGTCTCGCCGGGGATAGGGTTCGGCGAGTGCGGAGAAGGGTATGTGCGTTTTGCCCTAGTGGAGAATGAGCATCGCATTAAACAGGCCACAAGGGGGATAAGGAAGCTGCTGCAAAAATGAAGGAGATCAAGATAGGGCTTATCGGTTTCGGCACCGTGGGCAGCGGGGTGGTGAGGGTGCTGCAGGAGAACGCCTCCCTGATAGAGCAGCGCCTGGGCGGGAGGATCCGCCTGCACAGGATCGCCGACATAGACCTGGAGAGGGATCGGGGGGTTGAGGTGCCGCACGAGATCCTGACCACCGATGCCGAGGCCGTGCTCTCGGACCCCGATATCGCCATCTGCGTGGAGCTGATGGGCGGCATTGAGCCGGCGCGCACCTTTATCCTAAAGGCCATGAAATCGGGCAAACACGTGGTCACGGCCAACAAGGCCCTCTTGGCCCTCCATGGGGCTGAGATCTTTGCCGCTGCTCAAGAATACGGGGTGAGGATCGGCTTTGAGGCGAGCGTGGGCGGCGGTATCCCCATCATCCGCTCCCTCAGAGAAGGGCTGGTGGCCAACCGGATCATCTCCATCTTCGCGATCTTGAACGGGACCTCCAACTACATCTTGACCAGGATGACCCAGGAAAAGAAGGGGTTTCGCGAGGTGCTCAAGGATGCCCAGCGCTTGGGCTACGCCGAGGCCGACCCCACCCTCGACGTGGAGGGGATCGATACCGCCCATAAGCTCGCCATCCTGGCTGCCCTCGCCTTCGGCATCAGGGTGGACCTCAACGATATCTTTGTCGAGGGGATATCGGCCATTACTCCCCTTGATATCCAGTATAGCTCGGAGTTCGGCTATCGCATCAAGCTGCTCGCCATCGGGAAAGGGGATGGGGCAAAAGTGGAGCTGAGGGTCCATCCCACCATGCTCCCGGCTCATCACCTCCTCTCCACAGTTGAGGGGGTCTACAACGCCATCTACATCTCCGGCGATGCCGTCGGCCCTACCATGTTTTACGGCCAGGGCGCCGGAGGGCTACCCACAGGGAGCGCCGTGGTGAGCGACCTCGTGGACCTCTGCGGTGATATCATCAAAGGGATCAAAGGACGGGGTTCTCACCTCCCCCTGGTGTCATCCCAGCAGGGGGCTATCAAGGCAATAGATGAGGTCGTAACCCCGTGCTACCTCAGGTTTACCGCTTTAGATCGCCCCGGCGTCCTCTCCACCATCTCGGGGATCTTGGGGAAACACGATATCAGCATCGCCTCTGTCATACAGAAGGGGAGAAAGGTGAAGGAGGCGGTCCCCATCGTCATGATGACCCACGAAGCCAAGGGGCGCGATATCCATCATGCCCTGAGCGAGATAAACAAGCTCGATATCATCCGCGCCAAGACTACCTTGATAAGAGTGGAGGGAGATGTGGCGTAGGGTGTTGTTGGCTATCCCACTCTGTCGCTTTGCGACATCCTGCCATTTAGATTTTGCCGCCTTGCGGCATGATGTCCTTAAAAGATTTCAAGGAGCATCATTATACAAAGTAGGGCGGGAGGCGGGACGAGAACCCTTTACGAGCCAGGTGCCTTTTCTTTTTCTTCTTGCAATCTGATCCTAATTGCCTCTGCCCGCGTTTCCAACTTTTCGGCCTCTTGTTCCTTGCCGATGCCCTTGTAAAAGATGGCCATGCTTTTCAAGAACCCGACGAACTCCTCGCTTTCTTTTTCTTGGACAAGAACCTTTTCCCAGGCAGCCAAGGCCAGGCGATAGAAACCCTCGGCCTCGTCCATTTTATACTGGATCACGCAGAGATCCGCCAGCCTTTCTGCGGCCTCTTCCTCAAATGCGTAATTCTTTTCGGGAAAATTCTCATATGAGTCAAGGAGACGCCGATAGTGCTTTTCTGCCTCAGCCCACTTCCCCCGTTTGACGAAAAATTCCGCGTAGTCCCTCAGGCGCTCATACCACTCAGCTGTGTCCGTCCCACTCTGCTTTTCCTGTAGAGTGAATAACCGGCTGTAGTAGCGCTCAGCCTGTGGAAAGTTCTTCAGCGCATCATAGAAGGTATAGAGGCGCTCGAGTGATGGTAAGAGCCGTGGATCATCTTTTCCGTAGGTCTTCTCTTTGATCGCCAGCTCCCGTTGATAAAAGGCCTCTGCCCTGTCATACTTGCCCCAGGCATTGTAGAATCTTCCCTGTTTTACGAGGTGGGGGCAAAGCTCAGTGTTGTCCGCGCTATATATCCTCTCCCAAAGCTTCAGCGCCTCTTTGTAATACGGTTCGGCATGGACATATTCTTTTTGATTATAGTGGTAGGTTGCCACTTGCTCCAGGTATTCAGCCACCTTGGGGTCGTTTTTGCCATAGAGTTTTCTGTAGATGGTCAGCGCTTTCCTGTACAGGCGATCGGATTTAGTAAATTGTTTGTTGACGCGATATTGCGATGCGAGGGCAATCATAGCCTCCGCCACCTCAGGATGCACCTTACCGAGGACCTTTTTTCTCACCTTTATGGAACGTTTGTAATACGGCTCGGCAGCGGCAAAACCCTTCTCAAACTCGATGTTCAATGCCATATAGACCAACAGCTGTGCCAGCTCCATGGTATCCGGCTTGGGCAGCTTTTCTATAATCTCAAACGCTCGCTGGTAATTAGTTAATCCCTGGTCGTATCTGCCCTGCAAACTATACAAGGTCCCAAGACCGATCAGGACCTTGGCGTAGCCAAGGGTTTGCTTTTTATGCGCCTTGTCATATACGGCGAGCGCACGTTTGTATAAGGATTCGGCTTGGGCATAATCTACTCCAATGTTATATTCCTCTGCCAGGTAATAGAGGGACTCCGCCACCCTGGGATCATCAGGCCCAAACTGCGTTTCCGCCTTCTGCAAGGCTTCCTTGGCGATATCAATGGCCTTAAGGGTCTGGCCAAAATCAGATTGTTTCTGGGTCTGTCCGCGAATGGCCTTATATCGGGCAATCAGCTCTTCCCATGATTTTCCCTGCGCAAAGGCACCCAGACACAGGGAACCCGTGAGTATCATCAGACAAATAGTTATGACAGCCCGTCTCATACCCATACCTCCTGCCCCCTCATGAGGCAGCTGTTGAGATCCTCACCGGACCCGATTATTTACCCCCATCTTATCATAAATGAGCAAGGGTACGCTGTCAAACACTTAAGGAGAGAGGATTCACCTTTCACAGGTATTGGTGGGAGTTGAATATCACCCCGTTTGTTGCTACAATGGGACGCCGGATCGGCAGAAGTGTGAGGCGGATTCACCATACCCTGTTGATCGAATAGAAAAGAAAGGAGAACGATGATGGGCTTAGGATTGGCTCTGATTGCATTGGGCGTACTGATTCTTTTGGATCGCGTGGGCGCGGGATATGGGTTGAGAGAGGGATGGCCGTGGATTGTTGTTGCCCTGGGGGCTGGCAACATCTTCCGCAATATAAGCAGTCTGCCTGCCTGGATCACCGCCATCATCGGGATCCTGATCGTAGGGGCAAAATATTACTCGTTCGATATCGCGATCCCGGTAGTCGTTAAGACCTATTTTCTGCCGGCCCTGCTGATCGCAATCGGGCTGCTCTGGCTGTGGAAGTATAGTAAGGATTAAATAAGAGACCGGTAGGTATTGAAGTCCCGCCCTATTTTGATACGAAATATGGAAGGCGGCCGAAGGTGGCCCTTTGGCCAGATGTTTCGGAATGCGACACAGGGCGGGATTGAACCCTATAGTTTAGCTAGCAACGTTCCTTACAACCGCTGCACCTCTTCTATCGAATCTTCTTACCAGCCACCAACTTTGTTTCTGGCGATTGCCGTAATCCAAATATATCTCGAAGCAGTCTCCCTGTGCATCTCGAACCAGAAAGTAGCGGCGGTGTCTCCGCGTATACCACTTACGGCTGCGGCGCGGAAGGCCGCCGAACCCGGCATCGACACGTTCATTCAACACCTCTGCTACATCATGGACCTCTCCGCGCCATTGGAAACGTATAGGGTGCGGCGACTGCTCTTCCTTTTCCACCTCTATTTGCTCTCCGAAGAATTCTTCCATAGGAAAATTAACAATTAACGAGTTCAATTGCGCTGGTCACAGCATCAGATGCGATAGTTAACGAAATTATAAGCTCTCCGAATTTTCAGGAATAAAGCTGTATCCTAATTCGATCTGTAAGTAAATAATGCCGTTCCCATTTACATAATATCAAGAAAATCAGAAAGTCTAATCGAGTTGAAATATTTTTTTAGATTTTCTGTAAATGGTAATTGGACCATCCTCGCTGATTTTAATCGCGATTCCAAAGCGTGAGGCATATTCGGCAGCCTTCGTTCTTGCCCCCTCTTTCTCACTTTTATAAGTTCTGGTACTCAAAATAGCGCCAAAGCTAATAATAATGCCGTCAATATCAATTAAAGTAGCTCCATCTAAAGATAAAGCGTTACAAAGCAAAGATACCGGCAATTGTGGTAGAAACTTTCCTCCCAGAATATTTTGATAAAAAGTATCACTCGGTTTATTTTCATATTTATCCTTTGGTAAAAGGTGCTCAATGTCATTCCTTTTTCCAACGACAATAAGTCCTCCTGCGCGGTTATTTCGCAAAGAAAATGATAACATCCCCAGGTAAATTGCGAAAGTGTCAATGATGTTTCTTGATTCACGTGGGTTAAGCTTCGATAGACATGCGGCAACAGTCTCAACAAAGTTTTTAGCTGAGAAAATCCTCCAAACACCCTGCATGCGGTACAGGATAAGTGCACCATCCAGCACAACCATGATATCACCCTGTCGGTTCAAAATATAAACTAACGCTTTTTCTTTTTGCGAGTAATCAAAAGTTGGTTGATACTCGTAAGGTGCTAAGTATATTGGAGGATGCTTCGTAAATAGGAGTTTGTCAGGATATGGTTTCAATGTCCTGACATTTTTCACATGGTCCGTTAAATCACATTCTAACAAATGTCGATGGCCCTTAAATAAAGCAAGTATTTTCTTAGTATCAAGCAAATCAGAATTAAGACTAATAGGATCAAAAGAATTTTTTCTCCTCTTTTTTTTAGGGAGAATTGAGACGGAAAGTTCTGGAGGTTTTCCTTCATAATGCTTATTTGAAAGCTCGCGGAAGAAATCGAATATGCCTGATATAGTCATCTCCGTTATTTCTTTACCCCAACATGCAGATGTCATCTCAGCTACATAAATCGCAATAACCAAGTTTTCAATGTATTCAAATAAATAATAGGTAAGACCACTATATTCAATGTTGATAACTTCATTAACGGCTATTTCGTGTGTGATAATAATCGACTCGACAAGTTTATAATCGCAAAAACTAAATGGATATTCTGACATCAATTTAAAACGCAAGTGAAACTTTCCCGATAGCATAGGAATATAAACAACGATTTTCTTTTCTGAAAATTCAGATTCCCGTTTACTTCTTACTATATTGGCTCTATATTTAATGTTCCCCATTAATTTCTCCGTATGCCAAATCAGAGAACCAATGAGGAGACCGTAATTGAGTCTTTTATGATCGGGTAATGACCTCAATTCAGCAATTTTCATGAACTCGTTGGCTAGATCTTCTTTGATTTGCATAGTAATTGCCGATATATTAAAGCATAACTTTATAATATTTTACTTACGTGCTGTTTTATTACTACTGCATGATGAGATTCAGATTGAGTGCTTCAAGCAATCCGAGCGAGACCTTATGATATCAATGCTCCGTATACTCACGGGTTTACCCTGCCCTCTTACAATACATGCCGTTTAATCCGTTCTTCCAATTCCTTTGCGGACAACGTATGCCAGCCGGGAATCTCTTCTTGCAGGTTTACTTTGACACCCTTGTCAACAAGGGGAACGAGCAAGGCTATGCCCGGCCCCAGTACTTTGAAAAAAACACCGCGCCGAAGGACGACTATCCTTTCGTATTCTTTTAGAACCTTGATCGGTGTTGCAAAAATCACCAGCGCCAGAATGATCAGAATGACAAATTCCATTTACATCCCCATTAATTGTCTACCCCTTGCGCCCCAGCACATCGCCCATATCATAGAGCCCGGGCTTCTGGTTGACTACCCATTTTGCAGCGCGCACAGCCCCTTGAGCAAAGGTGTCCCTGGTGTGCGCGCGGTGGGTGATCTCTATCCTCTCGCCCATCCCCCCGAAGATGACCGTGTGCTCCCCCACGATGTCCCCGGCCCTGATGGCATGCATCCCGATCTCCTCCCTGCTGCGCTCGCCGATCAACCCTTTTCTGCCGTAGACACCTACTTCCGCCAACTTCCTCCCCAGACTTTTCGCGATCACCTCTCCCAAGCGCAGGGCGGTGCCGCTCGGCGCATCCTTTTTCATGCGGTGGTGGGCCTCGACGATCTCGCAATCGTAGTCCTGCCCCAAGACCCTGGCGACCTGCTCCACGATCTGGAACATCAGGTTGACCCCGACACTCATGTTAGGGGCGAGCACGCAGGAGAAACCTGCGGTGAGCTTCCGGGCCTTCTCCAATTGTTGATCGGAGAAGCCGGTGCTCCCCACCACCATGGGCTTGTGCAGCTGGGCGGCTATCTCCATATTCTTTAGAGAGGACTCGGCCGCGGTAAAGTCTATGACCACTGCACCCTTCTGGATAACCGATTTCAAGTCGTCCTCTATCCGCACCTTGAGCGCGCCGAGGCCGGTAACTACCCCTGCATCCTGCCCTAATGAAGGATGCCCAGCGGCCTCCACTGCCCCGGTACACGTGATACCCTCGGCGTTCTGGATGGCGTTTATGAGCATGCGCCCCATTCGGCCAGCCGCCCCTACGACGATAGCGTTGATCATTACGTCACCTCAATTGTGAGATTTATTCACAGTAAAAAGACCTCAGTTTATGAACAGGAATTTTGAAACCCCTCGAATCCTCGAACCCTTGAATCCTTGAACCCTTTTTTTATATCAAGCTGGTGCTGAAGTAGCGCTCTGCCCTGTCCGGCAGGACCGTAACGATATTCCCCCCTCCCCTTTCGCCCAGCCTGAGGGCGGCCCAGACATTGGCCCCTGAGGAGGTCCCCACTAAAAGCCCTTCCTCTCTCGCCAGTCGGCGTGTCGTCTCGATGGCATCCTCATCCGTCACCGTGATCACCCCGTCGATGATCGAGGTGTCCAGGACCGAAGGGATGAAACCGTCGCCGATACCCTGGATCTGATGGAGCCCTGGTTCATGGCCGAGCAGGGCGGCGCTGTTCTGCGGTTCCACCGCAATCAATTTTACCTGGCGCCGCCTCTCCTTGAGATATTTGCCCACGCCCCCCAGGGTGCCCCCGCTGCCGACCCCTGCGACAAAGAAATCCACCTTGCCGTCCATCTGCTCCCATATCTCCGGACCGGTGGTGAGGTAATGGATCTCCGGATTCTTGGGGTTTTCGAACTGCTGGGGCACGAAGATGGAGGGGTCCTTGGCAGCCAGCTCCATGGTCTTTTTCACCGCCCCCTCGATCCCCGCCTCGGCAGGGGTCAGGATCAACTCCCCCCCGAAGGCGCGGATGATCTTCTTGCGCTCCTCACTCATGTTCTCCGGCATGACGATGATCACCCGGTACCCCTTCTGCACCCCCACCAGGGTGATCCCGATACCCGTATTCCCCGACGAAGGCTCCATGATGATGGCGCCCTTAGTCAAGCGCCCCTCATGTTCCGCCTCGTCAATCAGGTATTTAGCCACCCGGTCCTTGACGCTCCCCCCTGGGTTGAGGAACTCCGCCTTGGCGAAGATCGCGTGCTGCGTCACCTTCGTCAGCCGCACCAGGGGGGTGTTGCCCACGGCATCAAGGATCGTATCCACGGCCTTCATAAGACGGACTCCTCATCGAGCCAGCCGTGATAGATCATCCTCACCTCCCCTTCGAGGGAGACCTCCTTGATCTTCCCTCCCCCTTCGTAGTAGATGGTCAGGGGCTCTCCACTGCGAGGGATGACGGTGGTGGGGGAGAAGGCCAATCCCCTCATGCCGGCGATGATGGCCGCTGCCACGGCGCCGGTGCCGCAGGCCAGGGTTTCATCCTCCACACCCCGCTCATACGTGCGGATCACGACCGTGCTATTCGCTACGCTGATAAAGTCCACATTGGTCCCGGCTGGTTGAAAGGCCTCGTGCCGGCGGATCTGCCTTCCCAAGCCGACGACATCAACCTCATTGAGGTCAGGGACAAGGATTACCGCATGGGGGACGCCGGTATTGATAAAATCCACGCTGACCTCCTCCTCACCGATAGGCAGGGAGATCCCCAGCCTGATATCGGATGGCGGGGGCAGGATCAGCCGCACCACCCTGCCCTTCACCTGGGCCTGGATGAGACCTACCCTGGTCTCAAAGCTGAGGTCGGCAGGCGCCATCCCCAAGAGGTGAGCGAGCCGGGCAGCGCACCTACCCCCATTGCCGCACATCTCCGCCTCGCTCCCATCGGCGTTGAAGAAGCGCCAGCGGAAATGGGCCTTTGCTGAATGCTCGAGGACGATGAGGCCGTCGGCCCCGACGGAAAACCGACGACGGCATATCCGCGCAATGGAGGGGCGCAGGGCATCCGCATCGATTCGCCCCTCACGGTTGTCGATGAGGATAAAATCGTTCCCCCCGCCCGTCATCTTATAGAACTCAAATTGATCCTTCATCAACCTGCCAAGAAAGAGGGGATCCGCTCCCCCCGAATGAGATCTGCATAGGACTCCCGCTCCCTGATCAGATGGAATGTATCGTCCTTTACCAAAACCTCAGCCGCCCGCGGACGGGCGTTATAGTTTGAGGACATGGCAAACCCATAGGCCCCCGCGCTCATCACCGCCACCAGATCCCCCGGCTCAAAACGGGGCATCACCCGGTCGCGGGCCAGAAAATCGCCGCTCTCGCAGATGGGCCCCACCATATCCGCCACCATCTCAGCACCCTGCTTCTCCTTGATGGAGACGATCTCCTGATAGGACCCATACAGGGTAGGCCGGACGAGGTCGTTCATGGCCGCATCGACGACCACGAAGTTCTTCTCTCCCTCCTTGGTATAGAGCACCCGCGTGACCAGGATTCCGGCGTTTCCCACGATCACCCTGCCGGGCTCGAAGATAAAGGTGCAGGGGAGATCCTTCCCCTCCTCGATGATGGCGCGAGCATATTCCTGCGGATGGGGCGGCTCTTCTTGGTAATAGGTGATGCCCAGCCCCCCGCCGAGATCCACATATTCCACCTCTATCCCCTTGTCACCCAGTTTCAGTACCAGCTCCTTGATCCGTTTGAGGGCCTCCACAAAAGGCCCTGTCTCGGTGAGCTGAGACCCGAGGTGGCAGCTCACCCCTTGTATGGTCAGATGCGGCAATGCCTTGGCCTCTTGATACCACGCCAGGGCCTGGTCTATGGCAATCCCGAACTTGGCCTCCTTTATGCCGGTGGCGATGTACGGATGCGTTTGGGGGTCGATGTCGGGGTTGATTCTCAAGGAGATGGGGGCCTGGACCCCCATAGTGCCCGCTATGCCGTTGATCGTATGGAGTTCTTGATAGGACTCAACATTGAGCATCAAGATCCCCTCGCGCAGGGCATACCTGATCTCATCCTCCCGCTTTCCCACACCGGAATAGACGATCTTGGCGGGATCAGCCCCAGCATGGAGGGCCCGGAAGAGTTCGCCGCCGGAGACGATATCTACCCCTCCTCCCAAGGTGATAAAGGTCCTGAGCACGGCCACGTTGGAATTGGCCTTGGCCGAGTAGCAGACAAGGTGGAGGAGGCCTTGGAAGGCCGAGTCAAAGGCCTGGAAGTGGCGCACCAGCGTCCGGTAGCTGTAGAGGTAGAAGGGGGTCCCTACCTCGCGGGCGATCTCCTCCACCGAGCATTCTTCACAGTAGAGGACGCCTGCTTTGTGTTGAAAAAAGTGCATATGTTCCTTTGATTACTATCGCATTCAGGATTGTATCTCAACCAATCCTGTAATTTCGTCTCATACAAGAAGCATGTTCATGATGATAACACAGAAAGGAGTGAAATCAAACGCTCACCAGCTATTTTCTGAGGGTCGCTTGATGCCTGAGTGGTTTAAGGATGAGGTCGAGGGCGTCTGCAATCTCGTTGACCACCACATCGGCGTTGGAGACGGTCTCTTTGGCTGCCCCCTCCCTGCCGATGACCGCAATGCCCAGGGCCGCCTCCTTCACCATGAGGTGATCGTTATACCCATTCCCCACGGCAATGGTTTTCTCAGGGCCGATCCTAGATACAAACTCCTTCTTTTGCTGGGCCTGCTCTTCTCCCTCGATCCGCACCAGCTCTGCCGCAATGCGGCCCAATCGTTCCTGGGCGTCTCCCCGGGTATCGGCGGTGAGGATATATACCTTCAGGCGTTTTGCCAGGAGGTTGATCTTATCCCTGAACTTGCTTGGGATCCTCCCATCCGTGGAGATGGTCCCGTTCATATCCAAGACCAAAAATTCTACGGCGTATGCACCCCTGCCCGGTATCTCCATGCGCAGCATAGGCCCCTCCTACAGGCATGAACTCATGCTAAGATAGCTCATTCCACCGTGGGAAGCAACAATCCCCACAAAAGGGCAACCTTGACATGGGATGATGTACTATTATCTTAGAGGTAAAGATGAATATATAATGATCAATAAAAGGAAAAATGAGTATTGATTATTGCAAAAAAGTGAACTAACTTCTTGACTTTTTGTTTTAGGATGTTATACTTATAGGTTTAAGTAAACTCGCACTCCACACGGCGCTTCGCTTGCGCGGAGTGCTCGCCTTCGCGGGCGGGGCATTAACCCCGACCTTGTCCAAAGGGGTCTACAACCCCTTTGGAAACCCCGTTCTAGGGGATTGCATCCCCTTGAACCCCGCTCGCCATTCATCCCCGCTGCAAGCAGCGGGGTATTCTGGCGGGTTTTTATAAAGACGGTTTTTCGGAAAGTTATCTATGGGGATTAAAGAACAACTGATACAGGATATGAAGAACGCCGCCAAAGAAAAGGCCAAGGCGAAGCTCTCGATCATTCGATTAGCCCTGGCCGCGGTACAGAACAAAGAGAAGGAGCTTTTAAAGGAATTGTCGGAGCAGGAAGCAATGCAGGTAATATCGGGATTGATAAAGAAGGGCAAGGAATCCATAGAGCAGTTTAAGGCTGGTCAGAGGGCAGATCTGGTGAACAAAGAGGAGAAGGAACTAGAAGTGCTCCACTCTTTTTTGCCCCAACAACTCACCACAGCAGAGCTGGAGGTGGAGGTTGCCAAGGCGTTGGAGGAGGCAGGGGCCTCTGCGCCTCAAGATATGGGGAAGGTGATGAAGATCCTGATGCCCCGGATCGCCGGCAGGGCCGAGGGAAAGGTGGTCAACGAGCTGGTTCGCAAGAGACTCACGGGGTAATCAGACGGCCCTACTATCTCGCTCACTGTAATTCGGTCACGTGATCCAAAAGTCGCAGCAGATACGTAAAACCTAATTCGCCGAGGGGACAACGCTTCTTATCCCCGTGGAAATCACTCAAGAGATGGACGCCCACACGCTCTCCTCGCTGGAGTATGATGAGATAGTGAGCCTCCTCAAAGGGTTCACCTCTTCCGAGCTGGGCAGAAGAGAATGCGAGAGAATCCGTCCCCTCTCCGATCCCCGGCAGGTAGGAAAACTCCTCGGGGAGGTGACGGCGCTCAAGGAGATCCTGGAAGGAGAGGCCGATCTTCCCTTACGCGGGATGGCGGACATCGAACCCATCCTCCAGCGCGCCCGCATCGAGGGAGCCATACTCCCGCCCCCCGAGCTTCTGGCAATGGCCGCTTCTGTTCGCACGTCCGGCTCTCTCAAACGCTTTTTCCGAGAATTGGATGAGCATTTCGCCCCTTTGAAGGAGATAGGGGAGGCATTCTCCGCACCAGCACAACTGGCCCAAGAGATCGAGCAAGCCATCGGCCCGGGGGGCGAGATATACGATGAGGCCAGCCCTCATCTGAAAGATCTCAGGGGGAAGATAAACAAGGTGCGGGAGGCAATTCAGGAGCGGCTGGAAGCCCTCGTGCGCCGCAAGGAGTTGCAGGAGGTCCTGCAAGACGAGGTAATCACCCAACGGAACGGCCGCTCGGTGATCCTGATCAGGGCCGATGCCAAGGGGGGGATCAAGGGCATCGTACACGACTACTCCCAATCCCGTATGAGCCTCTACGTGGAGCCCATGGAGGTAGTGGAGCGAAACAATGAGCTCAACGTCCTCGTGCGAGAGGAGCGGGAAGAAGAGGAAAAGATCCTCAGGCGGTTGGCCGCCCTGGTCCGAGAGCGCCGGGAGGAGCTCCTCCGCGACCTTGCCCTGCAGGCGAGGGTGGATGCCATCTATGCCAAAGCCAGGTTGAGTATCTTTCTGAATGGCGTTCCGCCTGCCTTGAATACCGAAGGACGGGTGCGGATAACGGCTGCGCGACACCCCCTCTTGATCCAGGCCCGGCAGGAGGGAAAGGGGGACGAGGTAGTTCCCATCGATCTCAACCTGGACCGTAGCCAGAGGATCCTGGTAATCAGCGGAGCCAACACCGGGGGGAAAACCGTGGCCTTGAAGACCCTCGGTCTCCTGACCCTGATGGCTCAGGCGGGATTGCACATCCCCGCTGCCCCGGACAGTGAGGTGAACCTCTTCCAAGCAATCTTCGCCTCTATCGGCGACGAGCAGAATCTCCAGGAGCACCTCAGCACCTTCTCTTCTTTTGTCCTCTGGCTCAATCGTGTCTTGGATAGGATCGACGATACCGCCCTCCTGCTCATAGACGAAATCGGGGTCGGAACAGAGTACTCCCAGGGGGCGGCCCTGGCCATGGGGCTCTGGATTATATCAGGCAGAGAGGCGGATATGCCGTGGTTACCAGCCACTTCAACCCCCTGAAGGCCTATGCCTATCGTCATGATGAGGTGGCCAATGTAGCCGTAGAGTTCGATGAGGAAACCCTCAAACCCACCTATCGCCTCCTCTACGGGAGACCGGGGACAAGCCAGACCCTCCTCATCGCCCAGCGGCTGGGTCTCAAAAAAGAGGTCTTGGAGGGGGCACGGGGTTATCGGGACGAGGTCCACGGCCACCTGGAGGAGCTCATGGGGGAGTTGGAGCGTCTGCACCGTGACCTGGAAGGGGAACGAGCGGAGGTGATCCGGACAAAAACGGAGGCTGTGAAGCATCGGGAAAGGCTTCAGCGGGCCGCAGATGAGATCAAGCGGAGAAAGATAAGGATCATCGAGAGGACCGAAGAAGAGGGCAAGCGGATTATCGGCTCCCTGGAGGCGCGCCTCAAGGAGGTCTTGAAGAAGGCCGAAGAGGGAAGAGAGCAGGCATCGACGTTAAAGGGTGATGCCAAACGAATAAAAGCGGATTTCATGGATCACTTTCCGCAAGAGAAACGACGCGGAGGGGACGGCGAGATCCACAAAGGGGACCAGGTGGAGGTCATAACCCTGGGCAAAGAGGGGTTGGTCGTGGGGCTTTCCCATGATCCCGTTCGAGCAGAGGTTGCCATTGGCGGCATACGGATCAAGGCCCCCCTAGAGGAGTTGCGATTCGTTTCCCGAGGTTCGGAAACAGGGCTAAATCAGGAGAAAGCGGCCCTCCGCTGCACCCTGGAGGCATCGGATGGCGCCGTCCTTCGGGAGCTGAATGTGATCGGCTTGAGGGTGGATGAAGCCCTCCCCAAGGTGGACAAGTTTCTCGATGACGCCCTCGTGAGGGAGTATGACCGGGTCCACATCATTCATGGGGTTGGATCCGGCAAGCTGCGCGAGGCAATCCAGGGGCATCTCAAGGGTCATAGGTGGGTGAAGCATTTCAGGGGAGCGGAACTCAACGAAGGCGGCTCGGCAATCACCATTGTGGAGTTGAGGTAAGGTGATGGCTGGGTTGATCCCCGATGGGGTCATAGAGGAGATCAGGGAGCGGGCGGATATCATCGAGGTGATCTCCGATTACGTGGCCCTCAAAAAGGCGGGTAGTAACTTCAGAGGCCTATGCCCCTTTCATCAAGAAAAAACACCCTCCTTCACGGTGAGCCAGGACAAACAGCTCTTCCACTGCTTCGGGTGCGGCGTCGGAGGGAACATCTTCACCTTCCTCATGAAGTACGAGCAGATCGCCTTTGCGGAGGCGGTGAGGGTCCTGGCCCAGAGATATGGAGTTCTGATCCCCGAGGTCAAGGCGACGGCCCAAGATCAGCGGAAAGAGAGTCTCCGACAGATCAACGCCATGGCACTGGATTTTTACGTGCACCAGCTCGGGGAGGAAAAAGAGGGCAAGGTCGCCAGAGGCTACCTGGAGCGCCGGGGGATAGAACGGGCGGTCTGGGAGGAATATAGGATCGGATATGCGCCCTCCAGCTGGGATGCCCTGGTGACCCATCTCAAAAAGAAGGGGGTGAATGTAAAAGAGGCGGAGGCCCTGGGTCTCATCATCCCCAAGACGGGGGGGTGGTATGACAGGTTCCGGGATAGGATCATCTTCCCCATCTTTGACCTGCGGGACAGGGTCATCGGGTTCGGGGGCCGGATCCTGAATGATGGGCCGGAGCCGAAGTACCTCAACTCCCCGGACTCGCTCCTGTATAAGAAAGGAGCCGGCTTTTATGGGTTGAATGTCGCCCGGAAGTACATTCAGAAGGCGGGAGGCAAGGTCTTCATGGTGGAGGGGTATTTCGATCTCCTCAGTATGGCGCAGAGGGGGGTGAAAAACGTGGTGGCCACCTTGGGTACTGCCCTCACCCCTGAGCAGACAAGGCTGGCGCGGAGATTCGGCAAGGACTTTTCCCTCCTCTTCGACCCTGATGAGGCCGGCATAAAGGCAGCCCTCAGGGGCGTGGAGATCTTCATCCAGGAGGATACGTTCGCGACGGTGATCCCCTTGCCCGATGGACTGGACCCTGACGACTATTTCCAAAAGGGGGGCGATGCCCAGGCCTTATGGTCCAGGGCGATTCCAGGGGTGGAGTACTCCATGGAGCGATTGATGGCGGGGTATGACCTGGGCGCAGTGGAGGGCAGAGCCAAGGCGGTAGAGGCCGTCCTCCCCTTCCTCCTCCAGATCAAGGATGTGGTACGCAGAGACCTCTATCTCAAGCGCCTGGCGGAGAAGACAGGCGTGGGGGAAGGGAAGATCCGTGATGTAGCCCTCACCTTACGTAAAGGCCGCAAGGAAGGCACAGAGCAGGCACCGAGCGCGGGGATAAACGTTTCGGCGGAAAAAAAGCTGGTGCAGATGATGATTCAGCATCCGGAACTCATACCCTTAGTGATCAAGGAGGGGGTGGTAGCGGGTCTCGAAGGCCAAGCCCTCCGGTCCATCGGCGAATTGGTGATCCATACCTTCCAGCGACACGGCGATCTATCCCTGGACAGGATAGCCGTTCAATTGGAAGAGCGGGGGGTGAGCGAGACGGCTTTCGCCCTGGCCTTTCAGGAAGAAGAGCTCGAGGAAGGGATGGCGGAACGGATCACGGCCGACTGTCTTCGCAAGATCAAGATGAAGACCCTGAAGAGACAGATGGAAGGTCTCAACAAGAGGATCAAGGAGGCGGAGGCACAGGGCGATGAGGCGTTATTGAATTCTCTCTTTCTGAGCATGAACACGCTGAGCCCCCAAATCCGTAAACTCCAGAGAGAGGGTTTGAAGGAGTCCTCTTGATCGACTTCGGCCACAACGTATGGAAAAATAGATCTAAGAAGAAAGGAGTTATAACCTTGAGCGATAAAGGAGTTTTGGATTTTGAAGAGGTTGATGAGATCGTGAGCTCAGATGAGGCCCCTTCTGAACAGCTGGAAGATATGTTGACGATGTTCAACGAGATGGACATCGAAGTGATCGACGAAGAAGAGGCAGTGGTCACAAAGAAGGTTGAGGAGGAGTTTGTCGAAGAGGAACGGGTAGAAGAGATTGAAGATCTCGATCTCATCGGCAGAACCAGTGATCCGGTGCGGTTGTACCTCCGGGAGATGGGACGGGTTTCCCTCTTGACCAGAGAGGGGGAAGTGACTATCGCCAAAAGAATAGAGGAGGGCAAAAAAGAGGTCATCAGGGTCATCCTCAACTGCCCCATTACGGTAAGAGAGGTATTGAACATCGGAGAAGCAATCCGTCAGGGGAGCATAGATATCAGGGATGTTACCACCGAGGTTGAGGATGACGAAGGCTACGCCGAGGAAAAGGAGTTCTACAAAAATAAGATCCTGAGGATCATCGGCCGGGTACAACGCCTCGATGACGAGATCAAAAAGTTGAAGGAAAAGGGCGAGGCTGGTGAAGAAAAGCTGCAGAAGAAGCGGGAGGAGATGATCACGCTCCTCACCCAGATAAACCTCAAAGAGCTGCAAAGCGAGGCCATCGTAGATAAATTGAGGGGGTTGGTGCGTCGGATTGAGAAGGTAGAAGAGGAGTTGGCCGCGGTGAGCAAGAGGGCGGGGGTGCCGGTGCAGAGGTTGAGATCATTCCTGCGAGAGGTGAAGAAGGACCCGGGAAAAAAGAAATCCTTCTTCAAACAGAAAAAACTGAACGAAGAAGGGTTTGTGGAGCTGTCGAAGGGCGTGAGGAACACGTATCGAAAGATCCAGCGGATTGAACAGGAGGCCGGGCTCTCTGCGCTGGAGCTGAAAAAGGCCATTGATGGTATCCGTCGCGGGGAGGTGACGGCCAAAGAGGCGAAAAATGAATTGGTGAGGGCCAACCTGCGGTTGGTGGTGAGTATCGCCAAAAAATACACCAACCGGGGGCTTCAGTTTCTCGACCTTATCCAAGAGGGTAATATCGGGCTTATGAAGGCCGTGGATAAGTTTGAGTATGCCCGAGGTTACAAATTCAGCACTTATGCGACATGGTGGATTAGGCAGGCCATCACGAGGGCGATAGCCGATCAGGCCAGGACCATCAGGATCCCCGTGCATATGATCGAGACAATCAATAAGTTAATCAGAACATCGCGCTATCTCGTCCAAGAATTGGGGCGAGAGCCTCACCCCGAGGAGATCGCCGAGAGGATGGAGTTGCCCGTGGACAAGGTTCGCAAGATCCTCAAGATAGCCAAGGAACCCATCTCGCTGGAGACCCCCATCGGGGAGGATGAAGACAGCCATTTGGGTGACTTCATCGAAGACAAAAAGGCCGTGTTACCTGGTGAGGCCATTATCGCCAAAAACCTCGTGGAGCAGCTCCAGAAGGTCCTCTCCACCCTCACACCACGGGAGGAGAAGGTCTTACGGATGAGGTTTGGCATCGGGGAAAAATACGATCACACCCTGGAGGAAGTGGGGCAGGATTTCTCCGTCACCAGGGAGCGGATCCGCCAGATCGAGGCCAAATCCTTGCGCAAGCTGCGCCACCCCAGCAGGAGCAAACGGCTGAAGAGCTTTGTGGATAATTAAGGGGATCCTCCTTTTACCCTCCTGACTATCTCCTTGAAGATGGAGGGGAGGGGGATCTCCTCTTGTTTTTTTTCTTCCATGTCCCGCAGGATCACCTGTCCGGTACGCTGCTCATCTTCACCGAGGATCAGCGCATAGCGGGCGCCAAATTTATCAGCCCTGCGCATCTGCGCCTTGAGGCTGCGCCCTTCATAGTCTATCAGCGTTCTCACCCCGGCTCTGTTCAGCTTATAGCTCAAGCTGAAGGCCTCCCTCTGGGGCCCTTCTCCCAAGGCGGCGATGAACAGCGACGGACCGGAAGACAGAGGCTCATCAGACAGAATAAGCAGAAGGCGTTCCATCCCGATGGCAAAACCGATGCCAGGGATATCCGGCCCACCCAATGCCGCCACGAGTTGATCGTATCTGCCGCCGGCGGCCACGGCATTTTGTGCCCCCAGCTCCCCGGCCACCACCTCAAAGGCGGTCTTGGTGTAATAGTCCAACCCGCGCACCATCCTGGGGTTTACTTCGTGGGCGATCTCGAGGGTCTCCAGATAACTCTGTACTGCTGCGAAATGCTCGGCACATGGCGTGCAGAGATAATCGCGGATGAGGGGGGCCTCGGACATGATTTCCTGGCAGCCAGGGACCTTGCAGTCAAAGGCCCGCAGAGGGTTTTTCTCCATCCTCCTGCGGCAATCCTCGCAGAGGCGGGGGAGATGATTCTTGAGAAAGGCTTGCAGGATCTCCTTGTAGGGAAGGCGGCAGTTGGGGCACCCGAGGGAATTAACCTGCAGGTGACAACCCTCAGCCCCCACGAGGGATAGATAGTGCATCAAGATGGCCATGATCTCGGCATCTATCGTGGGTTGTGAGACCCCGAAGACCTCCACATTGACCTGGTGAAATTGGCGATGTCTCCCCTTTTGTGGGCGTTCGTGCCTGAACATGGGGCCGATGGAGTAGAGCTTGACCATGGGATCAGCAGCGTAGAGCTTGTGCTCGATATAGGCACGCACAATGGAAGCGGTGGCCTCGGGGCGCATGGTAATACAAGCCCCGCTGCGATCCTCAAAGGTGTACATCTCCTTCTCCACGATATCCGTCTCCTCGCCGATGCTCCGCGAGAAGAGCTCCGCCCGCTCCAGGATGGGCACCCGTATCTCGGAGAATCCGAACCCCCCCAGAACCTCTCGGGCGCACTCCTCCAGCATGCCCCATCGACGGCTCGCGGGAGGAAGGATATCACTGAATCCCCTCATGGCCTTGATTTCCAAGATTTCTCCTCTCAAGGTATTTTCTAGAGAAGACCTCTAAGCCTTTTATACCAAAGAGGTGGAAAAGTCAAACCTCATCACCTCTCGAATGCCATAGTGGCCAGCGACAAAAAGTGTCAAATTGGTGACATTAAAAGGCCCCTTGTCCTTGCCGCATGTTGAAAAACAGCTAACCTATCGGTTTTTAAAGGGTTTTTCTTTGAGAAATAATCGTGCGCTTGGCATAGAAAATGCCTCTCGACCAAGAGGGGTGGGCGCATCTGTGCGGCATTTCATTAAGCGGAAGCCCTAACTTCTCGAAACCGAGGGTGTTATAATGCCTAGGATGCGAGAGAAAGATAGGACGAAAGAACAGTTGATAAAAGAAGTAGCGGATCTGCGCCGGCGCATCGTTGAACTGGAGCGGGCGGAAACCGAGCGAAAACAGGCCGAGGGGGCGCTGCGAGAGTCCGAAGAAGGGTTAGAAGCGATCTTTAACGAGGTCAGAGATGGCATCGTTCTGCTCGATTTAACGGGTAAGATTATCAAGATAAACAAGAGGATAACAGAAGCTACCGGCTATACCGAAAAATATATCATTGGGAAACGATTTAATTTCTTCAAGAATTTTACCTCCACTAGCATCGCCAAGATGATTTTTAATTTTAGCAAAGCCGTCGCGAGCCAACAAGTGTCCCCCTTTGAAGTGGAAGGTTATACGAAAACAGGTGAAAAACGGATTGGTGAAATCTACGGCTCCCTCTTAAGGAAAAAAGGGAAGGCGGCGGGGGTGCTCGTAGTTATGACGGATATCACCGAGCGCAAGCAAGCAGAGGAGGCCCTACGGGAGAGTGAAAGGCGCTATCGAACCTTGGTGGATAACATCGACCTGGCTATTAACCTCATAGATGCCGACCGCAATATTGTCATGGTGAATGCTGTACATAGCAGGGATTTTAAAAGACCTATAAGTGAGGTAATCGGGAAAAAGTGTTTTCGGGAGTTCGAGAAACGTGATGCCGTGTGCCCGCACTGTCCCGGATCTCAGACAATAGTTACCGGTCAGCCTGCCGAGGCCGAGACCGAGGGGGTCAGAGATGACGGGAGCCGTTTTCAGGTCAGGCTTCAAACCTTTCCCATCTTCGGCCAGGATGGCAAGGTGACTGCCTTCATAGAAGTTGCGGAAGATATCAGCGAGCGCAAGAGGATGGAGGAGGCGCTGCGGGAATCTGAAAAGAAGTATCGCACTATCTTGGAGACCATGGAAGATGGGTATTTTGAAGTCGACCTGCGCGGGAACCTCACATTTTTCAACGAAGCCTTATGCAGGATCCATGGGCGCTCCCCTGATGAGATGATCAGTCTGGATAACCGGCAATTTACTTCTCCTGAAACCGCAAAAAGGATTTACGCTATTTTTAATAAGGTCTACAGGACAGGTATCCCCGCCACAATAGTTGACTACGAAATAATGAGAAAAGACGGTTCCATGGCAATGATCGAGGAGTCTGCCTCGCTCTTACGCAACGCCGCTGGTGAACCCATCGGTTTTTATGGGGTTTCACGCGATCGGACTGAACAGAAAAGGGCCGAGGAGGCCCTCCGTCAGAGTGAAGA